>RCUF01000270.1_pt1 | contig 21918 bp, 17 predicted proteins | sample 2166311 | NCBI WGS metagenome assembly RCUF01 (sample SAMN09932608, study PRJNA488358) | compost metagenome | feature: garden; material: soil; isolation source: compost soil in 4-hydroxybenzonitrile-enriched culture | place: Germany: Experimental Botanical Garden Goettingen | collected 2016-01-27
GTTGGCGCTTTTTTCATTCAAACCTCAAATTAATTCATTACAGGAATGGCTCCTTATTACATCGTTTATGAGAAAGTGATGTTTTATCGTTCATTCATCGAGAATATAGAATTGCAGTTTTGCCTTTGAAATCTGAGTAGTTACCCTGTCCCGCCTTTAGTTGGCTGTAAGGATCACCCAGCCGAGTCAACGCTAGTTCAATGGCCTGACTTCCAAGCACCCCAGCTGGCGAGTCTGTTCGGATCGCCTCAAGCTCGCCAAATGACAAGTCTGTATGCTCGTCCTTGCCGAGTAGCGCAAGCATCATGGAACCAAATGAAGCTGACAACAATTCGTTCATGACATCGCTCTGTTCAGTATTGAAATCATAGAGAGCCGCTTGCTGCTCTGCCTAAAGAACGCTTGCGACCATCCTTCTTCGGAATGTAGTGCCTTCGTACGAGCTGGAGTCCGGTAGCGTTTCTGCAACAGTCGTTCACGGCATTCGCTCGATGAACAAGGCTTCGGCCTTCTTTTCGATATCCCTAAGTGTCTCTCCGTCTACGCCTGCCGTTCCTTAATTTGCCCGTATACATCGCCACGCTACCATAGCACATCCCGCCTGCAGACCTTTTCATACAGTGCATGGAATCTTCTGTTCTTGCTTGTCTTTGCAGCATGACCTAGCTTTTCTCAGAGTTGTTGAACGTTTTCCTTAGGTGTCGTTAACCAGTTCACTTGCTCGTACCTCCTCAAAAAGCTTGAACAAAGCAGGGTCCCTTCCATCCTGCAGGTTGTGCTGTCCTACGTTCCCTGATAGTATAGCCCCCTCGGACTCCCTTCCTGCTGATGGCTCACTTTACCTTATAGAGCATCTTGTTACGCAAAATAATAATTTATTTTTTCGTGCAGGGGAGGGTCTCCACATTTCACCTGGTCTGTTGCTCATTCTGTCTCTGACAGAACTTCCGTCGATACACTTTTACGCACCGATTTCGCCGTACGCATGTATCCAAGCTACGCGGGATTGATCCCTCCCGAGACCAGACTTTCACCGGCTAGAAAATGCGTGCTTAGCTGGGCACGCCCCACACCCAAAAGACCCAGGTTCATATGAACCTGGGCCTGACTCTTATTATTCTCTATTGCGAGTATTGTTCTTATAACCGGAAGCCCTGATCCTTCAAAAACGTGGCAAAGCCGCTGCGGCTATTGGCGATTCTGTCCGCCATTCTGCCGGTCCAGCTTATGGAACTGTGGCCTCCGCTGCGCTCGTTCGTATACCGGGAATGTTCGGAGTCGTATTCCACAATGTCCTCCTTCCACGCCCCGGCATCATATCTCCCCTCATGGAAGACAACGCTTCTCGGCAACCTTGGACGCTGCAGAGGATTTTCATCCGGGAAGCCGATACTCATGCCGAACAAGGGGAAGGTCAGCCGAGGCAGACCAAGAAGCTTGCTCACTCCGGCGGGATGATTGCGAATGCCTCCCACATAAACGATGCCGAGCCCAAGAGATTCGGCTGCCAAGGCGGCGTTCTGCGCGGCGAGCGCCGTATCGACAGAAGCAATCAGCAAGTGCTCGATGTCAGCGGGCACCTGCAGTCCTGCAGCCTCCTCGACTACAGCATCCAGACGGTTAAGATCGGCGCACCATACCAGGAATAAAGGGCACTGCACCATAAAGGTCCGATTGGCCTCTCCGCAGAGTTCTCCAAGCTTGCTCCTCGTCACGTCATTGGTTACAGCTATTATGGTATATGCTTGCATATGGCTTGATGATGAAGCCGCTTGCGCTGCGGATACGATGGCGTCCAGCCATTCATCCGGAATGGGATTCGGCTTATATTTGCGAATCGAGCAATGGCGCAGCAGCACCCCGATGGTTTCTGTCAATGGACCTAACAACGGCAAAACCTTCCTTTCGTCACGGAAGAGAAGAGTTAAAATTGCGAGTCGGCTACGACTTTGTTGTCGAAGCCAGCTTCCTACGGCTCTTCCAATCCAGCTCTTCCACCAGTTGGCGCAGCAACCGTTTCAGAGGCTCCGATATTTCCTCATTCAATCTGAACTTCCCGTCCTGCCGTCTCTCAATTGATTGATCGACCGCGTATACACCACCTAGAATGTGACGGGAGCCGAGCGCGGCCAATACCGGCTTCAGCGCGTATTCGACAGCAAGAAATTAAAACTTTCGCCATATTCCACTTTCCCCTTTCAAAATATATCCGAGCTCAAATAACGTTCGCCGTTATCCGGGGCAATGCATAATACCCGTTTCCCGGCGCCGAGCCGCTTGGCCTCCTGAAGCGCCGTCCAGACGGATGCCCCGGAGGAAGGCCCCACCAATATACCTTGCTTGCGCGCCAGCAGCCGAACTGTGTTCAAGGCATCCTCGTCGCTGACCTGCACGATCTCGTCGTACACGCTGCGGTTCAGGATCGACGGAATGAAGCCGGGACTGGTTCCCACGAGCTTGTGCGGTCCGGGAACGCCGCCCGACAGAACGGGCGAGCCTTTAGGCTCTACTACGAGCACCCGAAGCTCCGGCAACGTTTTGCGAAGCTCCTCCCCCGTCCCCGTAATAGTTCCGCCCGTGCCCGCCGTCGCGACGAACGCGTCCAGACGCCCGCCTAACTGCTCCAGTATTTCGAGCGCGGTGGTCGTCCGATGAATGTCGGGATTGGCCGGATTCTCGAATTGCTGGGGAATGAAGCTGTCCGGCATCTCCGCGTGCAGCTCCAGCGCCCTGCGAATGGCACCCGGCATGCGCTCCTCCGCCGGCGTCAGAATGACCTCCGCCCCGTAGGCCTGCAGAATTTGCACGCGCTCCTTGTTCATGTTGGCCGGCATCGTAATGATGAGACGATAGCCCTTGGCCGCCGCATTCATGGCAAGTCCGATACCGGTATTGCCGCTGGTCGGTTCGATAATGGTCGCTCCCGGCTTAAGTCTGCCGGTAAGCTCCGCTTGCGTAATCAGATTGTACGCCGCCCTGTCTTTGACGCTGCCGCTCGGGTTAAAATATTCCAGCTTGACGTAAACATCCGCGTTCTCCGGTCCCGTCAGCTTGGCGATCCGAACGGCGGGGGTACAGCCTATGAGATCGGTAATACTATCTACCACTATAGATGCCATTGGTATGCACTCCTTATATGCGGGCTGCCGCATTGGTCTCCATACGATCCTTAACTCTCTTACTATTCGTCACTTAAAAAAATCCGAGCTCAAATAACGCTCGCCGTTGTCGGGAGCGACGCAGACGACCCGCTTGCCCGGCCCGAGCACCTTGGCTACCCGCAGAGCCGTCCAGACGGCGGCGCCCGAGGACGGCCCTACCAGAATGCCCTCCTTCGCGGCCATGCTATGCGCCGTCACGATGGCGTCTTCGTCCGAGACGCGGACGATCTCGTCGTAGATCCGTTCGTTCAGGACGGCCGGGACGAAGCCGGGACCGGCTCCGATCAGTTTGTGCATGCCGGGCTTGCCGCCCGACAGAACAGGCGAGCCCTCCGGCTCGATGACGATAATACGCAATTGCGGGAGTGCCTGCCGGAGAAACTCGCCGGCTCCCGTAATGGTACCGCCCGTTCCGGCCGGAGATACGAAAGCGTCGAGCCGACCGTCCATCTGCTGTAAAATTTCCGGTCCCGTCGTCGTTCTGTGCATGTCGGGGTTCGCCTTGTTCTCGAATTGCTGCGGAACGAAGCTGTGCGGAAGTTGCCGTTGCAGCTCCAGCGCCTTCCGGATGGCGCCCGACATGCGCTCCGCTACCGGCGTGAGGACGACCTTGGCGCCGTATGCCTTCAGAACGTTAATCCGCTCCTTGGACATATTGTCGGGCATCGTAATGATCAGGTTGTATCCTCTCGCGGCCGCTGTCATGGCCAGTCCTATTCCTGTATTGCCGCTGGTCGGCTCGATAATGGTGGAGCCCGGCTTCAGCCTTCCGGCCAGCTCCGCTTGCAGAATCATGTTGTAAGCCGCCCGATCCTTCAGGCTTCCCCCCGGATTCAAATATTCCAGCTTGACGTATACCTCTGCGTCGTCTTCCCCGGTCAACCGATTCAACCGGACAACCGGCGTCTCCCCGATCAAATCTGTGATGCTGTTTACTCTTCTGGCTGTCACTCTATTCCCTCCCGTTACCGATTCGACCTATGCTTCTACCAGGAAGCCACTACCCCGTCCGCGCGGGAATCTGTCCCCCCTACGAGCACGCCGGTATCCCGATCCCGCCAAATGATCTGCCCTCGGCCGAAAGATCCCGACTCCAGCGCGTAACGCACGTCATGTCCCTTGCGGGCGAGCGCCTGCGCGGCGAAGGCGGGAAATTGCGGCTCCACGAGCACCGTCCGCCCGCCCGTCCATTGCCAGCGGGGAGCATCCAGCGCGGCCTGTGGATGCAGATGAAAGTCGATCGTGTTCATGATGGTCTGCACATGGCCTTGTGGCTGCATCACGCCGCCCATGACGCCGAACGGACCTACCGCCGCCCCGTCCTTCGTCAAAAAGCCCGGAATGATGGTATGGTACGTTCGCTTGCCCGGCTTCAGCGCGTTGGGATGCCCCTCGTCCAGGGAAAAGTCCTTGCCGCGGTTCTGCAGCGCGATGCCGGTTCCCGGCACGACAAGTCCAGATCCGAACTGCATGTAGTTGCTCTGAATGAAGGAGACCATATTGCCTTCCCCGTCCGCCGCGGCCAAATAGACGGTTCCCCCGCTTCGCGGATCGCCGTGTTCCGGCAGCAAAGCTTCTTCGCCGATCAGCGCCCGGCGCCGATCAGCGTATTCCCGCCCCAGCAGTTCCTCCGGAGATCGCTCCAATCCGGCAGGGTCCGTAATATAACGGTACCCGTCCGCGAAAGCAAGCTTCATCGCTTCGATCTGGCGATGATACGTCTCCACGCTTCCCGCTTCGAAGCGATCAAAGCCGTCCAGAACCGACAGTGCCAGCAGCGCTACCAAGCCTTGCCCGTTCGGCGGCAGCTCCCAGACATCGTAGCCCCGGTAGGAGGCTTTAATGGGATCGACCCATTCAGGCGCGAAGTCCCGCAAGTCTTCCGCCGTCAAGTAACCTCCCGCGCTTGCGAAAAAGCCGACGATTCGTTCCGCAAGCTCCCCTTCGTAGAACGAACGCGCGCCGCTCCTTCCGATGTCGCGAAGCGTCGCCGCATGATCCGGCGAGCGCCACAACTCCCCGGCCTTCGGTGACCGGCCAGCCGGCGCGAACAGCTCGAACCAGTGCCGGAAATGAGGCTCCTTCAGCTCGTTCTGATAAACGCGATAAGCCTTGTCCCAATGGTAAGCGGTGACCGGCGATACCGGATAACCTTCTTCGGCGTAACGAATGGCCGGCTCCAGCGTCTCCTCCAACGACAGCTTGCCGAACCTCTCCGACAGTGTCGCCCAGGAAGCCGGTAGCCCGGGGACGGTTACCGGAATGGGACCGTATGCGGGAATCGAATCATGTCCGGCGTCCCGAAGCGCTTTAATGGAGATCGTCGCCGGCGCCGGCCCGCTTCCGTTCAGTCCGTGCAGCCGTCCATCCTGCCAGACGAGCACGAACGCGTCCCCGCCGATTCCGTTGGAGCTGGGCTCCACGACCGTAAGCGCCGCGGCGGTCGCGATCGCCGCATCTACCGCGTTGCCGCCTCGCTTCAGCATTTCCAACCCGGCCTGCGCGGCTAGCGGCTGCGATGTCGCAACCATGCCCCGGTTGGCATACACCGGCGTCCGGTAGGATGGATAGGGATGATACAAGGGATCAATCGTCATATGCGTTGCGTCCTCCTTCAAGTCGTAAGTTTAGCGCGCGCCCCGGCTAGATGCCCGCTCCCGCTTCGCCCAAGGCCAGCTCGTCGATTTTCTCGAATTCACTCATTACCTTATAGCGAATCTCCTGGAATGACGTGCTTGCCTTTTTGCGGGGAAATGGCAAATCTACGTGGACGATCTTGCGGATTTCGCCGGGACGCGGCTTCAGGATGACGATCCGGTTGGCAAGCACGACCGCTTCGTCGAGATCGTGGGTGACGAAGATCATCGTCGTTTTGTTCCGTTCCCAAATATCCAGAAGCGCTTCCTGCATGTGCGACCTCGTGAAGGCGTCCAAAGCGCCGAACGGCTCGTCCAGCAGGAGCACCTTCGGATTGCGGAGCAACGCCCTCGCGATCGATACGCGCTGGGCCATGCCGCCGGACAGTTGCTTTGGATAGGCTTTCTCGAATCCCTGCAGCTTCACCAGTTCGATCAGCTCATCGACCTTATCCCGTATTTCGGGGTTGCGTAGCGACAGGTCGGCGGCAATGTTCTGCTCCGACGTCAGCCACGGGAACAGCCGGGGCTCCTGGAACACGAAACCCTTATCGATGCCGGGACCCTTGATGGGTTCCCCCGATAGCCGGACGTTCCCCTCATAATCCGTGTCGAGGCCTGCGGCAATCCGAAGCAGCGTGCTCTTGCCGCAGCCGCTTGGGCCAATCACCGTGATAAACTCGCCCTCGTTTACCTTTAAATCAATATGCTTGAGCGCCTGTACGACGTTATTGCCAGACGCGAACGTTTTGTTGAGCCCTCGAATGTCAAGTAACGGAACGCTCATAGCTGCATGCAGCTCCTTTCATTGGGATGTATTAGAGCCCCTCGTCACGCGCGGCGGATCGCCACCCATGCGCCCAGGCATGAGACTGCCGCTATCGCGGCACATAACATTGTAATCTGGTGCAGGCCGCTCACGGATATCGAACCACCGAACACGACCCCAAGCACGCAGGAGGACGTAATCGTGCCCACGAATCGCGAGGTTTGCAGCAAACCAGAATAGACGCCGATGGCGCTTTTGTCCACTGTAAGGAATAAGGACGCCTGCACGCTGAAACTTTGGGCAGAGTTCGATAGTCCGAACAAGACGAGCATCAGGCATACAACTAATATACTCGTACCCGCATCCAGCCACTGGAACAGCAACAGCGCCGTCACGGCGCCGGCAGCCCCCGCCAGCATGGGGTATCCCGGACCGCTCTGCTCCACCCACCTCGCTACGAACGGCAGCGCAGCCAGATTCGGAGCGGACATGGCCAACATGACAAGCCCAGCCTCACCAGGAGCAAGCCCAGCCGTTGAGATCAAATAGACAGGTAATCCGAACAACATACAATACAGCACAATATTGATCATCGCGTATTGCATAAAGATGAGCGTTAGCCTGCGATTGGCCAGAATGGCCCTGATATCGATGAACGGCTTAGCCGCCCCAATCTCACGCCAGTAGAACAACAGGCTTGCCGCCAAATTGCATGATAATAACAAGTAGCTGGGCTCGTCCAGGCTTTGGAAGAAGATAAACCAGCCGGTCATGGCTGCCGCAAAAAGCAAGATGCCGGCGTAATCCATCTCGGATACCCATGACCGCGTACGAGCGGCGGCATCTCTCGGTACTACCAGCCAAACGAGCGCAAACGCCGTGAAGATGAGCGGATAATTAATGAGAAATATGGCTTTCCAACTGCTGTAATGAATAAGCAGCCCACCCACAGAAGGGCCGATGGCAGCTGAGAAGGTCGAGAACGACCCTACAATGCCAAGAGCGCGCGCCTGCTTATCCGAGACGTGAAGCTTCAGGAGACTCATTCCCGCCGGATGCAAAGCTGACGTCCCCAGTGCTTGAACGGCCCGGTAAGCGGTCAGTTCTCCCATATTCGATGAGAAGGGAGCCAGCGTCGAGGATAGGCAGACTAGCAGCAACCCGAACATGTAGACCCTTCTGGCCCCGATCGAATCGCTGACCTTGCCCATAAGCGGCTGCGCGATCGCGCTTATGATATAGTAAGAGGCGATCAGCCAGGATACCTCGGAGAATCCCGCTTCGAAGCTCTCTTGAATACCCACGAATGCGACCGTAATCATCGTCGTATTGATGGGGTTCATGAGCACGCCGATCGCGACCGTCATCACGATCCAGAATGTTCTGCCGAAGTTCATTCGCGGACCGCCTTCGCGCGGCCGTCCGTGTTGCGCCTGCAGTCAGGTAGCTTCATCCCCCTACCGGAACAACTCGGGAAGCTCTTTGGCGATCGTATCGTAATAAGGCTGGAAATTCAGCCAGCCCATATCCGGAGTGAATCGCTGGGATACTTGACGGGCGCGTTCCTCGCCGATCAGCTCGAGCTTGCCCGCCGCCTCGGCTAGCAGCTGTGCCTGGCAGGAGCGCTCCATGGAGATGAACCAATAAGCCGCTTCGTCGACAGTCTGGCCGAAGGTTACAAGGCCGTGATTTTTGAGCAGCAGCCCTTTGTGATTGCCGATCGCACTTGCCAATGCTTCTCCTTCGCCGTGCTTGAAGCTGTCGAATACGTCGTGCGCTTCGTAGAACACTGCGGATTCTGTCGTTATGGGATCCAGCTTCCGGCCCAGTGCGCACCAAGTCTTACCATAGATGGAGTGCGTGTGCGCGATTGCCATGATGTCCGGACGAAGCTTCTGGATGGGCAGATGAAGCTGCAAGGCGCCGCCGTGCACGTAGCCATGGCCATGAACAATTTCGCCTTTATGATTCTGTAATACCAAGTCGTCGACAGTAATCAGATTAAAGCTCAGGGCCAGCGGATTGGTCCAGTAATGGTCCGTCAGGATGGGGTCTCGGGCGGAAATATGACCCATGACGCCTTCATCATATCCATACTTGGCGAATATACGGAAGGCTGCCACCAGTCTGCGCTTGCGGTGCTCCCGTTCATCTTCCAGATTGTCAAACTTCGGTGGCGATGGTCTGGTTGCCTTCGGTGCAGTTGTCATGCTGAATTCCTCCCTTAATATAAATTAAAATGATTAGAATGAATTACCCTTGATAGCCGTCTCTCCACTTCAGCCATCGCTTGTCAAGTTGCTTGACGAACGAATCGATGAGCTTGCCCGTAATCGCAAAAATAATGACGCCGACGAACACCAGATCCGTCCGGCCGTTCTGAGCTGAGGACAAGATCAGGCTCCCTACTCCCTCGCTGGCCCCGATTAGCTCCGCCACCACGAGACTGAGCCACGATATCGCCAGCGACAAACGGATGCCAAGCAAAATATGCGGCAACGACGACGGCACGACAAGCCTGACGATTTGAGTTCGACGGTTGAACTGCAGTACTCTCGATACCTCGTACAATTTGCTCTCCACGCTTCGGATGCCGAGGAAGGTATTGATATAGATGGGAAAAAAAGAACCCTCCGCGATAATCACGATCTTCGACAATTCGCCGAAGCCAAACCACAGTGTGATCAGAGGAGCAAGCGCAAGACCCGGAATCATCCTGATCAATTGGATGGAAGGATCGATGAAATCCTCCGAGCGCCGGGAGAACCCCGTCCATACGCCCAGGAGGAAAGCGATAATCCCGCCTACCAGAAAGCCGAGCAGCGCTCGCCGCGCGCTAATGCCCAAATGATGAAACAATTCGCCGCTGGCGATCAGCGACTGGAAGCCCTCCGCGATCTCGAGCGGGGTCGGGAGGAAAAACGAATCGATGATGTCCATGGAGCCCAGCGTCTGCCAAATGACGACCAGCAGCAGCGGAAGCGAGACGCCTATGGCTGCGTTAATCCATCTCGTGTTGCGTCTGCGCCGAATAGCCTCCCGATCGGCCTTCGGCGCTGCGGTTGCCAGCTCCGCGCTCATAGCAGCCCTCCTCACTTACATGCCTTGAAAATGATCGCGCCACTTCAAGCAGCGACGTTCGAGCGTGACGACGATCCAGTCGGACAGCTTGCCGCATGCCGCGAACAGGAGGATGCCCACGAACACGGTAGACGTCATCCCCATCGCCCTGGCATCCATCATCAAGTACCCGATGCCGGAGGTGGAGCCCATGATTTCCGCCACGACAAGCCCCAGCCACGTAACGGCGACAGACAGCCGAATGCCGAGGAAGATGTTGGGCAGGCTCGCGGGCACGACCAGCCGGACGATTTGTTTAAGACGGCTGAAGCCAAGCACCTTGGCTACTTCAAAATATTTGCGGTCCACGTTCCGAATCCCGAGATACGTATTGATATAGAGCGGGAAGAAGGAGCCTTTTGCAATAAGCAGTATTTTGGACGTCTCCCCGATCCCGAACCATAAGATGAACAAGGTCGTCACGGCTAGATGCGGAACCATGCGAATCATCTGGATCGTTGGATCCAGCGCCTTCTCCGCGAATCGGATGAAGCCGACCAGTAGGCCGAACAGAAATCCTAGACCGCCCCCCAGGGCGAATCCGAACACGGCGCGCTGCAAGCTGATCGCGAGATTATCCCACAGCACGCCGGATTCCAGCATGCGTTGCAGCGTCTTCGCGATGGTGGAAGGCGTGGGGAACAGGAGCGGCGAGATATGCCCCTGATCGCCCAGCACCTGCCATGCCGCCAGGAGGAGCAACGGCAAGCAGCTCCCCGCCGCGACTTTGTACAAGTAACGCTTGTATGGCCACACGCCGCCCATACGATCCCTCCTTTACCCCTCGACGACCGCTTGCGCCTCGGCCTTCTCTCTCTCCGCGGTGTACCGATTGACGGGATACGGCAGCTTCAAGTGCTCGCGAAGCGTGCTACCCTCATATTCCTTGCGGAACAGCCCCCGCTCCTGCAGAATCGGAACGACTTGCTCCGCGAAGTCGCGCAGCCCTTCCGGCTGGACGTAGCCATAGATGATAAAACCGTCAACGGCGCCCGCTTCGAATAGCTTCTGCATCCGGTCGGCGACTTGCTCCGCCGTGCCCACGAAATCGCCTTTCGGCGTAGCGGCTCGAAGCGCCAGCTGACGAAGCGTAAGCCCTTCTTCCCTAGCCATTCGCTTGAAGGTCTCGGCCGTGGACTTGAAGCTGTTGCCGCCGATGTCGCCGAGATCCGGCAGCGGCTCGTCGAGCGGATATTGCGTAAAGTCGTAGAAGCTGAAGAAACGGCTCAAATAACGGATCGCGAGATCGATATCGACGTATTTGCTGGTTTCCTCGTATTTGCGATGGGCCTCTTCCTCCGTCTTGCCGATAATCGGCGTAATCGCGGGGAAGATGAGTATTTCATCCAGCTTGCGTCCATAGGATGCCGCGCGGCTCTTCACGTCCCGGTAGAACTCCAGCGCTGTTTGCAATTCCGTCGACGGAGAGAATATCCCGTCCGCGTGTTTGGCGGCTAGATCACGTCCGATGTCGGAAGCGCCCGCCTGGAAGACGATGGGACGTCCTTGCGGGGAAGGCTCCATATTAAGCGGACCTTTGATGGAGAAATATTTGCCCTTATGATTCAACGTATGCAGCTTCTCCAGATCCACGTATTGTCCCGTTTCCTTGTTCCGTACGAACGCGTCATCCTCCCAGGAATCCCACAGCCCTTTAGCGACGTTAATGTATTCTTCGGCTATGGCATAACGTTCGGCATGATCGTACAGCTTATCGGCGCTGAAGTTTTTGGCGACATCCTCGATCGCGGACGTTACTGCGTTCCATCCGGCTCTTCCGCCGCTCAGCTTATCCAGGGATGCCAGTTGGCGAGCCGTCGTGAACGGTTCGCTGAACGACGTGGTGAATGTGCCGATCAGCCCCAGCTTCTCCGTCACCGCGGCCAATGCCGACAGAATCGTCAGCGGCTCGAAGCGGCTTAGAAAGTAAGGAGTTGATTCTTTCGTAATGTAGGACGAGTCCGCAATGAACGCGAAGTCGAATTTGGCCTTTTCGGCGATTTGCGCAAGTTCCATATTCAACTTCAGATTGACGGGGCCGTCGGAAGGCGTATCCTTATGCCTCCATGCAGCTACGTTATTGCCCGCTCCGGTGAAAAAAGCTCCTAAATGCATCTGTTTCTGACTCATATCCTATCCCTCTCCTTGTATTATGTTAGTTGTAAATCCACGCATCCAAGTCGAAGTCTCCGGCCGCCAATTGTTCGTCCAGCAAGAAGTCCTTGGCCAACTTCAAGCGTGCGGTGCCTTCTTCCGTAACTTCGCCATCTGCGATCAGGTCGATCGGATACAGGATGGGAGCCACTTCGATCGGTGTGCCAGTTACGTCCGAGACGAACTTGTAATAGTCGTCCGGCTTCGCCTTCAAATCGTCCAGCGCCGCCTTCCTGGCTGCCGTCCATGCTTCGACGAAATCCGGATACTCGTTCAAGAACTCCTCGCGAGCGACGGTAACCGAAGTCGCAAGAAGCGAAGGATGGTCGATGCCTCGGTCCAGCTCCGGATACCCTTCTTCTTCGACCAGACGGTAAGACGTGTAGTCGTAAGCGGCAGGTGAGAAAGCGTCGATGTCGCCCCGCGCCAGAGCGGCGTAAGAATCCGGCCAGCCCATGTTGATGATGTTCGCCTTAATGTTGTTTTCGCTCAGCAAGCCGACGACATAACGATGCATGATGGAACCTTTTACGACCGCTATCGTCTTGCCTTCCAACTCCTGTACCGACGTTGGTCCGTTCTTCTTGGCAATCAGGTAACTCTCGTTTTGCGTCGTCGTAAAGCCGATCAGCTTCGTCTTATTGCCTGCTGCGCGAGTCAGCAACTGCGGTGTGTCGCCTGTCGTGGCCACGTCGGCCCGTCGAGCCAGCAGCGCTTCGTTAATGTCCGGACCAGTTCCTCCGCCAAGCGCCTCCGCTTCCTTGATGCCGTACTCGGCCAGCACCTCGGGGATTATGCCGGTATGAAAGCCCCAGCCCTCTGCTCCTGTCTGCTTGCCTGTCGCACCGACAAACAGGTAGGTGAACTTCTCGGGAACCTTCTTGGCTGATTCATCCTGGCCGTCTTCCGTCGCGCTCGGTGAATCCGTGCCTGCAGTTGTCGAAGGTGTCGTTGTAGCAGCGACTCCCGCGTTCCCAGAACTGCCGCATGCCTGTATAACAAGCATGGTCAGCAGCAACACGAACAACAGTGCAAACTTCATTGTGATTTTGTTGTTAATAGCGATTGTTCTAAACTTCATCGTTTTTCTACACTCCCTATAGTTTGTTTAATTACTCTTTTAATAAAGATTGAATATTAGAATTATTCAGTCTCTGAAAAATGTAAAGCGGAATTGCCCCTCCTCTCATTTCAGCAACATGTTTAAAAATCCGTTTGTACGGTATTTCATACGACGTTATTCGACATCTAAAATCAAAATCCATTGTAATTCAACATTAAACCAAGTAAACAGGTATGAATTATGGATCTTGATTTAGTGTAATCTATCATCATGTTTCATGGTTGTCAAGTGGAAATACGTGGATGGGTTACTGGCGGTCTCCAGGAGCTTGCAACAAAGAAAAACCAGCTAATGCTTGTCAAGCATTTCAGGTTGGATGAGTTTTTTTTCGTGTTATACTTTTTTCGACCAACACGAATAACCTCCACGTCTATGGAGGTTTTGGTTAAGTATGGTTTAAGATTGGTAGGGCTCCCCCTTTTTCAAGATGGCGAAAATGTGATGCAACAGCTTGTTTGCGTAAGCGATCACGACCACCTTGTAGGGCTTGCCCTCTTTTCTTTTTTCTCATAGTACGAACGGATTCTGGCATTCGCGTTATTCCGCATACCGCATTGCACGGCTAGATACAGCGAACGTCTGAGCCTTTTGGAGCCTCGTTTCGTTATTCGTGTGCTTGTCGCTGTAAACTTCCCGGAACTGAAAATCCTAGGGTCCAGCCCCGCAAACGCCACGAGTTGCTTTGCATCGTTAAACTGCTTCACATCTCCCATTTCAGCTACAATTGCTGCGGCCAGTTTCGTTCCGATTCCCGGAATACTCTTCACGGTTCAACTTCAGGCAAGCTTGCAGCGATCTCCTCTATTTGTTTTTCTAACGCGTCCAACTGTCCGATCATCGTCAGCAATAAAGTGACCATCCCCAGCAGTGCCTGGCTTTGAGACGGGCTACGCGGTGCTTCTCTCCAGTCACCCAGCATATTCTCTAGTCTTTTGGTTTTTTCAATCGCCCATTGTCTGGAATGAGATTTCCCTGTGCTTCCCTGGATCACTTCAACCTAATCTCAGTACCTCCCTCTAAACAACGGGCCAGTACCGTCAAGGACGTTGCCGAAAATAGATTCGAAAATAACCCTTCGTACTCCGGAAACACTTGCCCTACTAAGGCTCTACTGTTCAGTTTCGTCTGCACAAAGATTCCTGTAACGAATTCATGCTGCCGTGTAAAATGCTGTAATTCTGTAAACGCCTCATCCCAAGTCAGGTGCGGCTTCACGTCGCCACGGTAGTACATCTCTGCTAGGTGCCAGGCATCCAGCACATCTGTTTTGACTTTGCGTAGCTGGGCTCCTTTGGCCCGTTTGGACTGTAACGGATTCACAATATAGTAGGTGTGGCCACTTCGATCCAAGTAGGAAACCAATGCGCGGTGGTAATGCCCCGTCGCTTCTAGGATCACCACGTGTCTAGCATGACCGAGAATCGTTCAAATCCACTCTTTTCATGTACGATGTTCACAGCTTTCCCAAATGGCTCATTTCGTTTCCGAAATGCCTGAACCACACTTGGACCTTTGGCCACATCCACACCGACAACAGGTTCCATTTCCTCACTCCTTGCCTTGAATTTCGCCGCCCCTCCACGATGGTTCCAAACCCATAGCTTCGCTTGTTATACGGGGTCAATCGCCCCTACCAGCTCAAACATGGTCTTTTGGAGGTCGTGGGAGAACTGTTTTTGTTACGAGGTCCAAGTCCCTAAAGCCGCCACGTTCTCCCGGCTCGCCCCATCGTAAAACCGGCACAAAAAAAGGCCAACCAGTAATTACTGGCTAACCTGATAATACGAAAAGGCGCCTATGTTTGTACCCGGCGGCAAGAAAGGACATGCAGAAGATTGAAACCATAAAGGTCAATATTGACCATCTGCTCGGCCTTACGGACGCGCAGAAAAAAGGAATTGGAGCGATAGCGACATGACGCATGAGATTCGAAGCACCGACTTTGGGCCAAATTTGACCTGAAGTTGCAGGGTTTTGGCGGCTTGTCCCAACAAACCTTTGTTAGGATTTGACCGCAGGGAAAATCTAAAAAAAATGTGCAATTGTCAATACACTTGCATATTTTTAGGCTGTCGAGAAAGTCTCGACAGCCTAACATAAAATCGAGCAAAAATGCTTAATTTTATGTTTTATTATTAAAGTTACTATATTAATGGACTACCTCTTAATTCTTCGCTTGTCAGCTCCTAACCAATCTGGGGTCCAAGCTTTTTCCATCGCATCCAAGGTCACACCTGGTGGAACAATTGCGTCTATTGCATCAAGTATATCATTACTCAAGCGAATATCACTGCCCTTTAAAGTTTCACGAAGCTGCTCAATCGTTCTGGCACCAATGATGGATGCAGTTATGGATGGATGAGATTGCGTAAACGCCATGGCAAGATGCGATAAAGTTAACCCTGCTTCGTCCGCAAGGACTTGAAGCTGCTCGATAGCTTCAAACTTGGGCCGATTTTCTTCCCGGGTAGGGTCGACAATGGATTGCAAGCTTCCCGCAAAGGAGGCTGCTCTTGAGTCAGAGGAAGATGCTTCTCCAAACTTATATTTACCAGTTAATAAACCACCTGAAAGCGGACTCCATACCAAAACGCCGATTCCGTATTTTGCAGTGGCAGCAAGCAGATCAAATTCAATACTTCGGTTTAAAATGGAATACGGGGACTGTTCAGAAACAAAACGCGCCAAATTTTTACGTTCGCTAGCCCATTGTGCTTCAGTTACTTGCCATGCTTGAAAGTTGGATGTACCAATATAGCGAATTTTCCCCTCCCTAACCAGGTCCGTAAGCGCATCAAGCGTCTCTTCAATATCGGTACGCACATCTGGCACGTGCAGCTGATACAAATCGATATAATCTGTCTGAAGTCTTCTTAAACTATCCTCTACAGCTCGTTTAATCCAATATTTTGAACTCCCCTTTTGATTTGGCCCACTGCCCATGGGATGACCGCCTTTAGTTGCCAGGAGCACATCATTTCTACGACCTTTTAATAGTTCGCCTACAATTTCTTCTGCTTGACCACTGGAGTAGACATCTGCTGTGTCAATCAGGTTGACTCCTGCAGCCAAAGCCTCATCCACAGTGGGTTCACACTCTTTCTTTGTAGTTTTTCCCCAAAAGCCAAAATTCCCAGTACCTAATACATAACTACTTACTTTAAGACCTGTACTACCTAATACACGATATTCCATCTTTACTCATCCCTTTCACCCATTAATATTTTTACACGCACTGTAATAACGTAAGCATCTTCAAATCAAGACCTTCATAATACTTTTAGGAAAAGTGTCTTCTTTAGCTTCTCTTTGCTCATACATGCTATACCAAGCTTCGGCAACTTGATCTGGATCAAATCCTGTGCCCTTTTTAATTAAAGGACTAATAGATAAATGCCCAACATATATACCGAGAGGAAGCAAGCGTTCGTGTAAATTAAGAACATAGTTTCGCAACCCTGACATAGCAATACCTGTATTTCCAAATAGAGAGCTTGGGCTCATTGCGGAGAGATCACTTGTAAATAAAAGTGCTCCTGCGCCTCGTTCAATCATTTCAGGAATAACTTGCCTAGCTGTGTTAACAGCGCCAATAACTACGTTGTCAAAAATTTGAAGAACACTCTCATCAGTTATTTCAAGAACAGGGGTCACAGGAACACTTCCACTATGCGGACTAAACTCAACAACATCAATTGTGCCATATGTATTCCTTATTTGTTGAAAAGCTCTGGTAAGCTGCATTTTATTTGTAATATCAGCAGCAAAACCCTGCGCTTCAATCCCCAAATCGTTTAGCTTGTCAGCGTATTGATCTAGTTTTTCCTGTGTTCTTGAAATCATAGCAATACGAAATCCATGCCGTCCAAAAGTTTTAGCAAGTGATAAGCCTAGGCCCGGACCAGCACCAACTATAACAATTGTTTTCATAACACTTCCCTCCTTTTCTAGGTATTTTTAGCTAAGCATAGATTCCATACATGCTCGTCTAGTGGGACCAACATATGGCACTATCGTTTAGCTCTGCCTAATTAAAGAATGATCATTCTAAAAAATAATCAGGTATCTACTCAAGACACAAGCTATGCTGATAATTATTGCATAGGGTTTATTATTGCTTGTTCAGCATATCATATTTAGAACGTTCGGTAAAGAAAAGATTTTACTGTTCTTTTCTACTCTGCCTAAGGTATTGTTACTTGAAGATTTATATTATCTTTCCCTCCCATTTCAGCCATATTCATAATATAACTTCTAAATGGAGTGCCCTTGGGGGCATCTTTCCATAGTTGATAACCTTCTGAGTTAAGCACCTCACTTATTTGCACAGGGTTTGCTCCTGACAAAATAATCCGATTCATTAATCCAATAGTCTGCACCATGCTCTTTAAATCCGAATCGCTGAAATTTTTGAATTCAGCTTTACTAGACAACATATTGAAATATTTATATTGCCATAGAGCTTCAGAAGATTTAGTGCTAAAAAGATCAAACTGTAACAAGTTCGGATCAGTTGTTCCATATTCATTAGCCCAAATATCTACATTTAATTGATTGATAGAGTAATTGAATGTATGGTTTGACACAGAGTAATGCAAAGTTCCGAATAAATGAGGGTAGACAGATAGTGCTCCACCTGCAACATCATAAATAATATTAGTTCCTTTATTATCAGTTGATGCAATATCTTGTAAATGACTATGGCCACTAAATACAAGGCTTACACCAGCACGTTGTAAAATATCCACTGTCTCACTACTATTATTAATAGTAAAGCCTTTTGAGATCATCTCACTATGGGGAATCAAATTATGGTGCATAACAGCAACCAGTGTCGCCCCACTGTCAGAAGCCATCTTCCCGCACTTTAATATCCATTTCAATGTAGAGGAAGAGAGTTTTCCATCCAGTTGAGGATATCCCAGCTTACTATTTTGGTCATATTGAGCGGTGTCTAACATTAAAAGCCAAACATCCTCCGAAGGTGCAGCAAGATAACTCAGGGAATCTGAATCGACATCAAGTGCTTCTTTATAACCAAAATCACCATAAATTTGATTGAATTCTTTGGGACTTATGCTATCAATTTCATACTGATTTTCCCCTTCAAATTTACGAGCCCAAGGATTGAGCACATCATGATTTCCAGGAACAACATATACGCGAGTCCCCCCACCTTCCATCTCTTTCAAGCGCGTAGATAAATCCAGATGACTTTTTTCCTCACCATTATTGCTTAAATCACCACTAAAGAGCACTATGTCCGCTTTCCGAAGTCGAACTTGATAGTCCAGAGCTCTTATTAATTCATCACTGTACATTAATTGTTTACCATCACCATTTGCAACAAACTGTTTAAAAGCTTCTCCTCTATCGTTAATACTCTGAGATAGATAGTGTGTGTCTGTTGCAATGACAATCTCCAAATCTCTACCTGCAGGAATATGATCTACTTGCTTTGGCTTCTCTTCTGATCCATCACATGAGCTTATAACCACTAGAACTGTTATTAACAGACACATACCTACTACATATCGCTTATAACTTTTCTTCATTAGCTAGCCTCTTCTTTATATAAAATGTATATAATTCTCAATCTAAAAAAATAGAGGCGCCCTAAGCCTATTAGACCATAGAACGCCTACTACGTGAGTAAATAAACTCAAATGAAATTAGGATACTTAGGATTTAACTTCTGTAACCCCAGTCACTGTACCCTTATCAGACTGGTCAAAAGTAGATTGATATTTATCATCAGCGAAATATACATTTCCTTTGATTGTCGCATTTACAATTGCAAAACCATTAGCTTCGACATAAACATCACCTACAAAAGTTCCTCCCTGAATGCGAGCATTTTCGCTACGAATTGTTAGTTTAGGGGCCGTCAGAGTAAAGGAGTTTGTGATATTGTGGTCTGCATCCTGAGTATACAAAGCAATCTTACGTGCTGGCGCATCCTTGTTAGTGAAACTTCCTTCAAGCACGAGTTCTTCTGAAAATGTCAAATCATTTAACGTCGCAGCGATCCATGTCCCATCTTTACTAATCGCATGTTTAAAACCCTCTGAATCATTGACCACAGATGCCGAAGTTACTGCATCCGCTGTTTGATTACTCTTTGTTCCCTCTGCTGTTTCTCCATTATCAGCACTACAGCCTGACAGCATTAACGCCAATAGCAATGCTGCTGATATGAAAAGGCTACCTTTTGTTCTCATGTTGCTTTCCTCCCTCAAATAGTTACTATATAATATAGAACAATCGGTAAAAAATTATTGTGATTTCTATCACTTATTTAGGATGTGTCTGAAAACTTTTCATTAAGTCAATTTGAAAATGGCAGCTACGTATACAAACGACAAGAATGACTTGGCCAACTTGTCGTAACGAGTAGCCACACAGCGAAAATGTTTGATTTTATTGAAAAAGCACTCAACTAAGTGCCGTTCTTTGTACCGATACCAATCGACTTTCCATGGGTTTTGACTATTCGCTTTAGACGGGATGGTGTAGGATGCCTGCTTAGCTGTAATCCAATTCCGAATCGCTTCTGAGCCATAGACTTTGTCGCCAAGAATATGACTTTCCGTAAGATCAAACTCCTGAAGCAAATGGATCTCTGGAACGGAATCGTAGACTTGACCACCCGTCTGAAGAAAAGCGAGGGGATTTCCTAATCCATCGACGATTGTATGAAGTTTGGTTGTCTTTCCGCCACGGCTGACGCCGATGTGCTGATTCACTTCGTGTCCTTCAGCGTTTTTTTAGCCGGCACTATGTTGATGGGCTTTGACCGATGTAGAATCAATGCTCAAGTTTTCAAAATCAGGTTCGACCTGAACCGTGATCGTTGGAGTCAGACTAACGGATGGGCTCGTAGGCACCATAGCTTATCGACCTTCCTCTCCCAACCATATTAGAAGTATTAACAAATACAATTATTTTCATCATCTGTGGTGCGGCGCTTGCGCTTCATGTATGGCTAACGGGCAGGATAGTGAGAGAAAATGAACATTTTTGAAACGGTGCCACTGAGGGTGGGGGAATAAGCTTTGTTGATATTAAAACTGGATGGATTACTATACCAAATATAAAGGTCAAATAGCCGGGTTCATTGAAAAGCAGCGGGGGCTGTCCCAAAAGTCATGTAAATGACCGTGGACAGCCCCCTGTTTCCAAAATTGTAAAACAAAAAGAAACCGTTCCTTGGTAAAATGGAAGTACCACCAACCATTTTCCAAAAAAGGAGCGGTTTTCTTGTACATTCAATATACCATGGATCAACTTTTCTTGCCAATGGATTTAGAGGAAGATATCCCAGCCAATCACGTCGTACGCGTGGTCAACGAGGCTGTGAATCGAATCCCTGACCGCATTTTTGACGCAGCTTACCCTGGCGGGGGACGGGACAGTTATCATCCCAAAATGCTAACGAAAATCATCATCTACGCCTACACCCAGCGCATCTACTCTTCTCGTCAAATCGCCAAGGCTGTCCGTGAACAGATCCCGTTCATGTGGCTAGCTGCACGGCAGCGGCCAAACTTTCGGACGCTTAATCGCTTCCGTTCAGAGCGCATGAAAGATGTGCTGGAGACCCTCTTTACGACGGTGCTGGACTTTCTGGTGGACGCCGGGTACGTGAAGTTGGATCATTATTTTGTAGATGGAACCAAAATTGAGGCGAATGCGAATAAGTACACGTTTGTCTGGGGAAAAGCCGTTGTGAAGCACAAAGCCCGTCTGCAAGAAAAGGTTCATACGCTCTTTGAAACCATTGCGGAAGCCCAAAAACAGGAGGATGCGGAGCAAGAGGGCCCGGACTTGCCCGAGTTGGGCGAAGTCAGCACCCTTACCAGCGAGAAACTCGAGGCGGCGGTCCGTAAGCTGGAAGAAAAGCTGCAACATCACCCCAAAAACAAACCGCTGAAAAAAGCGGTTCGTTTGGTGCGCAAGGATCTGTTGCCGCGTTTGCAGAAATACGAGCACCATCAGGAGGTGCTCGGGGACCGGAACAGCTACAGCAAAACCGACCCGGATGCCACGTTCATGCGGATGAAGGAAGATCACATGCGGAATGGTCAACTGAAGCCGGGTTACAATGTGCAAATCGGAACGGAAAATCAATTCATTATCGGCTACAGTTTGCACCAACGTCCGGGAGACACTCGCTGCCTGAAGCCCCACCTGGAGAAGGTGAAGATGGCCCTGGGTAAGCTGCCGGGAACGGTCATCGCCGATGCGGGCTATGGCGGGGAAGAGAACTACGCTTACTTGGAAGAGAACCAGATTAAGGCCGTCGTCAAGTACGGCACGTACCATAACGAAAAATCGAAAAAGTGGAAGCGTGACATCAGCAAGATCGACAACTGGACGTACGAGGAAGCCAGTGATACGTGGAAATGCCCCGCAGGTCAGCGACTTGCATTCCGATATGAAAGCAAGCAAACGAGTGAAAGTGGTTATAAAACGAAGCTGCGTCACTACAAAAGCGCAGACTGCACCGACTGTCCGTTGAAAAGCCAGTGTACGAAGGCCAAAGGAAACCGGGAAATCCGGTTGAGCCTGACCTATCTCAAAAAGAAGCAACGGGCACGAGATATCTTGAAAAGTGAGGAAGGCTATATCCTCTCCGTTCGCCGAATGATCGAGCCAGAGAGTGTGATTGGGCAAGTAAAAAACAATCGCGGATGTAGACGATTCCTGCTTCGGAGCTTGCCCAAAGTGAGCCTGGAGTTCGGGTGGCTTTCCCTTGCTCATAACCTACTCAAGTGGGCAAGCATGAACCAAAAAGCGCGAGTGACAGAGGTGAAATGACCCTGTAACCCGCGCTTTTTTCGTTTCTTATGCATTGATCACTGTCCTAATCTGTAGAAAATCTACTTATGGGACAGCCCCTGCTGCCGGTTCTTTTTCAGATTCGTTTTTAGATTCCTGGCATTATAGTTGCAA
>RCUF01000271.1_pt1 | contig 21856 bp, 19 predicted proteins | sample 2166311 | NCBI WGS metagenome assembly RCUF01 (sample SAMN09932608, study PRJNA488358) | compost metagenome | feature: garden; material: soil; isolation source: compost soil in 4-hydroxybenzonitrile-enriched culture | place: Germany: Experimental Botanical Garden Goettingen | collected 2016-01-27
AAGTGGCAGGCATCCGCCTCGCTGCATTCCTGCAAAAGCAGGCACACAAAAAGGCTGGACGGAAAACCTTTTTATTTTGGGGACTTATCGGACAGCCCCCTTATTATTTCACTACATCTTAGTTCCTCGAAGCGGGGCAGCCAGCTGCTCGGCTCGCTGCATCAACCCAGCGGCGACTAGGCTCAAGCCCCTGGCCGCCCCGGGAACGCCAGGCAGCAGCGCAGCCAGCCCATCCGACTGAGAGGCATCAGCCGCAGGCTCGCTGCCTTGTCCCACGATATGGAGTCCTATCTCCACATCGTGGAACTGCGGGCCGGGCAGGTGAAGTCTTCCCTGCTCGGCCATTTCGGCCAGCCACTCAGCTATGCTCGGCCCTTCGTTTGCCGCACCGCGTGGCGGCTCCTCAGGCTGCCCTGCCGCCTCACGAAGCGCGAGCTCGGCGTCAGGAAGAGGGGCAGCCTGCGCCCAAGCTTCCCATACCGCTGCAATCAGCGACTCCTTCGTCCAGCCAAGCAGTGCAAGCTGCAGGCTCATGTCTTTTTTCCATAAGACATCCCCATAATCCATCGCCAGAATCTCATCAGGTGTTAACCGCTGACCTATTGCACCCGTGTGGACATCACTAGCCATGCCATCACTGTCACCCTCATATCGCCATGGCGGCACAAGCTCCAACCGTTTACTTACTGGCGCCAGAGCCTCTGGTCCCTTCTCAATCAAAGCTGCTAAATCAAACGGGTGACACCGCAGATCACGCAGCAGTTTTTGGCTTTGATGATCGTCCTTTGGAGCCTTTGGAAGCAGCAACGATACGACCTGCGGAAGCTCTCCATCTTTACACTGCGCCACCCTCGGAATATCGATTCTAAGACCATCTGAAACAAGCTCTATATGAACATTGTCCGGAATATTGATATGTCTACTCATCTTAGATCCTCCTCCAGAAAGCTGCCTTGATGCAGCGTAATCAGGCTGCGGAGCTCATCATTGGACATTTCCGTCAGCCATTGTTCACCAGAACCTACGACCTGCTCCGAAAGAGTCCTTTTCCTTTCAATAAGCTCATCAATTCGTTCCTCAAGCGTTCCTTGACATATCAGCTTATGCACTTCTACATTTCTCTTCTGCCCGATTCGGAAGACACGATCCGTTGCTTGATTCTCTACCGCAGGATTCCACCATCTATCATAATGAATCACATGATTCGCCCTCGTTAAATTCAGTCCTACACCACCTGCTTTCAACGAGAGTACAAACAACGGAGAACTGCTTCCCTCCTGAAAAGCATGAACCATATCATCCCGCTCCTGCTTATCAGTTCCACCATGCAAGAAAAACGGCGTCTTCCCATAGCGTTCACTTAAAAATTCCTTCAACAGCTCTCCCATCTGTACGTATTGTGTAAAAATAAGCGCAGCTTCTCCATTATCCACTATAAGATCCAGTAGTTCCGATAGGCGTTCCAGCTTTCCTGATCTCTCGGGACGATTGATCATTCTAACTCTGCCCCCAGCCAGCTGGGGATGGTCGCAAATTTGTTTCAGCTTCGTTAGCGAAGAGAGCACCAGACCCTTGCGTGCAATGCCGCCAGTACCGGATATTCTGGTCATCAGCTCCTCAGTAATCGCTTCATACATTCTGACCTGCTCCACCGTCATTGAACAATACGATTTCAATTCGATCTTCTCTGGAAGATCCTTACGTATGTCTGGATCACTCTTTAGTCGTCTCAGCAAAAGTGGGGATACCAATTTTCGCAATTTGGATAACTCAGCAGTCTGCTGCCCGCCAGAACCGGTATATCTCGATCTAAACATCGAATACGAACCAAGATACCCCGGATTCAAAAATTGAAAAATAGACCACAGCTCACTCAGGCGATTCTCTACCGGCGTTCCTGTCATCGCGATTCTGTGAGGTGCGTTCAGCTTCATAACGCTCTGCGTCTGCTTTGTCCCGTAGTTTTTAATATATTGCGCTTCATCAAGCACGATCGTAGACCACTCAAGTGAACGCAATTCATTACTATCTCGGCCAACCAACTGATACGTGGTCAGAATGACGTCACAGCGACGGCACTCCTGCAGAAATTGATCTCCATGCAGCCTATTGCCGCCATGATGCACATAAAGGTGCATCTCCGGCGCAAAACGTGCAAACTCACGCTGCCAATTGCCCAGCAACGAGGTTGGACAAATAATCAAACATGGATGATCGGAACGATCTAATCCATCCAACAACGTGGTTATAACCTGTATGGTCTTACCTAACCCCATATCATCTGCGAGAAGCGCACCAAAGCCAAGATCCTTCATAGAGGCCAGCCATTGATACCCACGCTCCTGATAGGGGCGGAGTATGCCCTGCAAAGAGCCAGGTACAGTATGAATAGTGGAATAACGACCTGCTCCTCCATCGCTGTTAGCAAGCATCGACAGCTTGCCTTCGATCTCGATGCCTTCAACCAGTAAACCGTCCCATCGCGCATCCTGCTCCTCTTCCGAAGTCAAATACATTAATTCTCTAAACGTCATATTTCCGTTCTCTTGACGTTTCATGTATTTCAGCACTTGGCGAATTTCCTTCACATCAATCTCAATCCACTCGCCACGAAACAGGACTAGCGGGGATTTCGAGGATGCGAGCTCGGCAAGCTCCTCCGAAGTCAGCTCCTTGTCCCCCAGCATGGCTTCCGCCTCAAAAGAGAGCAATTGCTCTACTCCAAGACGATGAACTCGATTTTCAGCCTTATTATGCTTGTCAGAATCTCTCCAACCGGAAACCTTCAGCTTGATTCCCGCAGAACGTCTTCCTTCCTTCGTCCAACTGGAAGGCATCTGTACTGTAATTCCATGCTTGCGCAAAGTTGATACTGATTTGCTCAAAAAAACATACAATTCTTCTGAACGAAGTAATTTCCCGGCAGGACGCTCTATGTTCAGTGCAGATTCAATTTCTACTGACATAGCTGCTGCTTTAGCTATACGAAGAAGGAGATTCTCCTGTACATCCTTGTACCGTCTGCCTCTAAAGATAATATCTTTATCGGGATAGCTCCAGATCAATTCCGCTGGAAGCAGCATAGACGGATCTTCCGCCCCTTCACACCAAATACTTAATTGCCATACCGGACCATTGTTATCTTCGCCCATTAGCCCACGACTCTCTTGCTGCGGCTCAATTCGCAGGCAAAGACGAACAGTCCCGGGCACTTCACCCTTAACCAGTTTTTGATCCTCTTCATCACTGGGACAATCTCCAAGCGTAGACGATATTTCCTGTTCAAGACCCTCCATCTCCGCAACACTACCCTGTATTTCGGGAGGTTTGCCGCCTGTTAATACACCATTCCACCATAATTCAGTAAGAGGCGAGGTTCCTCTGCGATAATCCGCACGAGCAGGGTTCAGTTTTCTTCCCAGATCGCCAACAGCCTTTCGGGTCTCGGCATTAATCATCGAAGTCAAAAAGGAGTACAGCAGCGCCATCTGACGACTTGCTATTGATCCCTCTTCTGCACCAGATCCACCTTGTATAGCTGCCAAACAAATCGGCGGCATCGCACCTGCAAGCTGACGAAAGGTCTCCATATCGTTACCTTCAGTTAGAAGCGGCTTCCATACCGAGTCTAACGACGATTGTCCACGCCGTCTTCCCGGACCAGCTGCTACTTCCCTTGCCCCAGGTGTAATTCTCCCTCTCAACATAAGCCCTAGAGCAAACCGGGCTGCTATACTCCAGTATCCGAATTCTGCTCCAGGCTGTATTCCCTGACTTATAAATTCAGTCTCATCATAGTTTAACAGCAGAGACCAAGCTTCTTGTACCGGTAAAGCCAAGCCCTCCAAAGTCCTTCCGATCAAACCTCTACGTTCGCCTGGTTTAGCCGATCTGCGCACTGTAGATACCGGATATCTTAACTCCGCAAGCCGAAGAGCTGCATGTTGAAAGGGACGTCCTCCTGAAGAAAATTCCAGCGGTCTGATCAAGGCCGTCCAGGCATCCACTTTTGATTCTGATATTTCACCAGAGAAGCAGAACAAAACTTCTCCAAGCCATATTCCATAAAGACGTTGATTCATGATGATCTCCCGTCATTTCTAATTCCATCCAGTTTCATAATAATATCTTATACGAAACTGCCATACAATAAAACCAAAGCACTCTCGGGATGTCACTGAATTTAATCTCATTTTCATTTTACACCATATTAAAAGCCGGACGATCAGAACGTTATCGTCCTCTTCGATCCGGCTTGCTCTAGCTAACAATCATATTTTATTTTGCTGCGATAACTTCAATCTCTACAAGACCGTCTTTTGGCAGACGCGCCACTTCAACCGCACTACGTGCTGGATAGGGCTCAGCGAAAAATGATCCGTAAATTTCATTTACCTTAGCAAAATCATTCATATCCTTCAGGAATACCGTTGTTTTAATTACTTTATCCAGACTGCTACCAGCAGCTTCCAATATAGCGCTAACGTTGCGCAGTGATTGAGCCGCTTGAGCTTCTACTCCTTCAGCAAGCTGTCCTGTCTCAGGAATGAGACCAAGCTGACCGGAAGTGAAGACGAAATCTCCGATTTGTACAGCCTGAGAATATGGCCCGATCGCGCCCGGTGCTGCAGTTGTAGAAATAACTTGTTTTGCCATGGAACATCTCCACCTTATTGTTTTCTTTCTATTGTAGCTTATTTTTTAACTATAGGCATTTCTTTCCTTACTAACTCTTCAAATGCTTACGATAAGCTTCAATGAACAGGTCGGCAAAAAGCGGGTCCCATTGTGTTCCCTTGCCTTCCTCTAATATTCCTATTGCGGTACTTTTATCCATCCCCTTCCGGTATGGCCTATCCGAGGTCATCGCATCAAAGGCATCTGCAACTGCAATGATTCGTCCAAACAATGGAATCTCATCACCCTGAAGTCCATCCGGGTATCCTTGACCGTCATAGCGTTCATGATGCGAACGCACGCCCGGCAAAAATGGGGCCATTGCATCCATTGGCTCAATCTGCTTCAGAATCGACTCCCCTAAAACCGGATGCTGTTTAATTTGCTCCCATTCCTCATCCGTTAGTCGGCCGTCTTTTAGCAGTACATCATCACGAATCCCAATCTTCCCGATGTCATGAAGAAGCGCTGCTTTTCTTAAATCATGTAATTGATCATCCGGAAGCTTTGCAAGAATCCCAATGTTAACGGCATATTCGGCTACTCTCAATGAATGGCCTGCTGTATACGGATCTCGCGCATCCAGTGCGGCTGCCAAGGTGGCAAAATAGCTTTCCAGCAATTGATTGTTTCTGGCTGCCTGAACCTTAATCCCTCGAAGCATATGATTAAAACCGGATACAAGCCGAGAAAATTCATCTGAGAACAGATCGAAAGCCCCAGTCCGCAGATTCCCGATCTTCACTTCCCCCATTCGTTCGTACAGGTGCTGAATCGGCAGCTCAATCTCTCGAGTCAACAGACGGGAGCCGATGAAGGCAAAACCTAATCCAACGATCAAAATGAATACAGCATTAATCCAATATGTATTATCCGCCATGCTCCAGTTACCTAACTGAAGTTGAACAAATAAACTATACAATAATATAGGAAAGGCTCCGATCATAAAGAAACTCCACCGCAGTTTGCGCCGAATCGATATGAGCACTCTTCCGCCAAGAGTCAGCTCTTTGCCGAACAATCGGATGGACCATTCACATAGCTCAGTCAGAAGCGGACGAATCGCATAAGAAGTCAAGTAGAACTCTATCATCGCTCGCATTCCAACTACGAGCACAATCCCCAAAATAGCTAAAGTAACATAATAATAAGGTATAGACAATTTACCGATATGTATAAAATAGAAGCCTAAACCGCATGCTGGCAGCAGCATTCCGAATAAATGCGGTCCTAGTATGCGTTTTACCGCAAGCGAGGGTAGACGATGGGTTCTTAAGTAAACATTTTGCAAAGCAGAAAAACTCTCAATCTCATGCTCGAAGCAGACCCGAATCGGTCTGATCTGCAGAGTAAAGACCAGCCATTCAAGACTGAGCATGAGAACCAGCGACAAGAACAAAACAATGAACAACCAGAAGTATTCCTTGCTATCGATATGCAAAGGTGACAATATAATCAAACTGCCAATCGCTATAATCGTCAGGACAGATGCTATAGCATAATTCATTTTTAAGCGAGAAATAAATGTGTTATACACTGTCACAGGGAATCTTCATTCCTTCCATCTCGCAAATAGTAGTAGACAGAAATTTATTTACTATAAATATCGGCTAATAATGATATACATTTCATAGACGTAAACGATTTCCTTAACCAACCATTCCGACTTGTTTATATATTCTTCTTTTTTGTATAACAATTCAAGATAATTTTTATAATATAAATTTTTTATGTTGTTAAGTCTCAAGATACAGAAAATTTTATATTCTTAAAAATAATTAAAAAATTTATATACCCATTCCAAACCCTGCCACCCCTTACCCTGAAAGGGCCCACGCCCATCACGGTAGTAACCTATATCACAATCTATGTGACTTTTTTCACATAAAGCTATATAGTAATATGCTAAAATTCCATCGAACAAGGCTTTTCGAACTATAAAAAATGGCTTATAATCCTTATATCTATGCATTTTTCTTTTACCCTGTTATTAAAATGTAGTCACATTTTAATATATATAATTTTATTACTTGGAGGTCATCTATCATGAAAAAAGCATCTATCATTCTAAGCAGTGCCCTTTTATTAGGTCTTCTTGCTGGATGTGGATCTAGCAATGAAGGAAACACAGCTGACAAGGCTAACAACACACCTGCAACAGAGAACAGCACGAACACAGGCACTAACGCACCAGCTGAACAAGGCAAATATCAAGACGGCGTGTATTTTGCACAAGGCGAAGCTGATGCAAAAACTGGTTGGCAAGCTTTTGTTACATTAACTGTTTCCGGCGGTAAAATTACTGAAGCTAAATGGAATGCAACTAATGCTAACGTTGGAGTAGATAAGGTTACTTATTCCAAAGAAGGTAAATACGGCATGAAAGCTGGCGGCGCTCAATCCGAATGGCATGAGCAAGCTGAAAAAGCTGAAGCTTACCTCATTGAAAAACAAGATCCTAAAGACATTACTTTGAATGACGAAGGTAAAACTGACGCAATCACTGGCGTATCCGTACACGTTAATGAATTCTTTACATTGGCAGATCAAGCATTGACTGCTGGACCAGTTCAAGCTGGTACTTACAAAGATGGTACTTACCATGCCGAAGCAGCTGATTTCGATGCTAAATCCGGCTGGAAAGAAACAGCTGATGTTGTAGTAGCAGCAGGCAAAGTAATCAAAGTTAACTTCAGCGGTGTAAACGCAGCTGGCGAAGACAAGAAACAAAACTCCATCGACGGTAAATACGGTATGAAGGAAAAAGGTGGCGCTCAAGCTGAATGGCACGAACAAGCTGTAAAAGCTGAAGCTTACCTTGTAGAAAAACAAGATCCAGCAGCATTAACGTTCAACCAAGAAGGTAAAACCGATGCAATTTCCGGCGTATCCATCAGCCTGCAATCCTACTATGATCTTGCTGCAAAAGCTCTGGAACAAGCAAAATAATATCGGTTTTTAGCAATATATTACTTCATGATTACCACCCTAAATAAAGAAGGTGAATCTCTTGAAAAAAATAGTCGTCCTAGGCGGCGGTTATGGCGGTGTCGTTACATCCAAGCATCTTGCCAAACTGTTCAAAAAAGACAAAGACGTAGAAATCAAGCTGATTGACCGGAATCCGTACCATACGCTTCTAACCGAGTTACACGAGGTTGCAGCTAACCGGGCTCCGGAAGATTCCGTCAAAATTGAGCTGAAAAAGATTTTTGCTGGCCAAAAGGTTGATGTTGTACTAGATTCCATCGACAACATTGATTTTGCCAACAATCAGCTTCGCTCTGAAACCGAAACCTACAAATATGACTACCTTGTTATCGGTACAGGTTGCAAGCCCACTTTCTTCGGTATCCCTGGTGCTGAAGAGAATGCTCTTACTCTCTGGTCCTATGAGGATGCTGTTCGTCTGAAAGAACAGATCCGCAATAAATTCGGAGAAGCTGCTAAAGAGAACAACCCTGCAAAACGTCGCAAGATGCTGTCCTTCGTTGTAGTAGGTGCCGGATTTACCGGTGTCGAGCTCGTCGGAGAGCTTGCAGAATTCCGTGATGAATTGTGCAAGGAGTTCTACATTGATCGCAGTGAGGTTCGTCTCGTTGTTGCTGATATGGCTCCTAAGATTTTGCCAATTCTTCCTGACAAACTGATTCAAAAGGCTGCTAAACGTCTCAACAAAATGAATGTTGAAATCATCACTAGCGCCAAAATTACCGGGGTTACTAAATCAAGTGTTATTCTCGGTGATACCGAGCTTGAAGCAGATACCATTGTATGGACAGCCGGTGTAGAAGGCTCTGATCTCGTTGGCAAGCTTGATGTCAAGCAAGAAGGACGCAAACGGATTGTAACTAACGACAAGCTGCAAAGCGTAGATCATGACAATGTCTACGTTGTAGGCGACAACATCTTCTTCATTCCTGAGGGTGAAACACGTCCTGTACCACAAATGGTTGAGAATGCTGAGCAAGCAGGTCCGCTCATCGCTCACAACATTTATGCAGATGTGCATAAGAAACCAAAAAAATCTTACAAACCAGGATTCCACGGAACGATGGTATGTATCGGTAGCCGCTATGGCGTAGCCAACGTTGGTCTTCCGAATAAAATGTTCATGCTTAGCGGATTTATGGCTATGCTCAGCAAGCACATGATTAATATGTACTATTTGTTTACTGTTGCTGGCTTTACCCAAATGTGGACCTACATGATGCACGAATTTTTCCATGTACACAATCGCAGAAGCTTCCTGGGCGGTCATTTCTCCAAGCGTTCACCAAACTTCTGGTTGTTCCCGCTCCGTATTTTTGTGGGTTACAAATGGCTTGAGGAAGGTATCGACAAGCTTCCTAAGATTTTGAAAGATCCGAACAATATATTCCTGATCCCTGCTTCTCCAAATGCTGGTGACGCAATCTCAGCGGCTAGTGAAGCGGCTGGAAATGTAACTTCAACTGTAGACGCACAAACTGCAGCATCTGCCGTTGAGAGTGCTTCTACCGCTGTTACAGCACTGCCTGTACCTGGGTTCATCAAGAGTATCGTTGGCTGGTTCATGGATGTATTCTTCTATACTTCAGACGGCGGATATACCGCGCTTGCTACCGTATTCCAGTTCTTTATGGTTTTTGCGGAAATCGCAATCGGCATCCTGTTGATTCTCGGCCTGTTCACCGCAGTAGCTTCTGCAGTTACTGTCGCGCTTGGCGTTATGATCTGGTCCTCCAGCATGGCATCTACTGAAATGCTCTGGTACATGACTGCAGGTGTGGCTCTAATCGGCGGTTCAGGCAGCATGCTTGGTCTCGATTACTATGTTCTTCCTTGGCTCAAAAAACAATGGAAGAGAATTCCGATTGTAAGAAGATGGTACTTATACACGGACTAATATCATATCAATCACCTTAATTTCCGATTTACAATAGAGTAATGTGCGCTAGTCGCGCATTACTCTATATTTTTACACCCTTGCCGAACTCGGTGTTCGGGTCCCTGCAAGCCTACCTGTTTTTTAAGGAGTGTGTCCTTATGAAATCTAAGCTCATCCAAGACGCTTGTCACTTGTTGCAGGGCGAAATATCGCCCGAGGCCGGCATTCACCTGAATCTGTTAGAAGATGACGTGCAGCCCATGACCGACCTTTTGGAGCAATATGATCTCCATCAACTTCGTGCGCGCCGCTTGTTATCCATTTACATTGCAATCAAGGTCGCCCTTCTACGCCACAGTAGCTGTGATGAATCCATTACTGGCGAAACACTCACCCGCTTGGTGCTGGACGGCGATTACCTATATAGCATGTATATTCAATTATGTCTCGAATGGAATGAATACGACCTGATCACACATCTCGCTCCCGTCATCAAACAAATCCAGATTAAGCGGATAGACGGCAAACCAGATGATGATAAACTCTTAAAAGCCTTTGAATTATTCCTGAAGCTGGATCACAGCCGTAACAGTGCAAGCAAGGCGATCTAGTACACATCTGTACATTTGACATCCAGGAATGGAATCAAGGGAGGGTTCAGCTATGAAGCTCAATGAAGCATTAGACATTTCTCTTGCCGCTGTTGATCGGGAAATTGAGAATATGGTCAAATTCGATAAGGATGTACCTCGCTCCTCCACACTTGCCAAAAGTATTGTTGATCTCGTTCGTTCTGGAGGCAAAAGAGTTCGTCCGTTGATGGTCATTGTCGGCAGCCGTTTCGGCCCCACCCCCAATGAACGCAAGGTATGGCGCCTTGCGGCAGCAGCAGAATTTATTCATGCCGCTTCCCTGATCCACGACGATATTATAGATGATTCCCCTGTTAGGCGGGGGCAGACTGCACTGCATGTCAAGCTCGGGGTTCAGGAAGCTATATATGTCGGCAACTACATGTCAGCACGGGTAATTGAGCTCATCGCTGCTTACTCTGCAGAGCGGGAGCGCTTCGTATATGACTTGTCATCGCTAGCCACAACACAGCTGTGCCTTGGAGAATACCAACAGTTGTCCCATCTTTACGATTATGATGTAACGGCTGAAGAATATCTTGAGAAATCAAAGAACAAAACAGCACAGCTTATGGCTACTTGCCTGCGTATTGGTGCACAATCAGCTGGTGCAAAGGATGAAGTCTTTAATCTCTTATATAGCTTTGGAGAGAAGCTCGGAATGTCATTTCAGATTCTCGATGATCTGCTGGACTTCACTCAGTCTTCACAGCAGCTCGGAAAACCAGCAGGCAGCGACCTGCGCAAGGGTCAAGTCACTCTTCCTGTACTCTATGCCCTCCAGGACAGCCGTCTCGCGCCTTCTATAAGGGCTATTAACTCAGATACCCCTTCATCCGAAATCGATGCTGTCATCGCCAGCATACAGGCGTCAGACGCTCTCATAAGAACAGAGGCCCTTAGCAATCAATATCTGGACGAAGCTCAGGCCATTATCAATGAACTGGACATGTACCCGGCGCACAAGGATCTGCAAGCGTTATTGCATTTTTTCAGCGGTCGGGATAAATAAATGAATAGATAAAAAAAGCTGCTCTTCGGGTCACCGTACAATGTGACCGGATAGAGCAGCTTTTTTTATAATAAGAAATAATCACATAGGGCTGAGATCAGAATAACCATGCTAATAACCTGATTCAAGTTATAGGAGGCAACTTTCATTACTTTTCGACTGGAAGGCTTAATGATTTTATGCTCCGTTAGCAGCAATAAGATAGAAACTATAATTCCGACAATATAGATCCAGCCTAGCTGACGAATTGGAATAAGGACAATCAACAGGAGTACCATGATACTATGAAGTGCTGCAGCTATTCTCAGACCGTTTTTCAGGCCGAATATGCTAGGAATAGACCAGAGTCCATGATTACGGTCAAATTCGATGTCCTGTGAGCCGTAAATGATATCAAACCCGGCGATCCACAGCATCACAATCGTACCCAGAATAAACGGAGTAAAGGCGAATTGTCCGGTGACCGCAAACCAGGCTCCAATCGGTGCTGAAGCTATCGTAAAGCCAAGATACAGATGGCTCAAATAGGTGAAGCGTTTTGTATACGAGTAAGATGAGATCAGAAAAATAGCTACTGGCGATAAAATAAAGCACAGCATATTGAGCATGCCCGCTGCAAAAATAAATATCGCGTAGTTCACTACCACGAACCACAGCACTTCTTTAGACGCCAGCAGACGCTTGGGAAGGTGCCTATGAGCGGTTCTAGGGTTCATCGCATCAAATGATTGATCGACAACGCGATTAAACGCATTAGCACCATTACGCGCAGCCACAAGCGCGATCAATCCCCATAGCATCACATGCCAGGAGGGCAATCCTTCAGCAGCCCATATCATCGAGATCACCGCAAATGGCAGTGAAAATAATGTATGCGAGAACATCACCAGCTGGCTGTACAGCTTTATTTTTGTACCGATTTTCCGAGCATATTCCATCTTCATCCACTCTCCTTGAAACATTCCTTGCCTGTGTTCATCTACAATGTCTCCACTGAAATGAAGTCCATGCTAATTTAACGGCTAATTCATCCACATCTTTAAGAGGTTGCTTAGGTATATTTACACGCTTGATAGTGAAGCTGAGAGGGCAGACAGCATCTCGCGGATATCATCCTCTGTAATGACGAGAGGTGGCTGGAAAGCAAGCACATTGCGTCCAACGCCATTTTTACCGATGATAAAGCCGCGGTCCTTCATTTCCTCCAGAAGGTCATCAACTAGCACTGCCCCCCGTTCAGAGTCCTCCGCACACAGCTCCATACCGATCATCAACCCTGCTCCACGCACCTCAGAGATCATATCAGGGTAACGACCAGCCAACTCCTGAAGCCCACTCTTTAACAAGTCGCCAAGACGTTCAGCGCGCTCTGCCAGACTATGTGACTCAATATAATCCAGCACTGCGAGTGCAGTTGCAGATGAAACCGGATTTCCTCCAAAGGTGGAGGCTGACGGCTTATTGAAGCTTGCCGCGATTTCATCTGTAGAAGCGAATGCTGCCACTGGAATGCCGCTTCCAAGCGCTTTTGCCATCGTCACTATATCAGGTTCTACTCCCCATAGATCCATTGCAAACATGCGTCCTGTACGACCGAATCCTGTCTGAATTTCGTCAGCAATGAGCAGTATACCATATTGCTCCAAGAGTGACTTCACTTCAGGGAAATACCAATCCGGAGGCACGATCATCCCGCCGTTCCCTTGAATCGGCTCAGCGATCATAGCTGCAATTTCATGTCCCTTCTCCTCAAGCACCTTTTTGAGTGCACCGATGGAGCGACGAGCTGCCTCATCCTGACTAAGTCCAAACTCATAAGGACGAGGTATAAAGGTCACATCTTCACCTGTTTCCGCTAGCTGCGGGTCAGAACGCCACATTTTTAAGCCCGTCACACTCATGGTCAAATAAGTACGTCCGTGCAGCCCTTGCTCCAATGCAATAAAACCACGCCGTTTCGTATGAAGACGGGCAAGCAGTAATGCCCCTTCATTGGCTTCAGACCCGCTGTTTACAAAAAACGTCCGGCTAAGCTTACCCGGCAGCACTCCTGCAAGCCGCTCCGCAAGATCTACATTAGGCTGCGTCAAATATATAGTGCACGTATGCTGCAGCGTCTTTAGCTGCTCTGCCGTCCGCTCCGCAATTTCAGGATTGCAATGACCGCTCGCCACGACAGAAACGCCTGCAAAAAAATCAGTATAGCATTTTCCATCATGACCATATAGATATTGCATTTCTCCTTTCACTAGCTGGGGCGGATTCCGATAAAAATAACTGGTACAAGGATAGAAATACTGCCCTCTTTTTGAGAGAATACCCTCCGGTCCGATATATTGCTGCATGTTCATTCTCTCCTCTCCTATTTACACTTGAATACAAGGTAGCCTAATCCGATTGGCCAGTCTCTCCCACTCCAGAAAAAGCAGCAAAAATACAGTTTTTTCGAGCTGAAATAACCATATTTATGAATAAGCTTGCGTAAGTGCAGTAATTTCAAACGATTACGCCCCAAACCAACGTTTGGAGAATAAAAAGGTGTATTTTTGCAGGAACTTTACCTGATGAATGAAGCTTTTAATATAAAGATGTACTTTTGCAGGAATTTCGCTATCGTGTTAGCGGCTTTCACTATCAAATCAAGTTACCCTACCAAGCTAAACATGCTGCGGTTCCTTTATTAGCTGTGAATCCGTGGCCTCTGTTTGCTCTACACTTTTATCAGCTTCTGCCGTCCGTCCCCCGTCAAATTGCAACGCGCCCAGCGTGTATCCTGCATAAACAGGAGCCAGTTTGGAGAATTCCTCAGCCGCCATATCCGGGTTATCCAGTACGGCTCTATAGGCCCCCACAACAGCTTCAAGCTGCTCTGGCTTATAGGTAGCACCTTCAATACGGAAGACGGACAGGCCTGCTTCGGTTAACTCCTTCACAAGCGGTAACAGGCACAGCTCCTTTGCCAATGTCAAATGGCAGCGGCCATGTGCATCGCGATACACCGGATTCTCTCCCTTATCAGTCTTCAGCACAAGAATGCTGTTATCTACATAATGATTATCTTCTTCATCAATCGGCTCAAAAGCTTCAGTATTTGCATACAGGTCATGCTCCATATACATCATTGCAGGAGATCCGTGCACTATGCCCTCAAGTGGCGCATTTGCATTTCTGAGCAGATCCATCAAATCATTCAGTGGCAATTCCATTGATGCAGTAAGACGTTTTACCCCGTAATTTGCATAGAATTGTACTGCAAGCGGGTTATATACATTCAGATTAAAGTCGCCAATCAGCGAATAACCCTTGGAAGCAAATTTGTGAATCGCCCCAAGGTTCGTTACCATTACACCATCAATCGGCAATCTCTCGCCCGACAACAGCCCGTCATAGATTTCAAAATGGAGCTCGGTCATCATCCGTGGCAGACATAGATATATTTTTGCATTACCTTTTATGGTTGCAAGCTCTTTGATCTCATCCCTAGTAAAAGGACGATCCGGTTCGTACACATCACCCGACAAATAAATATGGTCAGCCCCCGCCTTAATTGCGACTTTCGCCTGAGCCATATTGTTCACATGAACGGAAAGCTCCGATTTATTCATGCCATGAACCTTATCCGTCTGAGCAGCAGTCCATTTATTACGAATGTCGGTCAGGCGTTTATCGCTTAGCTCACGCTCTTCCGTTGGTGTGCTGAATACCTTGCCCGTGCTATAAAATTTACCTGTTCCCTCATAACGTTTGTTAATATACGAGAGACCCGGTTTTCCAAATGCATATGCCGTTGAGAAATCACGTTTGCGGTTGTCATACAGCAGCTTGGTATCCTTGCTGCGATTAAATCCGGCCGGATCTTCGATATAACGATCAATCGCATCTCCGTAAGCATTAATAAGCATCAGCACAAAATTGGCATCACGCATGCGTCCTTCGATTTTGAACGAAGTAATCCCGCCATGAATCAGTTCTGGAATATGCTCGTACATGAACATATCTTTTGCGGCCAGAGGATATTCTGCAGGGTAGACGTGACCATCCTTTTTCACGCGATAATCCCAGCGGCAAGGCTTAAGGCACTTTCCTCTGTTAGCGCTCATGCCGAATACCATCGAACTAAAATAGCAATTTGCTCCATGAACAGAGCACATATCACCGTGAATAAAGTACTCCAGCTCCATGCCAGTAGCCGCCTGCAGGTATCGAGTCGTCATCAAATCCATTTCACGTGATGTTACGACGCGAGTGACTCCTAACTCTTGAAGCGCTTTGACCATTTCCACATTATGCACGTTCATCATGACGGAGGAATGCACCGGAATCGAGAGCCCCATTTCACGAATCAGAGCAAGAATGGCAAAATCCTGAACGATGATAGCGTCCGGGCCTGCGTTCTCAAGAAATTTCAAATAAGTACGGGCCTCATCCAGCTCTCCTTCATTCAGCAAATTGTTTACTGTTACATACACCTTTTTGCCTAAGGAATGTGCGATTTCAGCGGCCTCTGTAATTTGTTCTAATGTGAAGTTGTACCCTCTACGCATAAGACGCATATTCAGACTTGGCCCACCCAAGTAGACGGCGTCACAATTCGCATGAATCACTTCTTTGAATATTTCAAACGTTCCCGTTGGTGCGAGCAGTTCAATTTCTTTTCCATTAAAATAACGTGCCATAGCGCTTCCCCCTCAAATCGCTGTAGTAATTTATGATGTAAAGTGTGATTTTTTTCACACATATATGCGTCAGGAATAGGTGAAGTTAGGAAGCGGATGATGTTCAAGGATCATAAATAACATATCCGCTCCTTCACTTGGACTTGCAATACAAACTATATAAATCTGAGAACAATAACAACTGCTACCAGTACGATAAAAGACAGGATAAACCATGTGTCCCTGCTTCGCCACACCAGCAAGTGATACTCCGAACGTGGAGTGCCGATCAAGTACCCTCTGGATTCCATCGAAAGCACAAGGTCTTCCGCACGGCGAAAAGCACTTACCGTCACCGGAACAAGCAGTGAAACCAGCAGTTTCCCTTTCTCCTTCCACGGCAGCTCCTTTAGATCCGCACCACGTGCTGCCTGAGCTTTTACTATTTTGTGAGTCTCATCAAGAATCGTTGGAATGAACCGCAGCGCTATGCTCATCATGAGCGTCAAACGCTCTGCAGAAATCCCAATCTTCTCAAGCGGCTTCAATACGCCGGACATCCCTTGATTCAGCAAACCAGGTGTAGTCGTAAAGGTTAGAATCGCGGTAAAAGAGACCAATAATGCCATCCGTAAAGCTGCGATCAGACCTTTGCTAAGCCCTTCGCTATACAACGTCCATGACCCGATCTGCCACAAGGCCACGCCTTCATCCACCGTAAGACATTGAACGACAAAGATGAACACCATGAGAACCCAAAGCGGCTTTGCCGCCTTCACAAAATATTTCAAGGGAATCCGGGTAGCAAGCATGTACGCTAACGAAAAAGCCGCGGCAATAGCAAGCGGTATCCATGAACCCACAGCCAATAATGCCGCCAGATAGAGCACCATAGCTGTAAGCTTGGCCCGCGGGTCCACACCATGAACCCATGATCCGGTATCAATACAGCGGCCAAACAGAAGCTTGTTACGCATACGGCTCGCCCCCTTCGTCCGGACTGGTTGAATTGCTACCAGAATCAGTGTCCTTGTCCATACGATTTGTGAGCAGCTTCGCGATCCTTGCAGCTGCCGATCCCGCGGTCAGACACGGCTCCTCATGCTCCAGACCAAATCGGGCAGCAAGCTGATTCCATTCTGTTATGCAGGTTGGCAATGAAAGGCCTGACTTGGCAAGTGTATTAGCTTCTCGTACTAGCTCGATCCTCGAACCCTGAAATATTTTCCGACCGTCTTTCATAACGATCCACGTATCAGCATATGGAAGCATTTCCTCCATCCGATGTGTAACAACTATGACGGTCTTGCCCAGATCGCGCTGCAGGCGGAACAGCAGCTCTGCCAGCTCAGCTCTGCTCTGTGGATCAAGAGTCGCAGTAGGCTCATCCAGCACGATAATATCCGGGTCCATCGCCAGCACGGAGGCAATCGCTACCTTGCGCATCTGTCCTCCGCTTAAATGAAACGGATTTCGAGAGAGGAACGAATCATCGAGACCTAACATATTTAATGCACGACTTGCACGCTCTTTCGCTTCTTCCTTAGACATTCCAAAGTTAAGAGGTCCAAAACAAATGTCCTTCTCGACAGTATCCTCAAATAACTGATGCTCCGGGAATTGAAATACAAGTCCAACACGCCGGCGCAGCTCACGAAGCGGAGGATTCTTTTCACCGGCCTGCAAAATGTAATCAAAAACCTGCACCTTCCCTGAGGTTGGTTTCAATATTCCGTTAAAATGCTGCAACAGAGTAGATTTTCCCGATCCGGTAGCACCTACGATACCAGCAAACACACCTTGATCCAGCTTCAGATTGATATCCTCCAGCGCACCATTGCGCCAAAGGCTGCGATCATCATATGCATAGCTTACTTGTTCAAGTGTAATTGCCATAACGCCTCCGTCACCTCCTCTTCACGCTGCAAAGGTGGGACCTGTACACCCAGCCTAGCCAGCTCCCGTACTAGCTGAATGCGGTAAGGAGCGATAAGACGACAGGATTGTAACAGAGCATCATCATGGAACAAATCTTCTGGACTAAGATCAGCTGCAACTCCACCATCAAGAAGCACAATTGCTCTGTCTGAGTACATAATCTCTTCAGCATCATGCGTAATGGATACTATCGTGTATTCACCGGACTGTTTCATTTCCTTTATTATGTCGAGCAGCTCGCCGCGTGCCTTCTCATCAAGCATCGAGGATGCCTCATCAAAGATAACAATTCCTGGTTCCATCGCCAAAATAGCAGCAACGGCCACCCGCTGTTTTTGCCCGCCAGATAATTCAGAAGGGTGTTTGGACAGCAAATGACCTATTTCCAGCTTATCCCCATACTTACGTACCCGATGGATCATCTCTTCTCTTGGCAGACAACGTCCTTCCAATCCAAAAGCGATATCCTCCTCAACAGTAGATCCGATGAATTGATTATCCGGGTTCTGGAATACCATGCCGATCCGAGGACGAATCTGGTGGATTGTCTCGCGATTCAGCACAGTGCCTTCTACTACAACTTCCCCTGCATTAGCAGCAAGCAGCCCGCCTAGCAATTTAGCTAACGTCGACTTGCCGCAGCCATTAGGGCCAACGAGCGAAACCCAGCTTCCAGAAGGGATACTAAGTGTTATGCCGTCCAGTACCGATTGCTCTGATTCATAAGCAAAAGACACCTGATGCAGCTCATAAGCGTTTTCGGCTCCTGACATCGTCGTTCTCCCCCTTCCAGTCTTGTACTTATGCTGTCTCTTCCTTCAAAAAGTCCTCGAACAGCGACAGTTTCGATAATGCTGGTACCAAGTAACGAACTGCTATACCGACAGCAATTCCAGTGAGTACTCCCATGATCATAAGCATCGGTAAATAGTAAAATATTTTGGAAGTCTTAAAATATAGAGTAGCCGCTGTAAGCTGACCGATATTATGAGCAATACCTCCAATTATACTAATGCCAATCAAGCTAAGCCGCTTACGTCCAACCAGCAGCAGAAACCACATCGCTACAAAGCTAAACATAGCTCCCATTATACTGAAAAGCAAACTTGAAAATGTCCCGAAAATAAATGCGGTAAGCAGCGTTTTCAGTACTACCATCATTAAAGCATCTCTTGGACGCAGAAAGTACAGACACGTCAGCACCATAATGTTAGCCAGACCAAGCTTTGCACCCGGCACGCTCATATTTATTGGGATCAAGGCCTCTACCAAACTTAAAACAACGGCTACCGCTGCAAAAATAGAGACGATGACAGTTCTTTTCAATGCTATGCTAGAATGCTCATTTAACGATGACATCGACGTCATCCCCTTCCCCGGACGGCCCCTCTACTTCTACCATGAGTCGATGTGGCAAACAAATAATCGTGCCCCCATTGCGATCAACAAAACCGAAGGTGAAGCACACTTTATCCTTGCAATCGGCATCGTGCATTTCGATACCATAATCATGAATTTTCAGAGTATTAGAACCAAACTCGGTTTTAATCTCAACCGTCTGCTCTTCTTTAGTTAAAGACACGGTTTTGAACAGCTTGCCATCCACTGTAATTTTTGCAACTCTTGCCTCTTCGTGATTTGTTTCACTTGTGTCTTCATTAAGCCATCGAGGGACTATAAATGCCAAAGCAATGGCTATCACAATTCCAATAAGAATAATATCTCCGCGCTTCATGTATGTACTCCCTTATTTTTTAATAATGTAAATCTTAGACGAATTCATTATACATTTTACCCTATGAATAGAAGCGTGACAAATGTCTCATTGGGTGTACAATTCACAGAATTACCATTTTAAATTGAATATATATAGTACATTAACTATTTGTGAATAGGAATACTTTTAGTAGAACAGATTTTCTGCTAAAATCAAGGTCGAAATGACTGAATGAAATGAGGCTGGACTTATGAGAATGAATAAAACAGCGATTTTACTAGTCGCTATGACTATGCTTGGAACTTTGATTAGCGGCTGTGGCGGAGCAAACGAGACTCCAAACACTAAGTCAGGAACTAATGAACATCAGACTCAATCTCAGGTGGTTCAACCCCTATCTGAAACTTATTTTATTTTCGATACGATTGTTAACGTCAAAATATATGATAATCGTGCTACCAAGCAAAATCTTGAGGATGTCGAAGCGCTGCTCAAGGATATTGATCAAAAGATTAACCGTCAGCTTGAGGGCAGCGAAATCTATAAAGTGAACGAAAATTCCGGAATTGCCGCAGTTCAGGTATCTGAAGAAACTTATAATCTCGTAGCCAAAGCAATGGATTACGCGAAGCGTACAAATGGTATGTTCGACCCTGCGATCGGTAATTTAGTAAGTCTCTGGAATATTGGGCATGAGGGCGCTCATGTGCCTGAGCCGGAAGAGATCGCTGAAGCCCAAAAACTATGCGATTACCGTAAAATTGAGCTAAATGAAGCAAATCATGAAATCTACTTACAGGAAAAAGGCATGTCCATTGACCTTGGTTCCATCGGTAAAGGCTATGCAGCCGATAAAATTTATGAGTACCTGGCTGATCAAGGCTTTAACAGTGCAATTATAGATCTTGGCGGCAACGTATATGCTATGGGCCAAAAACCAGGCAACCTTCCATGGAATATCGGTATCCAGGATCCCGACCAGGAACGTGGAAATCCAATCGGAACGATTAAAGTCGAAGACAAAACGATCGTCACCTCTGGAATCTACGAACGGTTTTTCATCGAAGACGGCAAACTGTACCAGCACATTCTTGATCCTAGAACAGGATATCCTGTTGATAATGGAATAAGCAGCGTAACGATTGTAACAAATTCTTCTACTAACGCTGATGCGCTGTCTACTACCTTGTTTGTACTTGGGATTGAAGATGGTCTGAAGTTCATCGAAAATACGGAAGACACCGAAGCGCTGTTCATCTCCAAGGACAAGAAGCTTTTTGCCTCTTCCGGCTTTAAAGAAATGCTTAACAAAACCAATGACAGCTATGAATTCGACAACTAATCTATAAAGTCATTCAATCCATTGGAGCCGTTCGTCGTTCACAAACTTTAACGTCTCGACGTTTTGAAGTTTCGAATGAACGAGCGGTTCTTTATTATAACCCTTGAAAATTTTCTTGCATTTTCATTTTATTTTCAATATAATAAGAAAGTAAACCTCATTAATGTAGTTCCTCAAAAGATTATAACTCTCCTTATTACCAGTTCGGTATGAAATTCCTTTTTAAACTCTCACGAAAAGTAAGGATTTTTCAAGTAATTCTGATTCACGCTGGCGCGGTCATCGGAGCCGCAAGGACAAATGAGAGGTAGGGCTTTTGTTGTTTTAGAAAATTACATGCAGTTACAGTTGCAGTTGTAGTCTAAGCAGGAACATCGCAAGTGTCCTTCACGTGTACAGTTGGGCACGGGTTACTATATAGCTATAGAAATGCTATAGCAGCTATAAGCTTGAATAAGCATCGACGAGTAACCATTCTCGCGATGCTTATTTTAGTATTGCTGCTCATTACCTTTTAGAATCCTTTTAGCTATCTTGAACAACCCCATCTGGATTCGACACTTTAAAAAATACGAATAATTTACTCCCCAAAACACCAGACTAACAATGTCTTTCCAAACAAATCCAAAGGGGTGTTACACATGCGTGAAGGTTTGATTCCTGCAGTTCTTGGAACCGTAGTAACCGCTTCTGCCGCATCACTGCTTGGAAGCAGGTATAAGCTTGCTGCAACTGGTGTCCTTGGCTTTGGTCTCGCTCACATCGTACTTGGAGCCATCGACCTGGTGGGGCGTCGCTAGCACGTTTGGAGGATATCCCTTGTTAAATAGGGGAAAGAGGCTGTCCCAAAAGTTATCTCAGATAACTTTGAGGGACGCTTCTTGTTTAGCTGTGTAACGGCAAGATATCAGGAAAAGGATGCAAAAATGCAGTTTTATATAAGTACCCATGAAAGGATGCAGTAATCTTGCAAAAACCTTTACATCAGCTAGTTGTCTCCCTAACGGTATCTA
>RCUF01000272.1_pt1 | contig 21847 bp, 17 predicted proteins | sample 2166311 | NCBI WGS metagenome assembly RCUF01 (sample SAMN09932608, study PRJNA488358) | compost metagenome | feature: garden; material: soil; isolation source: compost soil in 4-hydroxybenzonitrile-enriched culture | place: Germany: Experimental Botanical Garden Goettingen | collected 2016-01-27
GAAACAGCGGAGATGTAATCATTAAAGAGCTATTATGGATGCAAAAATGGCCAGCAGCTTTGTTTTATATCGATGGTCTGATTAACACTCAATTGCTCCATGATTCCGTTCTGCGTTCATTAATGCGGGTAAACGAGCATCATGTACCGGAGGGTGCGGAACCGTTCGACTATTTAAAGGATCAAGTTTTGATTGCAGGTAACTCAGGTAGTGTGGACGAAATGGATGCCTTATTCAACCAGATGCTATCTGGCGGTATTATCATTTTGCTGGACGGATACGCAAAGGGCATATGGATTGATGCGGTCGGTTGGGAGGATCGCAGTGTCAGCGAACCCCAATCCCAGAGTGTCGTACGGGGTCCAATGGAGGCTTTTACCGAAAATTTGCGTACCAATACCGCCCTAATTCGTAGGCGAATCCGCGATCCGCGCCTGTGGATGGAAACAAGACAGATCGGTCAAGTGACTCATACCAATGTGGCCGTGATGTATGTCAAAGGGATTGCTGACGAAGGAGTTATTCAGGAACTGAGAGAACGTCTGGACCGAATTGATATTGACGGGATTTTGGAAGGGGGTTACATCGAGGAGGAAATTCAGGATGAAACCTTTACCCCGTTTCCCACCATATATAACAGCGAGCGCCCGGATTCGGTCGCTGCCAGCCTACTAGAGGGCCGAATCGCTATCTTGGTGGATGGGACCCCCTTTGTACTGTTGATACCCGCATTGTTCGTTCAATTTTTCCAGTCGGCGGAGGACTATTACCAGCGTGCTGACATCAGCACTTTGCTGCGTTTGCTGCGTTTCTTTTCCTTTTTTATCGCTTTGCTTGCACCAGCAGTTTATATTGCGGTAACTACCTTTCATCAAGAGATGATTCCTACAAACTTATTGGTCAGTCTCGCAGCACAAAGGGAAGGCGTACCGTTTCCAGCCTTTATCGAGGCGATGCTCATGGAAATTACTTATGAAATTTTGCGTGAAGCAGGAGTCAGAATTCCGAGGACAGTCGGACAGGCTGTATCTATTGTAGGGACACTGGTTATTGGGCAAGCAGCCGTGGATGCGGGGGTTGTCTCGGCGGCTATGGTCATTATCGTGTCAATCACCGCCATCTCCAGCTATGTTATTCCAGAAAACGGCCTGTCGATAGCGGTTCGTATTATACGCTTCGCCTTAATGATGCTAGCCGCAGCCTTCGGGCTTCTTGGAATATTGATGGGTTTAATCGTGCTTTTACTGCACTTAACCAGTCTGCGATCGTTTGGAGTATCTTATATGAGCCCGTTTGGTCCCTATGTGGAAAGCGATATGAAAGATACGCTGTTTCGCCTACCTTGGCCTCGCATGACGACACGGCCTCAATCCATTTCTATCCAAAATACGATCCGCCAAAAAACGAAAAAAAGACGGATTGGCCATAAACCAAATACCAGAAGGGATCAACCATGAAGCAGACCATACATTTGCTCATCGTCTGGGGGCTGATTGCTTTACTATTGGGTGGATGCTGGGATCGCAAAGAATTAAACGAGCTGGGCATCGCTATTGGGATCGGAGTGGATATGGAAGGTGACCAGTATCAGGTGACGGCTCAGGTGGTTATTCCTTCGGCAGTAGCTTCCAAATCTTCACCAAGTGCAGGCTCGCCCGTCGTTACTTATGAGGCCACTGCGCCCACAATTCAAGAGGCTATTCAAAAAATGACGGATACAAGCCCGCGAATCATCTATTTATCTCATATTCGTATGCTGATTTTAGGTGAAGAGTATGCGAGAAGAGGAATTTCTGATGCGATTGAAGCCTTGATGCGAGAGCCTTTTACTAGAAGTGACTTTTATATTGCGATAGCCAAAGATAACAAGGCTTCCACGATGTTAAAGATCCCCACTCCACTTGAAAAGTTACCGGCCAATAAAATGTTTGCTTCATTGGATACGTTAACCAAAACATGGGCTCCTGCCACCAAAGTAACCATGGATCAATTGCTGAGCGACTTGGCTAATCCTGACATCCAGTCCACTCTGCCCGCTTTGGAAGCTTTGGGAGATATAGAATCGTCTAATGAAAAAGGTATAGATGACACCAAAAGCATATCTCCTGGAACCATACTGAGGTTCTCCGGTATCGGTGTCTTAAAAAAAGACCGCTTGCTGGGCTGGATCAATGAACAAGACAGCAAAGGGTTCAATTACATTCGGAATACAGTGGAATCAACTACAGGACACGTCGACTGTCAGGGAGGGGGGAATATCGCCTTATTAACCTTGAACAGCGAAACCCAAAAAAAAGTGATCATTCGCGATGGAGAACCTGTTATCTCCATATCCGTTACCAACGACAGCACTGTACGAGAGGTCAATTGTAAGCATATGAAGTTAAGCAGTATGGCTGATATTAAAGAAATTGAGGCCGCAAGCAATGAAAAAATCGTTGAAATTTTGAAGCATTCCGTAGAGACTGTTCGTCGTGAGTTTAAATCAGACATTTTCGGCTTTGGTCAGCTGATCCACCAGTCCAAACCAGAGCTTTGGAAAAGACTAAAAGAAGAAAAAGAAAATCCATTTATGGACTTACAGATTGAATATAAGGCAAAGACGACGATCAAAAAAATTGGTTCTTTGTTTGAATCGTTCCAAAAAGAAATGAAGGAGTGAGCTGGGTGGAGGAGAAAGGGCGTATCAGCATTACAAATATAGCCGTACTCGTATTTTTGAGTATTATCGGAGACTGCGTATTGGTGTATCCCTCCCTCATTACTAGCATATCCAAGCAGGATGCCTGGATCAGCTCATTTCTAAGCATCCCCGCAGGACTAGCTGTACTGCTGCTGCTCCTGCGGGTACACCAGCTATACCCTGAACTTACCTTTATTCAGCTCTGCCAGCGAATTTTGGGTCCGTGGCTAGGCGCCCTCATCTCAATATGGTATTTGTTCCATTTAATGATGAATTCAGCGATTTATTTAAGAGAAGTTGGAGATTTTATGAACAGCCAGACCTATGTGATGACACCTCTTCCCGTTATCAATTTACTCTTAATCCTTGTGCTGATGTGGGGGATGTATATGGGATTGGAGCCTATTGCCCGTACGGCTCAAATCTTATTTCCATTGTGCTTGGCTTTCGCTTTGTTTTTAATCCTGTGCTTGCTTCCCCAATGTGAAAGTCAGCAGCTTAAGCCTATTATGGAGCAAGGTATTCCTAAGATTATGGAAGGCAGCATATTTGCGCTCTCCTACCCCTTCGGAGAATTAGCTTTTTTACTCATGATTTTCCCCTATGTAAGCAAAAAACCGGGTCTAAAAAAATCGGTTTTACTAGCCGGCCTTACTGCCAGCGTTCTGTTAAGCGTACTACTCCTGGTTTCTCTCATGGTTCTGGGCCCTTTTGTAACCGAACACAGCGTGTATACCTCTTATACGCTATCTAAAAAAATTAACATAGGGAACTTCTTACAGAGGGTTGAATCCCTGATGAGCACAGCCTGGATTATCACTACTTTTGTTAAAACCATCTTACACTTTTATGCCTTTACCTTAGGGATGACTCAGCTACTGCGTTTAGACAATGTACGGACTTTTCTGGGCCCTAGCTTCATGATCCTGTTTGGTCTGATTATCGTGTCGGCACCCAACATTACTTATTATCTGGATACGATCGTTCACGCCTGGATTTATTGGGATTTGACTGATTCCGTGGTCCTTCCCTTGCTGCTGCTTGTCGTATACAAGTTTAGATCGAAAGGCCGTCACAGCCTGGGACCTGGTTGACCCTCACCCTTAACGGAAGGAGCCTTAACATGCTGATCACCATTGTCATTATCTGTATCGGTCTAGCCATTGCTGCCAAAGATTTACCAGGCTTGTACCGAAAGCATCGCTTTAAGGATATGTTCGTGTATATCATTATGCTCGGATTAGGCACATGGCTTAGTATTCTTGCTGCAAAATTAGAGGTTACGCCAAGCCCGCTGATTCTGATTGAAACCATCTATAACCCTGTTAACGCTTTTGTGTCAAATATATTTGGTTTTTAGAAAGGAGGCAGCCACATGTTAAAAAAAGCACGTATTAGCGTTCGGCAAGTGACTGTCCTGATGTTCCTGAGTTTAATCGGGGATATGCTCTTAATCTATCCGACTATCATTACACATATTGCTCAGCAGGATGCCTGGATCAGCTCTATATTATCTATCCCGTTGGGCTTAGTTATCATTTATGTACTTATTCGCGTTCATGAGCTCTACCCGAATCTTTCGCTTATTGAAGCCATCCGCAAAATTTTGGGACCTGTGTTCGGATCTATTGTTTCCTGCTGGTATCTGTTTTATTTTTTTATGGGTACCGCCCTTAATGCGAGAGAGGTAGGAGATTTTCTGAGTACACAATTATTTGAAGAAACCCCTTTGAGCGTTCTACTGGCGATGGAAGTTTCACTACTGGTGCTTACTGCGCTAGCGGGAATTGAAGCCTTTAGTCGGGTTAGCGAGATTTTGCTACCTGTGTATGTACTCATCTTCTGTGGTCTGATCTTGGCACTCCTGCCACAAATTCAGCTTTCTAATGTACGGCCTGTTTTGGAAAACGGGCTCGCTCCTGTTGCTAAAGGGATGGTTCCAGGCGCGGGAATGCCTTTTGCCAGCATGTCTATCATGCTCATGGTATTTCCTTTTGTAAACAAAAGAGGCCACTTTAAAAGAGATATGCTGCTGGCGTCGCTCATAGGCGGAGTGCTGATTACCCTCTTTTTACTGCTCTCCCTCCTTATCATTGGGCCCTTTGTGACCAACTACAGTCCATACATTTCTTCTGCACTTACAACAAAAATCAATGAACTGAATTATATTACACGCATTGAGTCGCTTGTCTCATTAACCTGGGCACTGGCCGCTTTTTTCAAGGGAGTCATTTTCTTTTACGCGTTTACCTTCGGAACAACCCAACTATTCCGAATTTCTAATATCCGTCCCTTTGTCATCCCCGCAGGAGGGCTTGTGTTTGGCATGACCATTTCGATAACCCCAAATGTGATTTATTATGTAAGAACTCTGGTTTATCCCATGTCTACTTGGCATTATACCAACGGCTTGATCATTCCGCTTGTTTTATGGGGTGTTTATCTCTGCAAGCAAAAGTGGAAGCATCGACAAAACGCATCTAAAAATTAACAAAAACCTTTTGAAACCGATGCTTAAAAAAGCATAATCCGATTTCAAAAGGTTTTCTTTGTTCTTCACTTACGCCATATCCTGAATGTATGCCAGCGCAGCATCAATATGCCCTTTCACTCTTAAACCACGCCATTCATGAACTAAAATGCCATTTTCATCAATAAGGAACGTAGACCGAACAATACCCATGTACTGCTTGCCGTACATCTGTTTTTGCTGCCATACACCATACGTCTCAGCGACCTGATGCTCTTCATCAGATAACAACTGAAAAGGGAGTCCGTACTTTGCAATAAACTTGTCATGCTGCTTGAGTGGATCTGGGCTTATCCCCAAAATCACCGTGTTCAAGCCTTCAAACTCCGTATGTTTATCCCGAAAATCACAAGCCTGGGTCGAGCAGCTAGAGGTCAAATCCTTGGGATAGAAATACAGCAACACCCTATTGCCTCGATAATCAGACAGCTTGACACGCTTTCCTTCACTCCCAGGCAATTCAAAATCCGGTGCCTCTTGCCCAATAACGGTAGTTATCGTGGACATCTTATCATCTCCTATCTTGTGGGGGGCTTATGTGATCTGACCTACGAGCCTGCCCCTCTGTAGCGGCGAATTCCCCAGTTCCATGCCAGTAAGCCCAAGGTCAGAAAGACAATCCCCATCACAGGAGTTAAGAGAGCCATATGGCGCATGTCCTCTCGGTGGAGGAATAGGGAGGCTGGATATACACCAACAAAAGCAAAAGGTAGTATCCAAGTCAGCACAACCTGAATGGCACGGTTATAGATGGTCACCGGATAACGTCCGTAGCCCTGAATATTGTACATGAGCGGAATAATTCCAGTGGGGGCATCCGAAAAGAATGAAAGAGAAGTCAATATGGTGTAAATGCCTGTATAGATTGCCACGGCACTTAGGCTCAAAACGATCAGCGCTGGTACGAACCACCACTCCATAGCCAAGTCCATCTGTGCCCCGCTGATCCCCATAATAATCAGACCGATCACTGAGCCCACCAACGCTGGCGGGTCCACATTTTCAAGGAAAATCTGGAACAGATTATATGCAGGACGAGTCATTACCCGATCGAGCTCACCTTTCACAATATAACGTTCGCTAAAGTTCCAAAGGTTGACAAAACAGCTGAATAGTCCGTAAGGAACCATGAAAAATCCATAAACGAACACGACTTCATTTTCACTCCAGCCCCCCAAACTGTCTGTATGCATAAAAATAACCAGGATAAAAATAAGATTCGTGGCCTGAAACAGCAGGTCTGAAATCACTTCTACCCAAAAGTCAGCCCGATAGGTGAGCCGTGACTTCATGTAATTTTTCAAATATTCGCTAATGAGACCCAAATAGTACATCATCGGCTTACCCTCCCTGCACGAACAGACGTCTGCGCGCCAGCCGCCAAATGATGATCATCGGCACGAGCAGAACGACCAGCCAAATGATTTGGATACCCAGTACATTCCAGATGCCCACGCCTTTTACACGTCCCGTAAATACAGAACCCGGCAAATAGGTAATCGCCTGAAACGGCATCCATTGGGCGATCGTCGCCAGCCAGCCGGGAAACAAACTGATTGGCAAAATCAACCCAGAAAACAGATCTACAACTACGCGCTTCATACGCATCATGCCCTCATTATTTTCGATAAAAAAGGCCGTTAATCCCGTAATAATATTAATCTGAGTGTTGATCATAAAGCTAAAAAACAGCATGACCAGAAAACCAACCCAGGCTACCGGATCCGTGGGAAGCTTTACCGGAAATAACAGCATCGCAATCGCCATGCCTGGAATCATAAACAGCAGAAAACGGAACATTCCCTCGCCGAGTCCTTGCATAAATTTAACAAGTACATAGTTATAAGGTCGGATCATCTGAATTGCAATGCTTCCATCACGTATATCCGTCGAGATCTCACGATCCAGATTGTTAAAATAAAAAGCTCTCGCCATCCACGATACTGCTACATACGTCGTCATCTGAGCAGCGGTAAAGCCTCCAATGCTACCCGCATCGCCATATATCGCTTTGTATGTGAAATAATACACGCCAATATTCATGCAATAAATAAGGATTCCTGAATAATAGTTCACACGATACGCAAGCATCGTGAGAAATCGGATACGAATAAAATCGGTGTATACGCTAAGCATGAACTTTGGCCTCCACTATCGGATTGCCCTGGCGTTCAGCCGAACCAGACTGATAGATACTGCGGACGATATCATCCGTGTTGGTTTCAATGATTTTGATATCCGTAATGTCCGTGCGACCGACTACGCAAGCGAGCACATCCGATACATTAATATGAAGAGGAATCCATACTTTGGCAGCCAAATCATTATCCATCGTCCAAGCCAGTGGCATATCAGCAGTCCATGCCTGTAATTGCTCCAATTGGGTCGATGTTCCAAACTGGAACCGTACTTCTCGACCTGTCCCCCAACGCGCCTTCAGATCCTCCAGACCACCATCATAAATGATATTTCCATCATCCAGCATAATGACGCGCGAGCACAGCGCTTCAATATCCTGCAAATCATGGGTCGTCAGCAAAATAGTCGTACCGTGATCCCGGTTCATGTCCTTCAGAAACTCACGAATTTCGGATTTCACCATAATATCAAGCCCAATGGTCGGCTCGTCCAGAAAAACAATAGACGGATTGTGCAGCAAGGCAGCTACCAGCTCACAGCGCATCCTTTGCCCGAGACTAAGCTTGCGTACCGGGCGGCTTAGCAGATCCTGCAATTGCAGCCTCTCTACCAGCTCATCCAGCCTACGTTTGAAGTCCGTAGCCGGAACCTGATATACTTTCCGCAGTAGTTGAAAAGACTCGATCACACCGATGTCCCACCAAAGCTGACTGCGCTGACCGAAAACAACGCCAATGTTGCCTACAAATTTCTCGCGTTCCTCATAGGGGACATAACCGCCCACCTTGAGATGTCCCGATGTCGGCACGAGAATGCCTGTCAGCATCTTAATCGTGGTGGACTTTCCGGCGCCGTTCTCACCGATATAACCGCATATTTCTCCTTGCGGAATACGGAAAGATATATCTTTGACCGCGGCTACCTCGTTGTATTCGCGGGCGAATAAATCAAGGAAGGCACCCTTTAAGCCCTCGCGATTTTTTTGAACCTTAAATGTTTTGCGCAGATCCTGCACATCAATTGCCAGCATGTTATACCTCTCAATCAGGATTTGTAAAATCCATAGTTAAATTGATTGTGCTCCAAAAAGAAATTATAATGTAATGAACTGAAAAGCGAAAGGGAGAGCATCCATGACAAGCAGAACCAAAAGGACGATATGGTCGGTTCTAGCCGTGGTAATCGTCGCGATTGTCGGCTTTGCCGTGTACTATTTTACATCCATTTATAATCAGCTGGATAATCTGCATAAAGAGGGCGCTAACTCCCCCTTCAAAAATGTAAAGCAGGTCGATCAGGTTCGTACGCCAGAACCACCCAAGTGGGAAGGTACCGATATGGTTAACATTTTACTGATGGGTGTCGATGGGCGCGGTATCCAGAAAGGGGAAGTCCCCCGATCAGACAGCATGATGGTTGTATCACTGGACCCCGTTAAGAAAAAAATCCACCTGTTCTCTATTTTGCGTGATACGTACGTGGATATTCCCGGCTATGGAAAAAATCGAATTAACACTGCCATTACTCACGGACCCAACACGGCCATGAAGACGGCTGGCGACCTGTTAGGCATCCCGGTGCAATATTATGTGTACACGGATTTCCAGGGTTTTATCAAACTGGTGGATGCCGTAGGCGGGATTGATTTTGAAGTGGAAAAGGATATGCATTATACAAGTAATGCGGATAAACATCAGTACGATATTGATTTGAAAAAGGGCATGCAGCATCTAGATGGCAACACGGCGCTTCAATATGTGCGGTTCCGCCACGATGCAATGTCCGACTTCTCCCGATCAGGACGGCAACGGGCATTCTTGGAAGCCGTAGCCCAGAAAATGCAGACCACGACTTCCATCGCTAACTTGCCGAATATTTTAGAGCAGGTTAACCCGTACATCGACACGAATCTCAGTGTTAACGATATGTGGAAGCTGGCAAATGTGGGGTACCAAAGCAACTTTGCAGGCAGCGAACAGGTTCCACCGATGAAGATGCTCGGAGAAGAGAATGTGGGCGGCGCGGCAGTTCTTACGGTCCGCGATCCGGAAGAACTGAAAACGTATGTGCAGGATATATTTAATAATCCACCCTCACAAACACAGGAACAAAACAAGGATCAGAACGAAACGAAACAGCCAGACAGTGCATCGTCTACCAAGAAGGATAAAGCTTCTTTTACAGGGGGCAGTAAAACCAGTAATGAGGATGCTTCCACACAATCAACAACAAAGACAGGTCAAAAAGAGCTATAATGATGTATGCAGGGGCAGCCGTGAACGCTGCCCTTTGGCGTGTGTATACCCTATCTTAATGAACGGAAAGGAAGTTTTTGATGATGAAACGGGAAAACTCCGAAGCACTATATAAAGAAGCCCTGGAGCATATTGTCGGGGGCGTTAACAGCCCTTCACGCTCCTTTAAAGCTGTGGGCGGCGGCGCTCCAGTATTCATGAAACGCGCTAAAGGTGCTCATTTCTGGGATGAGGATGATAATCGATATATCGACTATTTGGCGGCTTATGGCCCTATTATTACTGGGCATGCCCATCCCCATATTACTAAGGCCATCAGCGAAGCGGCCGCGAACGGCGTATTATACGGAACCTCAACGGTATTAGAAATCAAACTGGCCAAGATGCTGAAGGAAGCAATTCCCTCCATGGACAAGGTCCGGTTTGTGAATTCTGGCACAGAAGCGGTTATGACGACGATTCGTGTGGCACGGGCCTATACTGGGCGGAACAAGATCATCAAATTCGCCGGCTGCTACCACGGTCACTCGGATCTGGTACTTGTAGCCGCAGGCTCCGGTCCTTCCACGCTGGGCATACCGGACAGCGCAGGCATTACGACCAACATTGCGAGCGAGGTTATTACCGTGCCATTCAATGATCTCGACGCGTTGCGCCAAGCCTTGGAGCGTTGGAGCGACGATGTGGCGGCAGTCATGGTTGAGCCGATTGTCGGTAATTTCGGCATGGTTATGCCGCAGCCAGGCTATCTGGAAGGGCTCTGCTCAATGGCGCGTGCGAACGGCTCACTCGTCATTTATGACGAGGTCATCACCGCATTCCGATTCCACTTCGGTTCCACCCAAACGTATGCAGGTTTGGATAACCATGATGCGATTCAGCCGGATTTGACCGCTCTGGGCAAAATCATGGGTGGTGGTCTGCCGATTGGTGCCTACGGCGGCAGCAAGCACATCATGGAGCAGGTTGCCCCACTCGGCCCGGCTTATCAGGCGGGTACGATGGCTGGCAACCCTGCTTCCATCTCGTCAGGCATCGCCTGCCTTGAAGTCCTTCAAGGGGAAGGCGTGTACGAAGAGATGGAACGTCTGGCCGTGAGACTGACGGACGGTATTCAGTCCTCTGCCGAACGCTACGGCGTGCCATTGACGATCAACCGTATTCGTGGAGCGTTCTCGACGCATTTCTGTGATCATCCGATCACGAATTACGCACAGGCGCAGGATACGGATAGCGAAGCATTCGCATCCTTCTTCCGTCACATGCTGGATCGCGGTATTCATCTGGCACCATCCAAGTACGAAGCCTGGTTCCTTACAACAGCGCATACCGACGAAGATGTGGATGCTACGCTGGAAGCGGCGGACGATTCGTTCCGGGCGATGTCACAAGGGAAGTAAACTAAGCAGTAAGTGATAGAATATGAATAGGATAAGAGCTGGAAGTAGTCTTAGGGATGGGAATCCGACCTCTGGGACTTCGTTCCGGCTTTTTTTCATTTCACAACTGTACCCGTACAGTTGCAGATTTTATGGATTGTATCAGGTTATGCCATCCGGGTATATTGAGAGAACAACAGGTTAAGGTCATGATTACGGAGGTTTATTATGCACAGTCGTTCCAGAAATGGAGCCGCCTATCTGGCAGCTCTCAGCTATGCAGCTATACTTGGATTTTCATTTTTATTTGTAAAATTGACAGTCACAGAGGCGAGCCCGCTGGATGTGATCGCCCACCGCTTTGCGCTGTCATTTATCGCTTTGACCGTTCCAGTGCTGCTCGGTTGGATTAAGCTCAACATCAAGATGCGTGACATTCTGCGCATTTTACCACTGGCGCTGCTCTCGCCACTAGTGTATTTTCCACTGCAAGCCTTCGGGCTGATGAGCACTTCTTCATCGGAAGGTGGAATTATCCAAGCAACCGTTCCCATCTTTACGCTACTGTTAGCTTCCTATTTTATTAAAGAGCGTACAACGGTAGTCCAAAAAATTTCCTTACTGCTCTCTGTCTTTGGCGTGGTTTTTATATTTGTGATGAAAAGCGGAGCACCGCTAGCATCCAATAGCTATGGCGGTATTCTTCTGCTCGTGCTTTCTGCGATATGCCTATCCGGCTATAATGTGCTGGCACGACCCTTAACACAAAAGTACAACCCCATGGAATTGACCTACGTTACCTCTATTTTGGGATGTATCGTTTTTAACGTGGTGGCACTGGGATATCATGCTATAGACGGCTCCATGAGCGCCTATACCGCTCCACTGGTGAAGCCTGGTTATTGGATGGCACTGATTTATCTGGGCATTCTGTCTACCCTCGTCACCTCGCTGTTATCGAGCTTTGCCTTGAAGTGGATCGAAGCCTCCAAAATGAGTGTGATCGGCAATTTATCCACCCTCATTTCCATGATTGCCGGTGCTTACATTTTGAAGGAGCAACTCGCCTACTATCACATTGTTGGGGCTGTGATGATCATTATCGGCGTGCTGGGTACCAATTTCGGAGGGCGAAAAAACTTCACGCCGATCAAAACAACTTCGGCAAAATCACAAAAAACGGGCTAAAAATAGACACTCATTTGCCTGCAAAAAAAGAAATCTCCAAGCTGCGCAATTCCAGCCGAGAGATTTCTTTTTTCATTTCTTAGTCTTCGTCGCATTAGATAGGGTACGCCATGACACTCATTAACGCCAATTCCGGCTGTGTCGTGTCCAATCTGCTATATTGTACGATGACGGGCACATCGCTATTGACCGTAATTGCGTAAGGAATACCTACCGGAATCCGTTCGCCGGATTTCTCCAACGAGGCTGTTCGGATATGACGGGTTCGTCTTCCTTCCACCACCTCGATCAATCCCTCCAATGGCTCGCGGTCTTCAAAATAGATGTCTATACTTAGATTTGCCACACGGCTCCCACAATTCAGCACGCATATACTCTCATGACTGAGCAGCTCTCCTCGGCTTTCCGGTGGAATATACCCATCGGGGATGACCCAGAATAGGCTGCCTCGCGGCTGATTAGCCACCTTTTCCTGAGAACGTTCAGCATTTCCCATACCATTGGCCTCCTTTACCCATCATACTTTTTGGCGCTTATGCCCCTTCTTCTAGCCGTACGGATTCTCCTTGGTACGCAACAGTTGAGCCAGAAAAGCAAGCGCCAATCCCTGCCCCCAGCCCTGAATACGTTTGTACGGAACATTTCGATAGCCGTCAATATCGTTCATCACAGCAGTTCCCGCGGATACACCCGTTACCGTGCCGTCCTCCTTAATGCGAGAAAGAATACCGTCGATCGCCTTTTGGGTGTATTTGTTAAACAATCTTCCTTGCATAAGCAAGGCAGTCGCAATTCCTGCCGAGCCCGAGGTTTCCAGATAAGAGGTATCATCATTCAGCACCGTATGCCACAGCCCTTCCGGGGATTGCAGCCGCACCAGCGCATTGAGCTGGTCACGCAGCGAGCCGTCGATGATCATATAAGATGGATGCTGCACCTCCACCAATTTCAGCGCTTTTGCCATCGTGAGGGCTGCCCATGAATTGCCGCGCGCCCAATATATTCCTGACATCCGGCTTTGATTCGCATGATCCCATCCGTGATAATACAGATTCGTATCCGGGTCCTGCAAAAATTCTTCATGCCCGTGATATTGACGAACCCCATCCTCCCAATACTCCTTGTTGCCTAACAGATGACCGATGCGCAGCATGTAATAACCGGCCATAAACATCGTATCCACCCATGCTTGCTGCGGAAATACATCATGAAGTGAATTCACCGTATGCTGGAAAATGCCGTCGGCAAACCGCTCCGCTTTTTGGGCCAAAAATTCGGCCATCTCGATGGCAATATCAAGGTATTTTTGCTCACCTGTGGCCTGATAAAGCGTCAACAAACAGTGCCCGACAGAAACGCCGTTCACCGAGAGAGATGGAAGTCCGTCCTCAATATTTTCATCAACCCATTCTTTCAGCTTGGTCAAATACTTTTCGTTTCCTGTCGCTTCATACGCTTCGCATACTCCGTAAAAGGCGACTCCACCCGGCCAATCCCAGCTGTAGTGCATTTGAAAGGTGCGTTCTACGACCCGGTCGATCACCTGCTTAACTTGTTCTTCATCAAAAATCAATGCAGGCATTTCCACGTCTCCCCCTTTGGTAAGTTTCACGTGAGTTACCTCCTTGACGCCCGTACATGAAAAGGTCGTCCTTCAACGTAAATACATGCGCAGCGGTTGCAAATCCAGTTCCTTCACAGCATCCACCACCATGTCTGCAATACGAACCGCGCCATTCTCATGAAAATGCGTGTTATCCTCTAAGCCGCTGGAAAAGTTCATGTATTCACCAGGCAGCAGCCACATAAAAAGCTCTTTACTCTCTTCGGGACCCAGCTGCTCATATAACTCCTGCGTGCGGGCAGACAAATCAATTAGCGGCGCATTCGCTTCTTCCGCCAGCTCACGAACCGCTGTTACATAGTCACCATGTGTGTCAGATAGCGTACCATCCTCGTTAAAATAGCGACGATGTACGGGCGTGACCAGTACCGGGGTTGCCCCATGGCTTCTTGCGCCGTCGATGTAGAGGCGAAGATGCTCCTTGTAGGTTGTAAAAGGCTCTGTAGCCCGCTCCGGATCAGGCTTCTGATCATTATGACCGAACTGGATGAACAGGAAATCTCCTGCCTTTATTTCGCCCAAAATGACATCCAGCCGTCCTTCGTCCACGAAGCTTTTGGAGCTTCGTCCCGATACGGCATGATTATCCACGCAGACATCATGCTTGAACAGGGCGGGCAAAGCCTGGCCCCAGCCAGTATACGGATAGCCGGAGGCGTCCTGCGTAACCGTGGAGTCTCCGGCTAGGAATAGCCGGAGGGTCTGTGGCGCTGGCGTAATCTCCAGCGCATTGAGCCTTGGCGTGGTGCCTGATACGGTGAGGCGTAGTTTGCCACCTAGGACAGGCACCGTAAATAGGGCTTCAGTGAACTGGCCCGGCAGCGTGTGTACTGGAGGCAGCATATGTTTGCCTTCACCAGCCTTGATTCGCGTGAGCGTTTCCGCCTGCGAATCGCCGACCAGTATAGTGACGAGATATATCCCGTCTGGAACATCTGCAACAAATGCAGCGTTCAGTGGAATACAAAAGCTGCTTCGCAGCCGCGTGCGTGCATCCTTGGCTGCACTCTGCCTTTTTCGACCGTACACATGCTCCGTAGTCTCAAAGCCATAGCCCTGTTCAGTTGTATATAAGCAATCCGGAGACACTCCCTTGTAGCCATCCGCAGGCTCTCCCGGACCAAAATCAAACTTCCACAATGTACTCACCTCTCAGCCATCGCCCTCAAATCCCGTCCATTCAATCGTACAAACCCGGGTGCCTTCCATTTCTACTCGTAAGCTTCATATCCTCACGCTATGGATTTTGGATCTTACCCCTTCAAACCACTCGTACTCATTCCTTCTACAATTTGCTTCTGGAATGCGAAGAATACAGCGATAACTGGAAGCAGGCTTAGGATAGACATCGCGAACATTCCTCCCCAGTTGGAAGCCGACTCACTGTCGAGGAACATCTTGAGTGCAATAGATACGGTATATTTCTCCGGCGAATTCAGATACAGTACCGGACCAAGCAAATCCTCCCACTTCCAATAGAAAGAGAAGATTGCCGCTGTAGCCAACGACGATTTGAGTAAGGGTAAAATAATTCTGAAATACAGCCGGAACTTGCCGCACCCGTCAATCGTCGCCGCTTCATCCAACTCTGCTGGAATCGTCCGTATAAACTGCACCATCAGGAAGATGAAGAACGGCATCCCGAAAAAGGAGGGTACCACCAACGGTAAGATCGTATTGATCCAACCGAGCTTGGTGAAAATAATATATTGCGGTACCAGTACCACATCCCCTGGTAGCATAAGTGTCACCATCATCAAAGCAAACCACAAGTTACGCCCTTTGAATTTCAAGCGTGCGAAGCCAAATGCGATCAATGAAGAGGAAAGTACAGCTCCAATCGTTGAAATCACCACGATCGTGAGCGAGTTTAGAATGTACGTGCCAAAGTTGTAGCCAGTTGTCCCTTTCCAGCCTGTTACATAGTTTTGCCAGATCCATTCAGTAGGGAAAAGCGAGGATGCCGTGACGAATATCGTCCGACTTTCTTTAAACGAACTGAACAGCATCCAAAAAACGGGATACAGCATCAGGAGCGCCAGTGCAGCAACCAGTATGTGATAAATTGGCCATTTGACCGTTTTCCATGCCATCGGTATCAGCGCCCCTTTTCCGTTTCATAAAATACCCAGTATCTGGAGGTTATAAATAAAATCGCTGTCAGTATCCCAATCATAATGAGCATGACCCAAGCCATGGCTGCCGCATATCCCATGTTGCTGAACATAAACGCCTGCCGGAACAGATACAGTGAATGCAGCATCGTTCCATCCATCGGGCCTCCTTCACCCTTAGAAATAACATAAGCCGGGACGAAGGTCATAAAAGCGCTGATCGTCTGCATAATCAGATTAAATAGAATAATGGGGCTAAGCAACGGCAGCGTAATACTGAAAAATTTTCGTACTGGCTTAGCGCCATCTACACTGGACGCCTCGTACAATTCAACAGGAATGTTCTTTAAACCTGCCAGAAAAATCAGCATGGAGGAGCCAAATTGCCATACGGACAGGGTGATCAGCATCGTAAGCGAAGCATCCGGATCACCAAACCATTTCACCGGAGTCGCCCCTAAGGTCGAAAGCAGGCTGTTCACTATGCCGTTATTACTGAAAATGTTCCGCCACATAATGGATACCGCAACGCTACCTCCGATAATCGACGGCAGATAGTACATCGTCCGATAGGTGCCGACCATGCGCGATTTGGTATTCAAAATCATAGCCACAAACAACGCGAAAATCAGTCGCAACGGTACACCGACCAGCACATACGTAAACGTGACCCTGATCGAATTCCAGTATTTCGGGTCGCCTGTGAACATTTTTTCGAAGTTACCCAGACCAATCCATTTGGGCGGGGTGAACAGGTTGTAGGTGGTAAAGGACAGATACAGCGAAATAAACATTGGAATTAACGTAAACGCCAGAAAGCCCACAATAAACGGGCTGATAAACGCATATCCGGTCATATTGGCTTTCAAGCTCTGATGATTTCGCAAGCTCATCAAGCCTCCCTTCTGTTGCATTTAAAGATTTAGAAAAACTCCATAATATCAATAACTCGTTGTTATACGAATAATATCGTGATGTCTGCAAAGAGTGCTTATGCAGTTGGTTCGTCGAATCAACCGTGCGCAATCATGCTTTGGACTACGCACGGTTAACTTAACGAAACGTTCCTTGGATCTTGTCGTTCTTATGCTAAAACGTTGTCAGATATCCTAAAAGTCTCATTGCGCTCATTATTGCTTGTTATTCGCAAGGATAGTATTCGCATCAGCCCGGAATTTGGCCGCTGCGTCTTCAGCCGTCATCTGTCCGAAATTGACCTGCTCAATATAATCGGTCAGAGTCGCAATCACTTCCGGCGATCCGACTGGTGGCGGCGGGCTCATTGGAGAAGCCTTCGGCTCCATGGAAGCTACAAATTCAAACACCTGCTTCGTAGGCTCGCTTAACTCTGGCGCAACAGCCTCCTTGATTTTGGAGGAAATCGGCACGCCACGTTCGCCTTTAATCAATTTATTCGCTTCTACATCATTCATCCAGAAATCAATAAACTTTGCGGCCTCATCCTTCACCTGTGAACGGGAAGCAACCGTCCAGTACATCGTAGGCTGCATGTATACGCCTTTTTCCATATTCGGCCCAAACATTGGAGCCAGTGCCATTGGGCGGTTAACAACCTGCTGTAAGCCCACATACTGATTGGACCACTGCCAAATACCGATGCCTGTTCCTTTTACGATATCGGATTCCTCAAGAATCCCCTTGGTCTGGTTCATAATTTCAGGAGGCGGGGTCGCTCCCTTTTTAATCAGATCAGCCAATCCGCTGAAGAAGTCAACAAACAGCTTATCGTCGTCATACCCCAATCCTGTTCCTTCCGCATTGTAGAGAGTCTTTCCTTGCGTACGCAAATAGTAGTGGAAGAAAATATCAGCCGCCATCGAGCTGTCAAAGTATACTTTATTGGAACCCGCTTTTAAAGCCAGTTCTTTGTATTGATCCCATGTCCAGTTGTCAGGAATTTTGTCTATGCCTGCTTTTTTGAGCAGCGCCGGGTCATACTGGAAACCCAGAACATTGACACCGGTTGGGATACCATATTGCTTTCCAGCAATTACGCCGGTTTTGAGTACATTTTCGGTCACATCAGCGACCTGAATTTTTTGATTCAAGTAAGGCGCGAGATCCTCCAGTTGACCATTTTTCGCATATTGGCTAATGTACGAAATGTCCATTTGCACGATATCTGGCAGCTGATTAGCCGCAGCCTGCGGGGCGAGCTTTTTCCAATAGTCATCAAAAGAGGCATATTCCACATCAATCGTTACATTAGGATTTTTCTGCTTATACAAATCAACGACCTTCTGCGTGTATTCATGACGCGTATCCGATCCCCACCAAGCGATCCGTAATTTTACTTTCCCGTCTGCACTTGTGCCCGAATTGCTGCCGCCGTCCGCTCCGCTACATGCCGTCGTCAAAACGAGCAGCATAGCTATGATCAGAAACCATCCCTTTTTGCCCACCTATCTCTCCCCTTTTCGCTGTTCTTGAAAGGAGCCAAATTACGAGTGACAACGTACTTACGCAATTTTGATAGCGTTTACATTAGCTCCTGTTGTTATTTTCCCAAAAGCAGAGAAACATTGGAATACACAAATCAGGTTTCCTGGGTTTAAAAAACAGTGGGGGCCATCGGCTCATCCCCGTTCATGTGATTTAATATACTCGGAAGGCGTCATACCTGCCCACTTTTTGAACACCTGGCTAAAATATTGCGCGTTCCCACCGAAGCCGAACCATTCCGCCAGTTCAAATACCTTTACGTCTCCGGTCTCTCGAATATGCTCAGCCGCACGTTCGATCCGATAACGATTGACGTAGTGTGAGAAGTTTTCGCCCGTCACCTTTTTGAATATCTTCCCTAAGTAGTCGGAATTCATATACAGCATTTGACCTGCCACTCCGTTCAGCGACAGATCGGATTTTCTGTAGTTTTGCTCAATAATAGTGATCATTTTATCAACGGTGGAAGATTGGCGATACACATTACTTTTATAATAGATTGCGGTCATTCGTTCGGCAGCTTCCTGTACAAAAGATTTGAGACATGCCAGCGTTTTTTGCTCTGCCAGCACCACCATTCGGCTCGTAAACGCCGCACGCTCTTCCTCAGGGCATATACGAATCATAGCAGCATAGAGCTGAAGCACATAGGAGCGGGTCACGGAAATTTCCAGCTTCATCCGGGACAAAATACCGAACAACCGATCCACTTCCTGTGCCACCTCCACCGTATTTCCAGCCTTGATCAGCAGACCGAACTTCTCCTCGTCCAGCTCCAAATCTGCCATCTCCCGGGTATCCTCAGCCGCTAAATCCTCCTTCGTAATCAAACTGCCCTCCCCGGTGTAAAAACGGTGATTCATACAATGCAGTGTCTCCCGGTACATCCCCCGTGAATGCTGCATACTATCCGACTCACTAACTGCGACTGTTACCTCCAGCTTGTAAAAGCGATGAAATGTCGCACGTACCGCTTCAATCTGTTTCATAAACCGTGACGTGTCATCCTCCTCACTTTCCAGCACGATGAGCAATTGCCCCTGCATGGTCGTACTGAGCAAGACATCATCCATCAAATCTGCCGCTATATTTTGCAATGCAAACAAATGCTCCGGCTCATGGGATTCCTCCACCCGCAGCAGCAGCATTCGAACCTGCTTATCTTGCAATTCAATTCCGAATAACCGCTCATAAAATGCGATATCACGGCTACCGTAAGTTTTATAGGAAATAAACTCCTTCAAAAAGTGTTCCTTCACATGAGGCAGCATACGCTGAAAATCTAGCTTCATCCGGTTTACAAACTGCTTGCGTTCTTCCTGCTCCTCCCGCTCCTGCCCCAACTCGGTCAGAGCCTCATGAATTTGCCGCTCATTGCATGGCTTCAACAAGTAGTGCTTCACCCCGTATTGCATGGCCCGACAGGCATAATCAAAATCTTTGTAACCAGACAACAGAATGAAACGGACGTCTGGAAAATGCTCCGTCGTTTTGGCAACCAGTCCGATACCGTCCAATCCAGGCATAGAGATGTCGCTAATCACAAAATCAGGCGGGCTGGCCTGAATCTGATCATAAGCCTCAATCCCGTTACGTGCCGTACCAACCAATCTCGTTCCCGCTTTTCCCCAATCAACCACCTGTGATATGCCTTCCAAAATCATACGCTCATCATCAACCAGTAGCACCTTGTACACGACCCTGATCCCCTTTCACATATGGAATACAGACATGAATCGACGTTCCTGTTCCTGACTCGCTATGCAGCTCTATCCCCCAAGGTGTACCAAATGTCAGGTTAATCCGTTCCTGAATATTCGTAAGTCCAATGCCCTGCCCACGAGTCATGACCTGCCCGCTCCGCAGCTTTTCCAAGAAATCCGGCGTCATTCCCGGTCCGTCATCTTCAACTCGCAGAAATAGAGCCCCCTCGCTTTCTCTCGCAATAATAGCAATCCGACAGGGTTCAATTCGCGGCTCCAGCGCATAATGAATGGCATTCTCCACCAAGGGCTGAAGCGTTAGCTTCGGAATTTGTGCATCCATCAGTTCTTCCGGGACATCCAGATGGAAAACGAGACGTTCATCAAAACGTGTTTTTTGGATCGTTACGTAGCTCCTTACAATATCCAGTTCTTTTCGAAGCGGAATCAGCTGCTCTTCAAAACTGACGGCACTACGCAATAGAAAAGCAAGTGCTTCCACCATCTCTGAAATCCGATCCTGCTTATTGGCCTTGGCGAGCCAGTTCACGGATTCCAGCGTGTTGTATAAAAAGTGTGGATTAATCTGTGCCTGTAATGCCTTTAGCTCTGTTTCCCGCAGTAATAGCTGCTTGGCAACATTCTCATTAATGAGCTCACGAATGCGGCGAATCATTTTCTTATATGTCCGATGTAACAAGCCTACCTCATCCTGTGTGGAAAGGGGGACCGCGCCAAGTGCTTCTTCTTCCAAACGGTCGAGATCGCCTTTTTCTATTTTACGCATGTTCTGGATTAATTGAACAATCGGTTTGGTAATGCTCCCTGACAACCTAGCCCCCAGTGCCAATGCGATAAGAAGCATAATTACAAAAATAGCGCTTACAACTTCTTTGATGATCGTAATACTGCGAAACATATCATCGAAGGGGGTCATATGCAAATACGTCCACCCCGTATAAGAGGATTTGATTTGAGCAGCGAAAAAGGTTCCTCCTGAGTAGGTCGCAATCCCGTAAGGCTGCTTTCGGCCAAGCTCCGCCTGGATATCACTCTCACTCAAAAGTGGTGTTTCGGGATAAATCATCCGTCTTCCATCTGTAATCATCAGTTGTCCGTCACGGCCGGAGGTCTGCACACGATCCGCTACAATCCGGTCAATTCGCACACGAATCGCAAGCGTTCCGAGCCCATTCAGTGTAAAATTGGAATCGGTAAAGGATTTGAACTGCCGAGCTGCCAGCAAGGAGGAATGGCCTGCCGCATACCATGCATTGGAACCGTCATGTTCGTCTGCCAGCTCCGACAGGGTGGATCGAAGCTCCTGAGGAATACCTTCGCGATTGCCTGCGCTCATGACCTGTCCCTCTTTATCGATTACTATCATAGAATAGACATAGGTCTCAGAGCCGGCAAAGGCGACGAGCCTATTCGTTATTTTTTTACGCAGCACCATTTTGGTATAAGGTGACGTTTCCTTTTCCAATTGCAGCAAATAACGTTGAAGCTGCTCGTCCGTTGTTACCTTGAAAGTAACTTTTTCCACATCCTTCAGCTCATTTTCTATGCCGATTGAAGAAATATTGAGTACTTCGGATGTTTTTTTGTACATTTGATTATCATAAATATGAAATACGTACTTAAGTATGACTGCAACAACTGCAAAATTAACCAGCATAAGCACCGTAATCAGCAGTACCATTTTATGATGGATTCCAGCATTTTTGTAAGCGCTTTTAAAGTAGGTAATCAGTGAATGTCGCCTCCTT
>RCUF01000273.1_pt1 | contig 21844 bp, 19 predicted proteins | sample 2166311 | NCBI WGS metagenome assembly RCUF01 (sample SAMN09932608, study PRJNA488358) | compost metagenome | feature: garden; material: soil; isolation source: compost soil in 4-hydroxybenzonitrile-enriched culture | place: Germany: Experimental Botanical Garden Goettingen | collected 2016-01-27
GAGCCCGGGGTGAAACTTACAGGCTCTCAACCAATTTTTTTGCCGAAGAGAATTCCATCATCGCTTCGCGCTCTACCACCTTGACTCGGTCACGGGTGATTTCGCCGAAGCGAGTCGAAACGGTGCCGGCCGCCGCGCCAAGCTCCTTCTCATGTGCATCCAGATTCTTCCAGCCATCCCAGTTGGAGAAGTTCACGCCTCGGCTTTCCAGCAGATCGGAGATCTTCTGCGAAGAATCCGGCTGTGCCAGCTTGGTGAGGTCTTCAAGCAGGTGGGTGATGGTCTCCAGTGCGTCGCCCTTGGTGTGGCCAATCAGCCCAATCGGGCCACGCTTGATCCAGCCAGTGGCATACAGGCCGGGAACGTGAGCGCCGGACGCGTTCAGCACGCGGCCTTCCACGTTGGGCAAAACGCCCTTGGCCCCGTCGTATTCAATGTCGTCGACTGCCGAACCGAAGTAGCCGACGGCACGGTAGATGGCCTGCAGCGGGTACTCGACGAATTCGCCGGTGCCGCGTGCGCCGCCATTTCCGTCGAGCTCGTTGCGCTCCACCTTCAAGCCGGTGACCTTGCCATCTTCGCCCAATACCTCGACTGGCGACTGCAGGAAGTGCAGGTGCAGGCGGCGCGAGGCGCTTGGAGCTTCTTCACGCTCTTCCTGCTCGATCAGCCAGTTGGTCAGGGTGGAGACCATGGTCTTGGTCTGGTTATTGGTCTTCATGGCTTCATCCGAAGCCTTGTCGAACTCGAAGTCCTCTGGGTACAGGACGATGTCAACGTCCTTGGAGTGCGAGAGTTCGCGCAGTTCCAGCGGGGTGAACTTCACCTGGGCCGGGCCACGGCGGCCGAAGACATGCACGTCGGTGACGGCCGAGTCATTCAGCTGCTCGTAGATGTGCTCAGGGATTTCGGTTTCCAGCAGCTGGTCAGCATGCTTGGAAAGGATGCGGGCCACGTCCAGGGCAACGTTGCCGTTGCCGATGACAGCAACTTCCTTGGCGGACAGGTCCCAATTCTTGTCAACATCTGGGTGTGCGTCATACCAGGACACGAAGTCGGCGCCGCCGAAGGACCCTTCAAGATCGACACCTGGGATGTTCAGGTCAGCGTCCTTCTGGGCGCCGGTGGAGATGATCACTGCGTCGTAACGGGTATGCAGGTCTTCCAGCGAGATGTCGCGGCCCAAGCCGACGTTGCCGTAGAAGTCGATCCAGTCGTTGTCCAGCACCTTGTGCAGGGCGTTGATGATGCCCTTGATACGCGGGTGATCCGGGGAAACTCCGTAACGGATCAGACCGAATGGCGTAGGAAGCTCGTCAAAGAGATCAACGTGCAGCTTCAGTTCTCCCGATGCGACCGGCTGGCTCTTGTTGAGCAGGTCAGCGGCGTAGATGCCGGCCGGACCGGCACCAACGATGGCAACACGCAGCGCCCGGGAATGGAGGTGCTCAGGGACGATAATTTCACTCATCAAACAACTTCTCTTTCTTAGTCAACGAATGAGGCCGGCGCGGTGGCATCGGCATTCTCTAGCGGCAGGAGGTCTACCAGTTGGTCGGAGGCTTCCGGGGCTAGCCGAACGACGTCACCAATAACGATAACGGCCGGATTCGCCACTGCGGCCTTGCGGGCGCGCTTTACTATCCCTTCTAGCGTACCGATAGTTGTGCGCTGCGTCTGTGAGTAACCTCGCTCAACTATCGCAATCGGTGTACTTGACGGTAAACCACGGGTAAGCAATGTCTCAACAATTTGTGGCAAATTCGATACTCCCATCAGCACCGCAAGGGTGTGATCGGAGCGGATCGGCACGTCCACGAGTTCGCTGTGTCCACTGACTACGGTAAAACCGGCCGCAATTCCCCGGTGCGTGACGGGAATGCCAGCGGCCATGGGCACGGAGACTGCACTGGTAATGCCGGGAATCACACGCGTAGGGATCCCGTATTTCGCGGCGTGGAGCAGTTCTTCGCCGCCGCGTCCAAGTACAAACGGGTCGCCACCTTTGAGGCGAACTACCCGCTTACCTTCTAAAGCGTACTTGACCAGTAATTCATTGGTTTCATCCTGGGTTTTGACGTGGCAGCCTGGTGACTTGCCCACATCGATGACAACCACATCATCGGAAAGTTCTGCCAGCAACGCGGTAGGTCCCAGCTTGTCGGCCAAAACCACTTCCGCGGCAAGCAGGGCCTTATAGCCGGCGATGGTAATCAGCTCGGGATCCCCCGGTCCACCGCCAATCAGGGTGATATGCCCTTTAGCCATTGTTTTCTCCCGTTCGGGTCATTCCTCGATCGCGCAACAGCTTGCGTTCAATCGGAGCGAAAAATACCAATTCGATCAGCACACCCACCAGCAGGATGGTCAAGATCACCAGCATGACCAATGGCAGGTCTGCCAGATCGCGGCCCCGTTGCAGCAGTGAACCGACGCCTAGGGCCAGCGAACCGCCCACGGCAATCAATTCGGCAGCCATCAACGAACGCCAAGCGAAAGCCCAGCCCTGACGCAGTCCGGCTACATACCCTGGCATGGCAGCTGGCAGCTCAATGTGCAGCACATGCTCCCATTTGGAGGCACCGAGCACCTTGGACAAGGACTTGTACTGCGCTGGAATCATGTCGATCCCGGCGAGCAGGCCATTGATGATGGATGGAATCGCGCCGAGCAGCAGAACCGTGTAGATGGTCGCATCGCTCAGGCCAAAAAGAATGATGGCTGCGGGAACCCACGCAATAGAGGGCAATACCTGCATGGCCGATACCAGTGGCCCCACCCCCTTGCGCAACAGCGGCTGATGCGCCAGCAGCAACGCCAGCGGGGTGGAAATAATCACGGCAATCGCAAATCCGCTCACAGCGCGGAACAACGAATTGCCCACGGCCGCAACCAATGATCCATCTGCCAGCAGTTGCGGAAGCTTAGCCGCGACAGCCAGTGGACCGGGAAAAAGGTCTTCGCGCAGTGGGCTTGCCCAGGAAATAATTTGCCACAGGCTCAGAAGCACAACCACAGTGAGCAAGGGGGCAACCCATGAATCGAGCTGGTTGTTCGGGCGTAGCTTGATAACGCGCACGGGTTTGAACCTAGTTCGAGATTCTGTCAGTGAGCTCATGTTTCCGCTGCTCCTTTCTGAGAATCGTGGTTAGTTCATCGGCCAATGCGGCGGCCTCGGCCGGGTTATTGCGGAGTTCGCCGGTGATCCGGCGAGTCTCCAGGATGCGCCCGGGGTGCGAAGAAAGCACCAGAATGCGGCCGGAGAGGCGAATCGCCTCACGCACATTGTGGGTGACGAAGATGATGGTCTTGCCCGTTTGCCTCCACAAGGCCCGCAACTGCTCATGGAGCATGTCACGCGTGATGGCGTCCAGGGCGGCAAATGGCTCATCCATCAACAGAACCTGGCGGTCCTGAGCCAAAGCCCTGGCCAAAGCGACGCGTTGGCGCATGCCGCCAGAAAGTTCATGCGGCTTCTTGCCGCTTGCATGCCCCAGCTGAACGAGGTTGAGCAGTTTCTCCACGCGTTGCTGGCGTTCCGGAGCTGGCTTCCCCGCGAGCTTGAGCGCCAGGTCAACGTTCTCGCTGGCAGTCAGCCACGGCAGGAGGTTGGCATCCTGGAACATGAATGCCGCGCCGTCTTCAGGTACTTCAAGCCAGCCGGAGCTTGGCGCCAGTAGCCCAGCGATCATGTTGAGCAAGGACGACTTGCCGCAGCCTGAGGCCCCCAAGACAGCGATAAACTCTCCGTCTTCAATTTCTGCACTGAGGCGATCTATGACCAAGCCAGTGCCTGGATAGCTCAGGGAAACTTCATTCAGCCGTACTCCCATTACTTCTCCTGCTGTTCAAGAAAACGCGTATCCACGAGTCCGTCTGCGTTACCGCCAGACCCCACTCCTACGGCTAATGCGTGGTCCACGAGTGACTGGTAGGTTTCAGGCAGGGGGTCCTCGCTGAAGTGCACCTGCTTCAAGGCTTCAGCGATCACTGATTCGTCAAAGGAACTTCCGTTGGCTTCGACCAAAGCTTTCTGCACAGCCGCCAACTTCTGTTTTTCGTCCGCATGATTGAGCCAATCGATGGCTTGGGTATTTGCATCGACCAGCTTCTGCACGGTTTGCGGATGGCTAGCCATGAATTCCTTGGAGACCACCAGAACCGTTGTCGGGAACTTGCCGTCGGGCCAGAGCTCGGCTTCATTCACCAAGCGGTGTCCCCCGTTCTTCTCGACTAGCAATGAAGCGTAGGGCTCCGGAAGCCAAGCACCGTCAATTTCACCGCGGCCGAAAAGCTGTGCGACGGTTCCATTGGAGCTCGGGGTCACTGTGGCGTCCTGTTTCAAGCCCAGGCCCTTCAGGTAGCTGCGCAAGGCAACATCCTGGGTTCCGCCGAATTGCGGGCTGGCCAGATTGCTGCCGGCCAGTTCCTCGGGCTTAGCGATCTTCTTGTCGACAACCAGGCTGGCTCCGCCGTAGGCGACGCCGGACACCACGTTCAACGACTCGCCATCGCTGGACAGGTAGCTGTTCAACGCCGGGTTTGGCCCCAGATATGCGGCGTCGATGGCCCCCGAGTTCAAGGCTTCTACGGCTGCCGGTCCCGCGTTGAATATCTGGCTTTGGACACTGGTACCGTCTTCTTCAAGGTGATCTTGGAGAAGACCTTCGGACTGGGCGATCAAGGCCGGAGCATGGGTGAGGTTGGCGAAATAGCCAATCTTCAGCTCATCTGCCGGTCCGTGATGTGCCGCCTGCGCTGGTACTTCATTTGGTCCCGGAAGAAACGTCGTCGCCACAGCAACTGCGCTCAATGCTCCGACCGCCGCCAGCCCGAGGAAGCGTCCTCGGAAGCCGGTCTTCTGCCCATGAGCCGTCAGCCGGACCCGCCCTTGGTTTCCTGTTGGCTGGCCAACATCAGGCTGCTTCATTATTTTCCTCGATGATCCCCGCCGCAAGGGTGCGCCCCGTAGCTGGATCGATTAGCAGGAAGCTTCCGCCAGTGCGCGAGGTGGCGTACTGCTCGATGGCCAACGCTGCCTGGCTGCGCAAGGTGATCCGGCCCAGGTCGTTGAGCTCCAAGGAGTGGGCGGGCTGCTGCGAATAGTCGGCCACGTTGATGACGTAGTCGATGGTTGACAGCTTGGCTGCGGCGACCTTGGTACCGTGCTTGATCAACAGCCGTTGGCCGCTAGTGAGCTTCACTGGATCCAATACGCAGATGTTCGCCTGGAACTCCCTGTGCGCGGTTGGCAGTTCGCCGGCGACGATGGTGTCGCCGCGGGCAATATCCAAGTCGGTCTCCAGCTCGACAACGATGGCTTCGCCGGCCTGGGCGCGGTGCGCGGTACCAGCAGGGGTGCTGATGGCCTTGATCCGGCTGCTCACCGGCTGGCCGTTGGAGAGCACCTGCACGGACTCCCCCACGGCCAAGCTGCCGTCAACCAGAGTTCCGGCATATCCGCGGTAGTCGCGGTACGCGTCCGGGTCCAGGCCTGGAGCCAAGGCGCCCTGCGGGCGGATCACGTACTGGACATCCAGACGGGCAGTGCCCCCGCCGAGCCGCGGCTCGATGTCCTCTAGCAGCCCGAGCAAGGTCGGGCCGGCATACCAGTGCGCGGAAGCCGAAGGATCGACGATGTTATCTCCCTGAAGCGCGGAGACCGGGATGACGGTGGTTGACTTCAGGCCGAGTTCTCCGGCGAGCGCGAGTACTTCGGCCTCGATCTGGCTGAAGGCCGCTTCGTCCCAGTCGATCAGGTCCATCTTGTTCACGGCGATGACCAGTTGCGGAACCCGCAGCAAGGCGAGCACGCCAAGGTGGCGCCGGGTCTGCTCCAGCACGCCGTGCCTCGCGTCAACCAGCACGATCGCCGCGTCTGCGGTCGACGCGCCGGTGACGGTGTTGCGGGTGTACTGCACGTGTCCGGGGCAATCGGCCAAGATGAAGGACCGCTTGTCGGTGGAGAAGTAGCGGTAGGCCACGTCGATAGTGATGCCCTGCTCGCGTTCGGCGCGCAGCCCGTCGGTGACCAGCGCGAGGTCCAGGGTTCCGGCGCTGCCGCCGAAGCCGCGTTCGGCGCTGGTACGGGCCAGGTCATCGAGCGAGTCGGCGAGGATGGCCTTGGCGTCATGGAGCAGGCGGCCCACGAGAGTGGACTTGCCGTCGTCGACCGAACCGGCGGTAGCGATGCGCAATAGTGTGGTGGTCATCTTAGAAGTACCCTTCGGTCTTGCGGTCTTCCATTCCCGCGGCGGAAATACGGTCGTCGGCGCGGGTGGCTCCGCGTTCGGTGATGGTGGCGACGGCCAATTCATCGAGCACCTTCGCCACGGTGTCGGCGGCGGAGAGCACCGCACCGGTGCAGCTGGCGTCGCCCACGGTGCGGTAGCGCACCTGCTTGACGACGACCGGCTCATCGGCGTTGGGCTGGCTGACGCTGGTCAGTGCCCGCCACATGCCGTCGCGTTCGAAGACCTGGCGGCAGTGCGCGAAGTAGATCGGCGGCAGCTCGATGTTCTCGCGCTGGATGTAGGCCCAGATATCGCGTTCGGTCCAGTTGGAGATCGGGAAGGCGCGCACATGCCAATCCGGCTCGTGCCGCCCGTTGTACAGGCTCCAGATTTCCGGGCGCTGGTTGCGCGGATCCCAGACGCCGAACTCGTCGCGCAGGGACAGGATGCGCTCCTTGGCGCGGGCCTTGTCCTCATCGCGGCGCGCCCCGCCGAAGACCACGTCGAAGCCGTTGGATTCGATGGTGTCCAGCAGGACCCGGGTCTGCAGGCGGTTGCGGGTGCCGTCGGGCAGCTCGGCCAGCTCTCCGCGGTCGATGTACTCCTGCACGGAGCCGACGACGAGGTTCAGCCCGTACTTTTCCACGACCGCGTCGCGGAAGTTGAGCACCTCGGCGAAGTTGTGGCCGGTATCGATGTGCACGACGGGGATGGGCACGCGGCCCGGGGAGACGGCCTTGGCCAGCAGGTGCAGGACGACTACGGAGTCCTTGCCGCCGGAGAACAGCAGTCCGGGCTTGTCGAATTCGGCGAGCACTTCGCGGATGATGTGGATCGATTCGGCTTCCAAGGCGTCCAGGACGCTGCGCTGGGTGCCTGCGGGCGCGTTAGCGGTGATGGTCATGATTCGCTCCTTAGACGTGGATTCCGCATTCGGTTTTATTCAGCCCGGCCCAGCGGCCAGCCCGCGGGTCCTCGCCCTCGGCTACCGGCCGGGTGCAAGGCTGGCATCCGATGGACGGGTAGCCGTTGGACAGCAGCAGGTTCACGGGTACTTGGTGCCCGGTGGCGTAGTCGATCAGCTGATCGAAGCTCCAGGGCGCCACGGGATTGAATTTGACCAGTCCGTGCTTCTCGTCGAAAGCGACCAGGGGCGTGTTGATGCGGGTCTCAGCTTCGTCACGGCGTACCCCGGTGAACCACGCGCTGTATCCGGACAGGGATCTGGCCAGCGGGTCCATCTTGCGCAGCTGGCAGCAGGCGGCCGGATCCCGGGAGAACAGGTCCTTGCCGAACTTCGCATCCTGTTCGGCCACGGTCAAGGCAGGCAGCACGTCGACGATGTTCACGTCCAGCGTGCGAGCCACTTCGTCGCGGGTTCCGTGGGTTTCGGCAAAGTGGTATCCGGTTTCCAGGAACAGCACATCGACCTTGGGCAGCTGCGCGCAGACCAGGTGCGGCAGCACGGCATCGGCCATCGAGCAGGCCACCGCTACCTCCTCGGCTTCGAGGTGCTCAGCAGCGAAAGCGACGACCTGGGCCGCTGTGGCATCCCAGCCCAGCTCGGCGGCGCCCAGCTTGGCGATGCGCCGCAGTTCAGCCTCGCTGCGGGTACGTACTGGGGTCGGCTTGCTCATTTCAGGTCATCCTCTTCAGCTCGGTGGGCCCAGGCAGCGAAGGATTCCCCTTCGGCAGCCGAGGCCGAGTAGTTCTTCACTACCCGCTCCACGTATTCGGGCAATTCATCAGCCGCGACCTTGAGCCCGCGCACCGTGCGCCCCAGGGCGGCTTCGCCATTTTCGAAACCGGCCAGGGTGCCACCGAGGTGAACCTGGAATCCGGAGACCTGTTCTCCCTGGTCGTTGGTAATCAGCTGGCCCTTGAATCCGAGGTCCGCTGTTTGGATGCGGGCGCAGGAGTTCGGGCAGCCATTGACGTGCAGAGACAGCTGGCGAGGCAGCTTGCCCTCGTGGTCGGCCAGGCGATCCTCGATTTTTGCTACCGCGTCAATCATGGTGTCTTTGGTGTCCACAATGGCCAGCTTGCAGAATTCGATACCGGTGCAGGCAATGGCCGAACGCTTGAACAAGCTGGGGAATGCCTCCAGGCCCAGGGCGCGGGCCGAAGCGACGAAGTCCTGCACCTGCTCTTCGGCGATGTCCAGGGCGATGATCTTCTGGTGCGGGGTGGTGCGCAGCCGGGTGGATCCATGGGCTTCGGCCAAATCGGCAAGGCCGGTCAGCGCGGTACCGGATACGCGGCCAGCCGGAGCGGTCAACCCGATATAGAACTTGCCGTCCTTCTGCTCGTTGACCCCGCTGTGGTCTCCTGCTTCGGTGGGCTGCTCCGGCAACGGGCCGTCGGGCAGCTCGTAGCCCAGGTACTCATCTTGCAGCACCTGGCGCATTTTTTCCGTGCCCCATTCGGCCAGCAGGAACTTCAGGCGTGCGCGGTTGCGCAAGCGGCGGTACCCGTAGTCACGGAAGATGGAAACTACGCCCTCCCAGACATCCGGTGCCTGCTCTTCGGTCACGAAGGCGCCGAGGCGTTCGCCCAGGCGGGGGTTTGCCGACAGCCCGCCGCCAACCCACAGGTCGTATCCGGGGCCGAGTTCCGGGTGGACGGTGCCGATCAAGGCGATGTCGTTGATTTCGTGGACGACATCCTGGCTTGGGTGGCCGGTGATGGCGGTCTTGAACTTGCGCGGGAGGTTCGCGAATTCCGGCTTGCCGATGTAGCGGCGGGAAATTTCGGCGATCACCGGGCTGGGATCGATGATCTCGTCCTTGCTGATGCCCGCCACCGGAGAGCCGAGGATGACACGGGGCACGTCGCCGCAGGCCTCGGTGGTGTGCAGGCCGACGGCTTCCAGCCGCTGCCAGATCTCCGGGACATCGACGACGTCGATCCAGTGCAGCTGGACGTTCTGGCGATCTGTCAGGTCGGCGGTGTCGCGGGCGAAGTCGGTGGAGATCTGGCCGATGACGCGCAGCTGCTCGGTGGTCAGGGCGCCGCCGTCGATGCGCACGCGCAGCATGAAGTAGCGGTCTTCAAGTTCTTCTGGGCTCAGCGTCGCCGTCTTGCCGCCGGGGATCCCCTGGGCACGCTGGGTGTAGAGGCCCCACCAGCGGAAGCGGCCGTGCAGATCCTCGGGTTCAATGGAATCGAAGCCCTGCTTCGAGTAGATTTCCTCAATGCGCTGGCGCACGTTCAGGCCGTTGTCGGCGGCCTTCATCTCTTCGTTGGCATTCAACGGGGCAGGGCCGTCGATTTTCCATTGGCCGTTGGGTTTTGCCGCTCTTGTGGAGCGAACTGGTGTGGTTGTCTGCGTCATGTCCACCAGCGTAGGAACTGCCCCCAGGGGGTCGGCAACCTGCCGGTGTCACATGGCTACGCGTTGCCTAACGAGTTAGGACTTCGTCATCTGGAGACATGAAAAGCTCCTCTTCGAGCGCCTTTTGCAGTCGCACAAGGAAACATTGAGCAATCATTACGTCAGGAAGCAGGGGGCTTGTCACCACGCCTGCCCCCGTGCTAGCCAGCTTCTGCTGGAAGAATCCGTCGGCGAGCAGCGAGCTGAGCACGAGCACTGGACGCGCGGCAGCATTTCCCACGACGTCAGCGATCCGCGGCTGGGCCCCTGCGCAGTAGCCCACCTGCACTTCGCGCTCCAATAGGACAGCGAGCTGCTCGGCGAGATTCTTGACCTGGTTTTGGCCGACTTCCAATCTCGTGCCCGCCGCCGCCAAGACAACGAGCGGGTCGTTGGCCAGGTGCCCTGCGGCGCGTTGCGCCAGGACTTGGGCCAGCTCCGGCAGCGGACCCAATGGCAGGGCGGCGGAGGTTCCCGCGCGCGAGGCGACCGCCTGCGCAATGTCGTGCGTCGTATGAACGCCGTCGGAGACCAGCAGCGGCAAGACCACTGCCGGCTCGCCTTCAGGCAAACCGGCGATAACCGTTTCAAGCCGGGGCTCTTGGACATCCACATAGGCTTCGTGCCAGACAAGCTGCACCGGGAATCGCTCTTCGCTCCGCCGTTCCAGGTCGGCACGCAGATCATGGATTAGTTGCTGCCCGTTGGCGTTGTCCGTGCCGTGGGATGTTGCGACAACATGTATCTTCTGCTGGGTCGCTTGACTCATGAATTGATCCTCACCGATGTTGTTGGGCGCCTATTTGGCGCTGCGCACTAGCTTGTGGTTGGCGGCCTGCGCCTGCGGGCGGATGACAATTTCATCCAGATTCACGTGGGCCGGGGCGCTGACCGCATAGCGGATGACTTCGGCAACGTCTTCACCGGTCAAGGGATTCTCCACACCGGCGTAGACGTTGTCGGCGGCGCTCTGGCTTCCCAGACGACGGAGCGCGAACTCTTCTGTCTGCACCAGGCCGGGCAGGATCTCGATTACCCGCAGCCCGTTCTCGACTTCTTCAAGACGAAGCGCCTGGGTCATGGCACGTTCAGCGGCCTTTGCCGCGTTGTAGCCGCTGCCGCCTTCGTAGCTGGCCAGTGCGGCGGTGGAGGTAACGTTCAAGACGGTGCCTCGCGCCTCGCGAAGCTGGGGCAGCAGTGCACGGGTCAAGCGCATGGTTCCCATGACATTGGCTTGCCACATGAAGTCCCAGTTTTCATCGACCGCGTCGGCCCAGGTTTCGGTTCCACGCGCACCGCCGGCGCAATTGACCAGCGTATCTGCGCCGCCTTGCGCGGTGACCGTTTCTACCAGTGCGTCGACATCTGCCTGCACGCTGACATCTGCTGGCACCGCGATCGCACCGCATTCAGCGGCGAGCTTTTCCAAGCGGTCGGCCCGGCGGGCTACTGCGAAGACGGTCCATCCTTGTGCGCGCAACGCACGGACTGTTGCCTGGCCAATTCCGCTGGAAGCTCCGGTAACAACGGCCGAACGGGAAGAAGTCTTATCTGTAATTGTCATACGTCAACTGTAGAACCAGATCATTACCAGTTGGTAAGGCATGAATTTCTCTTACATTTCATGCGGCAAGATTTTCTTCCGGGCCAGGGCCTGGAATCCAGGGCGGCGAGCGTCGGCGGTGCCGCCAGGGCCATGGCCGATGCTGTCCCGCCTGCGCCTACTGCGCGGCGGCAACGTGCAGCTGGCGCGGCTGCCGGAGGAATGCAATCGGAGGGAATATCTTGCGTAAGCGGAGCCATGCAGGAATGCGCCAACGCCAGACGGCGCTGCTATGCCCGGGTGCACCGTGCCGCTGGTGCGGGCGACAAGGCGATTCGGCGGTCGCGGCAGGACGGCTGAGCCAAGGGCCGCCGGTCCGGCACAGGCTTTTGATCCAGCTGGTCCCGGCTGGACAGCGGCGTGGTGCAAGCCATGGGCAACAATGACTGTGCGCCGGGCAAAACATGGAAGAATAGACGTATGGCAGAAGAAAACTTGGGCACAGACACGCCCGCAACGGTTTCCGTTCCTGACAAGCCCGCTTTGGAAGGCTTGGAAGAACGTCTTTCGTCCCGGTGGCGCACCGAGGGCACCTATCACTTCAATGAGGACACGACTCGCGAAGCCGTGTACTCCATCGACACTCCCCCGCCAACCGCTTCGGGTTCGCTGCACGTAGGACACATGTTCTCGTACACGCAGACCGACGTGTTGGCTCGCTACCAGCGCATGATCGGCAAGAACGTGTTCTACCCACTTGGTTGGGATGACAACGGCTTGCCTACCGAGCGCCGCGTGCAGAACTACTTCGGCGTCCGTTGCGACCCGACCAAGCCTTACATCGAGGGCTACCGTCCACCGGAAAAGCCTGCGAAGAACCAGCGCGACTGGGATGTCATCAGCCGCAAGAACTTCATCGAGATCTGTGAAGAGCTGGCGGTCGAAGACGAAAAGGTCTTCGAGCAGCTGTTCACCACCCTGGGCCTTTCGGTGGACTGGCGCATGACCTACCGCACGATCGACGACAATTCGCGTGCAACTTCGCAGCGCGCCTTCCTGGACAACCTGGCAAAGGGCGACGCCTACATGGCTGAAGCTCCAACCCTGTGGGACGTGACCTTCCGTACCGCAGTGGCCCAGGCCGAACTCGAAGACCGGGAAATGCCCGGCGCCTACTACCGTTATGCATTCGACGCTGAAAACGGCGAGCAGGTCTTCATCGAGACCACCCGCCCGGAACTGCTCGCTGCTTGCGCCGCGCTAGTGGCCCACCCGGATGACGAGCGCTACCAGCACTTGTTCGGCAAGACCGTGACCTCGCCGATCTTCGGAGTTCCCGTCACCGTCCACCCGCACCCATTGGCCCAGGCCGACAAGGGTTCTGGCATTGCCATGGTGTGCACGTTTGGCGACTTGACCGACGTGACCTGGTGGCGCGAACTGCAGCTGCCAACCCGTCCGATCATTGGACGCGACGGCCGCATCCTTGCAGACACCCCCGAGTGGATCACCACCGAGGCCGGCAAGGAAGCGTACGCCCAGATTTCGGCAAAGACCGTGTTCTCCGCCAAGGAAACCGTCGTCGAGATGCTTTCCGACGCGGGCCTGCTTGATGGCGAGCCGAAGAAGATTTCCCGTCCGGTGAACTTCTTCGAAAAGGGCGACAAGCCGCTGGAAATCGTGACCTCGCGCCAGTGGTACATCCGCAACGGCGGCCGTGATGAAGAACGCCGCAACCAGATGATCGCACGCGGCCAGGAAATTGATTTCCACCCGTCGTTCATGCGCTCGCGCTACGAAAACTGGGTTTCGGGCCTGAACGGCGACTGGCTCGTTTCCCGCCAGCGCTTCTTCGGCGTACCAGTGCCAGTGTGGTACCAGGTCAACGAGCACGGCGAACCGAACTACGATGCGCCGCTGTTGCCGACCATCGACCAGCTTCCGGTTGACCCGGCAGCAGACGCGCCGACCGGCTACACCGAGGACCAGCGCGGCTCCGCTAACGGCTTCATTGGCGATGCCGATGTCCTGGACACCTGGGCAACCAGCTCGCTGACCCCGCAAATCGCTGGCCGTTGGGGCCGTGACGACGAGTTCTTCTCGAAGGTCTACCCCTTCGACCTGCGCCCGCAGGGCCACGACATCATCCGTACTTGGCTGTTCTCCACCGCGGTTCGCGCAGATTCCCTGCACGGCAACGCTCCGTGGAAGCACGCTGCGATTTCGGGCTGGATCCTGGATCCGGACCGCAAGAAGATGTCCAAGTCCAAGGGCAACGTGGTTGTACCTAACGAAGTCCTGGATAAGTTCGGCGCGGACGCCGTACGCTACTGGGCGGCCAGTGCCAAGCTGGGTGCCGATACCGCGTATGAAATCAACCAGATGAAGATCGGCCGCCGCCTGGCCATCAAGATCCTCAACGCCTCGAAGTTCGTGCTGAACTTGGGCGCGACCGACGCCAACGTCTTGACCGATGACGCTTCGGTAGTCACCAACGGGCTGGATCGTTCGCTGCTCGCTCGCCTGTCGACCGTTATCGAAGACGCCCAGCGCGCTTTCGACAACTACGACTATGCTCGCGCGCTGGATATCACCGAGTCGTTCTTCTGGTCGTTCACCGACGACTACGTCGAATTGGTCAAGGACCGCGCCTACGGCGGCCACGGCGAAGCCGAGCAGGCGTCGGTTCTGGCTACCCTGGCCACCACCCTTGATTCCGTGCTGCGGCTGTTCGCGCCATTCCTGCCATTCGCTACCGAAGAGGTTTGGGGTTGGTGGCGCACCGGGTCGGTGCACCTGACCCAGTGGCCAAGCACCGGGCACTTGTCCGCTGCAGTGGAGGGCTCCGACCCGGCGGTACTGCCACTGGTTGGCGTCGCTCTCTCGGGCATCCGCAAGGCCAAGTCCGATGCGAAGGTCAAGCAGCGTACCGAAGTGCTCTCGGGCGAGATCCACGCTCCAGCGTCTCAGGTTGCGCAGCTCAAGGCAGGATTCGAGGACTTGAAGTCCGCGGCGAACGCCCGTGAGCTGACCCTGGTTGAAGCCGACGGTGAAATGACTGTCACCAACGTTGAATTGGCTCCGGCTGAAGAAACCGAATAGCAGTTGAACCAGAAAAACCGGTTGCCATCCCGTCATCGGGATGGCAACCGGTTTTGCTATTTCTGCCCTTGCTCCTTCCCCGCATCAGGGTCATCCGTCTCGGGTGGAGACTGGACGGTTTTCTCCATGGGCCGAGCCGCGCGTCGACGTTCGCCGGTGAAGTGTTCCAGTTGGTCTTCCGCGCTGGACTCAAGACGATGCTTCTGGACCGAGTCTTCTGACCCGGCAGCTGGCGAATTTCCGTCGGTCATCTTCTCTTCCCATCTACTTGCAGCTAGCAGCTGGATCCCCATCGATGTCCAGCTGCTGGGTTATTAGTGCTTAGTTCTGCGCGCTCTGGTATGCCTGCTGGATCACCGAGCCCCAGTACGGTCCGAACATGGTGTCGCGCACCGAGCTGTAGCCGAAGCTGTTCACAGAGTTCTGGTAGCCGTTAGATCCACTCCCCAGGAACCATGGGCCACCGGACGAGCCGCCGGTCATGTTGCACGGAATGCCTTGGGACTGGGACTGGCCAAACGGATCGTCGCTGGAGTATCCGCTGCACGATTGCAAGGTCTCGCCGTTGAATGGCGAAGCAGCTGGGTAGCCGTAAGCAGTGTAGTACTCTCCGCGCGCCTGGTTGAAGGCGACCCCCGAAGCGCCAACGGCATCAGTCAAGGACGCACCACCGCTGGAGCTGACCACGGCGAAGCCTGTGTCATAGGTGATGTCCCCGCCATTTGACCATTCAGTTGGTGCCACCAGCTCGGTCGCTGCGAAGGAACCGTAGGGTGCTTTGCCGTTTTCATAGGCTGGAACGAAGACCCAACGGGTTGCGAATGAACCGGGTCCTTCATTCAGGCAGTGGCCAGCGGTGGAGACCGTCGACTCGTTGGCGGAGACGACAGCGTTGCCAGAGCACACGTAGTCTGATCCGCCGAGAGTGAAGAACACCTTGCCGATGTGCGAAACCGGTGTTTCCTGGGTAGCGCGAGTCTTGCCACCCTTCGTTTGGGCCTGCTTTCCGGCTGCCGCCTGCGCGCCATGACCGGCGACCTTGGCCGGCTTGCCGGCTTCAACCTTGGCAGCCGAACCCGACTTGCCAGCTACGAGTGAATCTGCGTTCTTTGCGGCTTTCATCCGATCCGCGGTCCAGTAGGATACCGCTGCGTCAGCCTTCTGTTCCGAGATCGTGATTGACTCGACGTCGCCACCAGCGGTCGTCGGCGCTGCCGAGGCCATCGGTGCCACGCCGAGCATCAGCGCGCCTGCAAGAACCGCGGCGCTTGCCAGCTTGCGGCGCCCCTTGCCCTTGGATGAATCCGTAATTAGAGAACGAATCTGCACGATTTAACTCCTTGTCCAGTGGCTTCTTTGCCACTATCGATGGGGTGCTGTTGCACTCGTGGGAAACAGTCAAACACACACTTCAAGCATTTTCTACAGGAATATTTTCCTCCGCCCGCCGCGTCACCGACCTGCAACGGCCACCAAGTTGTGAAGCGAAATAGTTTTGAAACAGATACTTTCAATCGATTCCCCGGCGCCACGACTCCCCTTCGAATGAGCCCGTGCATTTCTGGTGATTTCAAACCAGCCCCTAAATACCAGTGAACCGAATCACACGCCCAGAGTCCGGCCTTGCCGCGCGAGACCGGAGCAGCGTGTCTGAATATATGAAATAGAAGCTTCGGTAACAGATACTTTCCCGGCTCCGCGATGTCTGCCCTGTAGGAAAAAATATGCATTAATTAGGCTTTAAAATTGGACTTATTCGACACCCAATAGAGCCGGTTGCCGATGCCGACGGCCTACCTCCACGACTTGCCTTGCGATCCGATGACGCCTGCGCACTCTGCAAAGGCAGCTTGAACTGTCCGCCCGCCGCGCGCCGTTGCCCTGGATTCATGAGTCATCATCCGAGCCTAAGAAACGGAGGTTCGAACGACGCACTAATTGGACTGCGGAACCGTCTCTGGCCATTATGAACCGCGTGCTCCGCGATCCGACGAGAAGGTGAAGCACCGGTGCAACGAATGGCGGATGCACAGAATACTGATCCGGCCCATGCGGATCGGCGCCTTGATGGCGCGCCTTCCTCCGTCGGCGGATAGCCAATCGTCCCGTGGATTAGTGGCATCGGAGGGCGAACACCCGGCCCTCCATGCCAAGCGCCTTCACTGATTAAAAACCAAGGACGCTGCCTCGCAATGAGACAACGTCCTTGGAACAGAAAATTCCCGCTTAGTCGAAAACCGGGCTTTCGGTACGAGTGCGCTTCATTTCGAAGAAGTACGGGAAGGATGCGAGCTGCGCCGCAGCGTCAAACATCTTTCCTGCATCTTCCCCAGTTGGAATACGGGTAATGACCGGACCGAAGAAAGCAACGCCATCAACGGCGACGATTGGCGTGCCTACATCCTGCCCCACCAAGTTGATGCCTGCCTCGTGGCTCGAGCGCAGCACGTCATCGTTGGCATCGGTATTCGCAGCTTCAGCGAGTTCCGCCGGCAATCCCGCCTTCTTCAGCGCCTTGGCGATGACTTCATCACGATCTTCGATCTTCTCGTAATGGAATAGTTCACCCATGGCGGTGTACAAGCTGTCCTTGACTCCCTCGCCGTGTTCCTGGGCAGCACGCGTGACCACCCGCACCGGCCCCCATGAGATGTCCATCTTGGCGCGGTAGTCAGCTGGAAGGTCGCGGCCTTCGTTAAGCATCGAGAGGCTCATGACGTTCCAGTTCACGTCGATGTCGCGGACCTTCTCCACTTCCTTGATCCAGCGGCTCGTCGCCCAAGCGAACGGGCAGATTGGATCGAACCAAAAATCTACTTGCTGACGTTCAGCCATGAACTACCATCTTTCTTCCGAAGAGAATTTTTGAATACGGCTAGGCGGACTTCATATCGCGCTTGGCCACCATCGCGTGAGAGAGCAACGTGGGATCTTCACGGTCAATGACGGTTGCCCGAGTAATGACCACCTCGGCAACATCGTCGCGGCTTGGAAGGTCGAACATTACGCCGCCAAGGGTTTCCTCAAGAATCGACCGCAAACCACGCGCGCCGGTCTCACGCGCAATAGCCTGTTCTGCGATTGCTTCCAGTGCCGACTGGTCGAAGCTCAAAGCTACGCCATCCATCTGGAACATCTTCTGGTACTGCTTGAGAAGTGCGTTCTTTGGTTCGGTCAGTACGCGCACTAGCGCGTCCTTATCCAGATGCTCCACCGTGGTGATCACCGGCAGGCGACCAATGAATTCTGGAATCAGGCCGAACTTGAGCAAGTCTTCCGGCCGAACATCCGAGTAGGAAGCGGTCTCCGACTTCAGCGCTTTCAGCGGAGCACCGAAACCGATGCCTTTCTGCCCTGCCCGTGAAGAAATAATTTCTTCCAGTCCGGCAAAGGCGCCGGCAACGATGAACAGGATATTGGTGGTGTCGAGCTGAATGAAATCCTGGTGAGGGTGCTTGCGGCCACCCTGGGGCGGCACCGCAGCGACAGTGCCTTCAAGGATCTTCAGAAGCGCCTGCTGGACGCCTTCACCGGAAACGTCCCGGGTGATCGAAGGGTTCTCGCTCTTGCGGGAAATCTTGTCGATCTCGTCAATATAGATGATGCCGGTCTCGGCCTTCTTGACGTCATAGTCGGCAGCTTGAAGCAGCTTGAGAAGAATATTTTCCACATCTTCACCCACGTAGCCTGCTTCAGTCAGGCTTGTAGCGTCGGCGACAGCGAAAGGAACATTCAGCTTCTTCGCCAGCGACTGCGCCAGGTACGTCTTACCGCATCCGGTAGGACCAATAAGCATGATGTTGGACTTCGAGACTTCCACATCATCCAGCGGGTCATCGTTAGTCAGCGCCGCAACAGGACCGTGGTCCTGGTTGCCGTGGATACGCTTGTAGTGGTTATAGACAGCGACCGAGAGAGCACGCTTGGCGTTCTCCTGGCCGATGACGTATTCCTGCAGCGAGTTGAAGATCTCGCGTGGCTTAGCCAAGGAGAACTCTTCGTGCACCTGCTCTTCGGCGAACTCTTCAGCGATGATTTCGTTGCAGAGTTCGATGCATTCAGTACAAATGTAGACACCATGGCCTGCAATTAGCTTCTTAACCTGCTTCTGGCTCTTCCCGCAGAAAGAGCATTTCAACAGATCCGAGCCTTCACCCATGCGTCCCATCGCACCATTCTCCCGTTTACTTGAGTAGCTGTGGACTTACTCAATTCTAGGCTAGTAGTCCCCCAAATTAGATGAATATGGCGGTTTACCTGTGTTGTGCCGTCTGCCTTTGGACAGACCAGCAACTAGGTAAACCGCCATTCATCATGGATTATTCCAAGTATGCGCTAGCTTCCCAGCTGAGCACGGTTCAGCTTACGAGGAGTCAATACCTCGTCTACGATGCCGTACACCTTGGCTTCGCTAGCAGTCATGAACAAGTCACGCTCCACGTCGCCGCGCACCTTCTCAACGTCCTGGCCGGAGTGGGAGGCAATGGTCTCTTCCAGCCAGCTGCGCATGCGCATAACTTCCTCGGCCTGGATCTGCAGGTCAGTCGCGGTGCCGCGTTCGCCGCCACCCATTGCTGGCTGGTGGATCAATACGCGCGCGTTAGGCAGGGCCAAACGCTTGCCCGGGGTACCAGCTGCGAGCAGTACTGCTGCTGCGGACGCCGCCTGGCCAAGGCACACGGTCTGGACCTCTGGGCGGATGAACTGAATCGTGTCGTAGATTGCAGTCATCGCGGTGAAGGAACCACCTGGCGAATTGATGTACAGGGTAACGTCGCGCTCAGGGTCCATGGATTCCAGGACCAGCAGCTGGGCCATCACGTCATCGGCCGATGCGTCATCAACCTGGGCGCCGAGGAAGATGATGCGATCTTCGAATAGCTTTGCGTATGGGTCCTGGCGCTTGAAGCCGTATGGGGTGCGCTCTTCGAACTGTGGCAGGATGTAGCGGGCCGACGGCATCTGACCGCTAACGGCTTCCGGATTGAAGTTCATGGTTTTCTCCTAGGACAAATCTTTGGGTATCAAGCGATGCGGTGCGACTATTTGTTGTCGTCGCCTACGAAACCGTTGACCGAGCCTGCGTGGGTTGCGATCTGATCGAAGAAGCCGTACTTCAAGCCATCTTCTGCGGTGAACCACTTATCACGCTGGTTGTCGATGAGGATCTGCTCCACGGTCTGACCGGTCTGTTCTGCAGTCAACTCGCTCATGACCTTCTTCATGTGCATGATCAGTTCAGCCTGGATCTTGATATCCGAGGCGGTACCGCCGATGCCGCCCGATGGCTGGTGCATCAGGATGCGGGCGTTCGGCGTAGCGAAACGCTTGCCCGGGGTGCCCGAGGACAGCAGGAACTGGCCCATCGATGCGGCCAGACCGGTTGCTACGGTCACGACGTCATTCGGGATGAAGTTCATGGTGTCGTAGATGGCCATGCCAGCGGTGATCGATCCACCTGGCGAGTTGATGTACAGGTAGATGTCCTTCTCAGGATCCTCTGCCGAGAGCAGCAGCAACTGCGAGCAAATGGCATTCGCATTGTCGTCGCGGACGTCGGAGCCCAGCCAGATGATGCGCTCCTTGAGCAGGCGGTTGTAGATGTAGTCATCACGGCCGGCCGGCTCTGCGGCTGCCATAGTGGGAGTGCGCGAATCATTTGACATGTTCTCTACCTCTTCCAAACGTGTAGATCAGTTTCTGGAATCTCTGTTTCTAATCCCATAGCTACAACTGGTTACTTTGAGATTACTTACTTCAAGCCATTCTTGGGCCGTTTCATGCCCCTGTTTCGCTCACGGCGCATGATGCACGCCCGCAGCGAACAAAAATGGCCATCGGCGGCTTGTTTTGAACAAGCGGCCGATGGCCATCAGAGTTTAGTGAAGACTACTTGGCCTCTTCGGCCTCAACCTCAGCAGCTTCTTCTTCACCGGCTGGCTTGACGAAGGAGGTCAGGTCAACTGCGGCACCGTTGGAATCGGTAACCTTAGCGAACTCGAGAACCTTTGCAAGTGCCTTGCGGCGGCGAACTTCGCCCATGAGCATTGGAACCTGGCCTGCGCCGTCCAGCATCTGTGCAAACTGGTTTGGCTCCATGCCGTACTGGCCTGCGGTCTGAACGATGTAGTCGATCAGCTCGGACTGCTCGACGCCAACTTCTTCAGCATCTGCAACAGCGTCGAGGATGATCTCGTTCTTGAAAGCACGCTCGGTGTTCTCGCGAACCTCTGCGCGGTGCTCTTCGGTGTCGTGGTCTGCTTCAGCGTCTGGTGCGTTGAAGTGCTGCTCGATCTGCTCATCGATAACCGATGCAGGAACAGGAACCTCAACCAGTTCAACCAGCTTGTCCAGAACCAGCTCGCGAGCCTCTACGCCCTGCTCGACAACCTTGCCCTCTGCAGCGTCCTTCGACAGGTTCTCGCGCAGCTCGGCGATGGTGTCGAATTCCGAAGCCAGCTGAGCGAAGTCATCGTTAGCTTCTGGCAGTTCGCGCTGCTTCACAGCGTTGACGACAACCTTGACGGTTGCGGTCTTGCCGGCGTGCTCGCCGCCAGCCAGGGTGGTCTCGAAGGTTGCGTCTTCGCCGGCAGACAGGCCGGTAACAGCCTCGTCCATGCCCTCAAGCATGTTGCCGGAACCGATCTGGTAGGACAGGCCCTGTGCGGAGTCGACTTCTTCGCCTTCTACAGCAGCGGTCAGGTCGATGGTCACGAAGGAGTCTGCAGCTGCTGGAGCTTCAACTTCCTTCAGGGTGCCGAAGCGGCCGCGCAGATCGTCGAGAGCCTTCTCGATGTCCTCGTCAGCAACTTCCTTGGCCTCAACAGAAACTTCGATGCCCTTGTAGTCCGGAAGTTCAACCTTCGGACGTACGTCTACCTCGAGGGTGAAGACCAGCTGGCCTTCGCCTTCCTTTTCGAGGGATGGCAATTCGGTGATGTCTACCTCTGGGCGGGACAGCGGGGTGAGTTCGTTCTCAACCATTGCCTTCTGGTAGTACTCGTTCAGACCTTCGTTGACGGCAGTCTCGATGACATGGCCGCGACCGACGCGCTGGTCGATCATCTTTGCAGGAACTTTGCCCTTGCGGAAGCCTGGGATCTGAATCTGCTGAGCGATGGTCTTGTACGCCTCATCGACGCGGGGCTTCAGTTCCTCGTAAGGAACTTCAACGGTCAGCTTAACCCGGGTCGGGTTGACGTTTTCGACGGCGCTCTTCACAGCGTTGTACTCCTGAGTTGTCTAATATTAGGTCTAATCTGCAAAAAACCCCGCAACATGGTGGCGTTGCGGGGTTGTTCGACAGAGTCGGGGTGACAGGATTCGAACCTGCGACCTCACGCTCCCAAAGCGCGCGCTCTAGCCAAGCTGAGCTACACCCCGATTAGCAGTGAACAGTCTAACCCGAGTTATCCTGTATCCACTAATCGTTTGTGATGCTTACTAGTTACTTTTTACGGTTCTTAGTGATCACAAGATCTAAATTATATTTAGCTCTCAAATTTCACGAGCTGAATCCGAAGATTTTTCACTCGTAAAGTCGGGGTGACAGGATTCGAACCTGCGACCTCACGCTCCCAAAGCGCGCGCTCT
>RCUF01000274.1_pt1 | contig 21811 bp, 32 predicted proteins | sample 2166311 | NCBI WGS metagenome assembly RCUF01 (sample SAMN09932608, study PRJNA488358) | compost metagenome | feature: garden; material: soil; isolation source: compost soil in 4-hydroxybenzonitrile-enriched culture | place: Germany: Experimental Botanical Garden Goettingen | collected 2016-01-27
CTTCTCGGTTATGATCTGTAGTGGGTTCGAACCACTGACCCCTACCCTGTCAAGACCGATTTTTTATGTTGTTGAATGTTGTTGTGATGGTAAACCCCTTAATATATAAGGGTTTATCTCGTTCGCATGTTTGTTCGTATTTGTTGGTTTTTGGTGCCGATATTTAACTTTCGGCACCAATTTCGGCACCAGTTTTTTTAGCATATATATTGATTCGAGCAACAAAAAAATCCTGCACAATAATTGCAGGATTAATATATTTTACATCTATCCAAGCTCCCCCTGGGAGGGGGTACTTGGATAGACTGTTTTTGTTGATTCATTTATTTCTTGCGATTTCTGTTATACCACCAACGCCAAATGATAACAGCAAGGATAACAATGGCTATAACTAAACTATCACGAAATTCCTGATTCATGGGCATTCAACTCCATGTTTCCCAGGGAGAGCCAGTCTATCCTTTCAAAGGATAATATCAAATTACTCACAAAAAATAAAGCGTGCCTGAGTAATTGTTTATCCTCCATTTTTCCTATTCTCAGGTTTCGAAGAGCTATAAATCTTTTCTTGGAAAATTATTAGCCACAGCTCCATTCCTCTCTAAGACGGTTTCAGTTGTGCTTTTTACAAGCGATCGAAAAATAGCCCCCGTTTCTTCAGGAGTACCAGCATAGATAACCTCAATATCAATTGTCTTTTTCTTATTACTAATGATATTGACTCACTTTAATTATTTGTAATATCACTACTCTATCAATTTACTGAAGAATATGGAATGCGAATTGTGTTGAATTACTTGTTACTTAAAGATGCCTCGGCTTGCTTGGCACGTTGCTCAGCTTCAGTTGCGGCCTTCTCAGCTGCTTTGAGGGATTTCGTAACTTCCCGCAATTCCTTGACCGTCATTTCGTTAGCTGTCTTGGATTCGCCAGTTGAGGGGACGATGTGCTCCTGTTCGATGAAGTCGGTACGGTCGATGGATTCGGGAAGCGTCATGATTTGTCTTACCTTCGTCCATTCCAATCCATCGAAAACCGAATTCAAGTTCGGATTTTGATTGTGAAACTTCATGAACTCTTGAGCGTCCTATCTGTGAATTCAAAGTTGTTTTCTAACCATTGGGTAAATTCCCCATAAGGAAGAATTTCCTTTACTTCGTTCAACCGTCCTCCTATTTCCCAAGCGTGTCGAACTACCGACTCTTTCATTGATTGCTCATAAACTTTAATTTCAGTCGTAATAGTCTCTATATGCCGTGAAACACTACTCACCGAAAACACCATCCTCAACCGCCAACATGAAGTCCATAGCATCCTTTGGCGTGATGCCTAATTGCGGTCCTACATGGTTAGCTATTTGTTTCAGTGTGGCTGATTCTCCAAGTTGACGCTTGCCGATCTCAAACACCGACTGCCCCGCGATCTGCTTGTAGCTGTTGATCTCGGCTGTGATTACTTGTAAGTTGGTTGATAGGTTAGAAGGAAGTAGACTCCCGGTGTCGAAGTTTGATGCTGGGAGGTGATAAGATGCATAAAGTATTTTTGCATACCCATGAAAAAGGTACAGCGAATTGGGTCAATGTAATCAAAGAATTCGGGCGTATACCGCTGGAAGATGAATACCTTGCGACTTCTGTTGATTCAGAATGGTATCAGGTTGAGCTTGTTATTCATACGCCATTCAGCGAGGAAATGGAAGCTGAAGTTTATGCTGTCAAGGTTGATCACGCTAAGGTAAAACAAAAAAAGCTTAGTACTTCTCCAAGTGGAGTCTTTTTTCCAGGAGCACCCTAACCGGTGCTTTTTCTTTGTGATCTCTTACTTTAATTGATATTTCCATTTGCAAATAGGCAGCTGTCTGGACGTGGAATTGGCCTAGATATCTGTTATAAACCCATGAGGAGGGAAAGCATGCTTCCAAATGAAGAGGAAGTTGTTATTGGGCGGAATACCTATATATTTAATCCAGAAAACCAATCCTACCGAAGGTACAATGAACGATCCAATAATGTGGGTTCGTGTTAATTTTGGGGATGAAGATCCAGAGAAACTTATAGAATCGCTTACTGAGGAATATATCAGGCAATGTATTGAAAAGTTGGATAAAAGGTTCTTAGATAAATAATTGCAGATACAGAGGTATTTTGTAGTTGTAGATATCCCCCTCAGTTTTCAAGCAACTGCAGACGCTATATTTTTAAACGTTCCTCTTCCGCCTAGTGATTGAATGTCATTTCCGTTTTAGGGCCAAAGACTCCACTATTAGTATTTGAGGCATAAATTCGAAGCAAAAAGTCAAAATGCTTCAAGTCTATAGGGCATGAAGCGGAAGCGGAACAAATTTTTTGAAAATAAAACTGAGGCATTTTCGGGGTCATTCGCACCCGCACCTAAATTTATTTCCCAGAAGGACCCGTGACTTTCTCATTCGCCCGATATCACCCCTCTGATATATTGCTAGTGTATTTTGTTCATCCTTGAATCACAATCGCTATACAGTGCCTTTAAGCTCGTCTGATGACGTGTATCTTTCAATACACCCCAGTCACTGTGCAGTCATGGTACTTATCTCTATCATTCTTCTTAAACCCATGCTTAATACCGTGTATCTTTGCCGGGAAGTAGGCATAGTTAGCAAATGGTATCTTCCAACCATACCCATACCAGATATGATGGACTCGATGTATGCCAGTGATGCGCTGTAATAGTCGTGTGATTGGTTTCTTTGCCATGGTCACTCACCATCCTTCAATACAGGTACGCCCAAATCTAGCAGCAACGATTGAGTCAATGCGTCTACCTCTTCATGTAAATCTATATCTGTTCTTTCAATCACTCCAACCAACGCATTAATAACCTTCAGCTTCATGCTCACCTTCTCGTTAGTCTCGAACAATCCAGACTCTTTTAACTGACCTACATATGACGATACAATACTCGGTTTTTTCATTTCATTCATCCTCTCTTTTTTGTGCATATAAAAAGGCCACTCGTAATTGAGTGACCTGAATTGCTGTATTCTATTTGGTATGCTCCCTATTTAGAGCACTAAAGTTACATAGACGATGTTTTAAGATCAAAAACTGGGTCATTGAGAAACATGACCCAAAGAAAGAAAAAGGGGCTCATAGCCGCCCCTCTGGCTGCGCCATTCACCCGTCCTAGTCATGGACTGAAAAGATGTCCACGACCTGTGTTTTTTAATTATCTCTATTTTTGAACCGTTGAAGGTCAAGTGCATGCGATTGCTTCGCTCCGTACTTAAAAGCCTTGTACTTAGTTACTAGAGAGGAAGGAATAAAGAGATAAGTGCATTATACATACGGATCTCGGAATCCGTCTATAGATATTTGTGACTCTTTGTTATAGATAAATATGACTGGGTGGAATTGTGTGAAAAAGCACCGGTTAGGGTGCTTACGCTCCTCTTTGATGAGGCGCTCGCCAGGGGCCATTCAAACAACATCAGGTTATTAAGGGGTTGATATAGTTCCTTGAATCCAATTTTTGTACCATGCATCCCTCGCCCGTCTATAAGAACAATACAATTCCCAACAACAGCTAGTTGGACCCGTTTCCACTTGAGGATCATAGCACAATTGAATGCAAATTTGCCCAGGTGTAGGATTAGCTTCACATTCTCTCCACTTATTATACAAATCATTAACGTCCCCTTCTTCAGTGGGCACACCTTCACAATCACAATCAGCGGTTAAATTTACAGGATAATAAAAATAACCTGTACTAACAGGATAATGATAATACGGGTAGTACATCACACAAACTCTGTCAGGGTAATATTGGTAGTAATACATCCCCGATACACTCCTCCTTTGGGTTTATTGCCTATTTTATGCAATAACCATCCAAGATGCGAGTCGATGTGTGATCACCTCACTCCCCTCCGCTTAATCAAACTGCAAAAGAAAAAGCACCCGAGGGTGCAAATGTTTAGTTTAAATCATAGATTAGTTTTTCAATTTGAATGTATCTGGCTTCCATCTCATCAATGGAAAGTCTGAATTTGCTAGCCGCCGAATTGATAATTTCATCATAATGTTGATCAGATACAAATCCATCCTGCATTTCTTCAAGTTCGGACAATGCTCCCCTGATATAATCATAAATTTCTAGATCTTCTATTGGTAAGTCTTTTTTTCGATTCTGTTGCTCAAGTATTATTTTATCGAGCTCAGGAGTTAAGGATAGAGCCTTCCCATTTACAGCAGAAATGCTCCTCCCAACAATCCCCCATTTATAAATTGCTGGAGATCTCAACCCGGGAATTTTAACAGTGTATGTGACGAGATTATCGTGTTCCTCCCATACACTTTCAAATTGTTGATATTTGCTTTCTAAATAGGCACTTATTGAAATTCCTTTGTTAGTGACGTAGCCTTGAACTTTCTTAATCAAAGTTATCCCTCCTTAGTTTAGAATGGATTTCGACATCAGGAAGGTTTTTCCTCCCCTGGTGTCGAAAGTCCTAAATTGAGGGAGGTGATTTCAATGCCAACAACAGGCGAAAAACCAGGTAAAGGTTCTTATCAATGCAAAAAATGCGGACAAGTTGTTGTTTTGGACGATCATAGCGATACTTTGCCACCATGTCCAAAATGCTCAGGGACAGACTTTAGAAGAGTTTAGTCTGAATGAATTCTTGTATGGCTGCTTCTTCATACCCAAACAGCTTTCCTAGTATCCAGTGGTCATACACCGTATTCGGAGCCTGTGGAGAATTCTTGATAATCTCCAAGATATGGGGATACCGATACACCCAGAATGTAAGCCAGCCATCAGATAATTTCTCTATATGGGTTAGGAGCTCGCCTTCTTGCTCGACAATTTTCAAGGCAGCTTCTAAGTGCTTTTCTTGGAGAGGGATTGAAGCCGCAGGCTTTCCCCTTTTTACAAGCTGACTGTAAGTTATAAGCTCCGCTTCGTTCATCTGAATCACCTCATTCTGTTACTATGCTCAAAGTACGAATATATACCCCACCACTCAAGAGCAGCAGGGTAGAGAAAACAGCAGCCTAATTGAAACTAACCCTTTGTTGTTGTCGATTATAAGCTCTTAAATTATTCTCCCATTCTTTATACGAATCCCTTGCGGCCGCGACAATGACCTGCTTATCTGCATTTCCATTAACGGTAATGTTCATATTAAACACTGATGCCCAAGTTCCACCTTGTTCATTTCTATAGCCTTCTCCGCTTCTTCCAATCAGTTTATTAGCTGTATCAAGCAGTCCCTGTGACCTAGGTTTATTATTCAGAGGGATTGCTATCTCAGGACCAGCTTCTCCAAAGATCGAAGGTTTATTCGCGATACCACCATCAGCGTATCCTTCAAACCCAGGATCACGGAGTTGGATTTGCTTAAGCTTTTTGCCAGCAGGAGTAGAAAAGTCTGGTATGGCTCCAGTCTGCTGCCAAATCAATTCAATATTGACCTTCTTGGCATCCGGAAGCATATCCATAGCCCTGTTCAGTTCGGACAAATCTTGCATTGCAGTATCAAACCGCTTCTTTTCGGCTTCTGAGAGATCTTTGTACTTAGAAGCCTGATCAGATATTTCCCCGCCTAAATCAAGGTCAATTAGCTTTTTCTGATTGTCGTAGAGTGACTCAAAGTTCTGGTTTGTTTTTTCAATATCATCCTCAGTACTTTTTATCGCTTTTCCACTTTCTTGGATAGCATTTTTATATTGTTCAGTTACAAATCGAAGGTCTTGAAGCCCAGGTCCCACATTTTTCCCAGTGTCTTCTTTGATCTCATCAGACAGCTCCCTAAGTTCAATGGACCTCTGGAGTTCAGTTAGAGTAGCATCAGTCAAAATAGCCTGTTGTCGGTTTACATACTCAGTAAATTGAGCATAACTTTCCTTAGATTTTTCATAAGTGCTATTAAGCTCGCGCTGTTTTTCGATTAACCTATCATATTCCGATTCCAATTTCGGAAGATCGGCCTCCCCAGCAATAACCGACATTTCCAATTCGCGCCGCTGCATTTCAGATCGAGATTCATTAAGCTGATCAGCCAGACCTAACTGTTCCCTGAATCTATCACTCTTTGCATCCTCAGCTCGAAGGATATCTGGATTGAGCTCGATCAATTCTTCCTCAACAATAGACAGTTTACGGCGTGCCTCCGTGAGTTCATTGGCAGGAGTTTTGCTGTTCTTAATTTTAGTTGTGAGCCTGTCATACTCAGTAATCAAGTCTCTTGTCTTACGAGTTTGGGTATCGACGGCAGTGTAATCGTCATATGCCTTGTCGAGAGCATCCCCCATATTTATGAGTTCTTGCCGCGCTGCTTTCTGATGCTTTTTATATGCAATTACACCGAGAGTTAACGCGCCTACTGCACCAACAGCAAGCCCAACAGGATTGGTTAACAGACCGACTGCTCCGGCAAACTTTCCGACGTTGTTCGTAGTACCTAACAGTGTCTTGCCCACCTTGGTAAAGTCTTTACCCATAGATACGGCGTTCTTGGTTAACATTCCCGCTGGGACCCCAAGAGCTAAGGTTTTAATGACATCCTTATTTTCTGATGCCCATGCGACTAGGTTTTGCAACACAGGCATTAGATCTTCGCCGATCGGAATGACCACCGAATCCATTAATTCGCGGCCTAGTTTTTGTATGTCTTTGGTCACACTGCTGTATCTGACCTCTTCAATTTGCTTCATCGTATCTGCGGTCATATCAAACTGCTTTTGAATATTACCATAGGAATTGATTACCCGGTCTTCAAGGTCTTCAGCTTGGGTACCAAATAACTGTACAGCTGCTGTATTTCTCTTAACCGGGTCCTGGACTGAATTTATTGCTTTTACAGTTTTCAAAAATGCCTTCTGAGCCATATCTCCACCTGCAGCAAATTGCGCGGTCATTTCCTTGCCGTCCAGTCCAATAGCTTTATAGGCTTCAAGTGATTGCTTAGAGCCATCCTTAGTACGTATACCAAACTCCTTAATACCGTCTCCGACCTTATCCAAATTAAAGGCTCCGGCTTCGAGACCGGCAGAGAAGGTATCAAACATTCCATTAGCACTGAATCCTAGCTTAGCAAACAGAGGGCTATACTCATTGGCTGTATCCAGCAATTCACCTGATTTATTTAGCCCTTTTTGCGCCCCCTGAGCCAATAGGTTATAGGATTGTTCACTCGTAATCCCAAAGTTTTTCATCATAGTATCCACGGCTTTTATTGACTCTGCTATGTCCTCACCAAAAACATCACGATAAATTAGGGCACTTTTAGTTGTATCCTCAAGTGTATCTCCAGCCTGGCCAGTCACTTGTCTCACATGAACAAGAGTATTTGCAATGTCATTGAAACCCTCACCTAGATTACCCCTGTAGATTTCTTGCGTGATGTCCTTAAACTGTGCCATTTCTTCAACCGTTGCACCGGTGGCCGCGCCCATTTGATGTACGGAGTCATCCAGAGCACCGACCTCGCTAACCATGTTCGAGAACATGTCTCCGACCGTAGTTATAATCTTATGGGCGCCAGTGAACTGGAGCGTCTTTTCAAATACCTCGCCGAACTCCTTGGCATTTTTACGTAGGTCATGGAATACTCCTTTGGCTTCATCGGCCTCCTGGGTCAATTTATCGAGACCCTTCGTGCGCCGGAGCTGACCTAGATCCTTTTCAAGTCCGGTCACATCCCGAGAGAGATCGTCAAAAGATCTCATTAATCGGGGGTCAATTTCACCATTCAGTTCAAATTTAACCTCATAATTTTTTTTAGACATTTTCAGCCCTCCTTACTTTATCAGCTTTCCTTTTTAAAACAGGTGCTACTTTCGCTTTTTATACAAAAGAGGGCCGGAATCACTTGATGTACTTAATTCGAAGTGATTTTATCCGGCCGGTTCTTTACAAATTTTAAAACGGAAAGAGAAAGTGATTTTTAAAATTAAAATCTAGCGACGGCTCGGGGTCATTCGCACCCGCAGTAAATTTTAACTCCCAGAAGGACCCAAAGAACGTTTGGAAGATAGTCTTGATGCAGGCAGACGCTGATCTTCAGGCCCTTTCCTACTGGTATAGCCACGGTGCCGCGGTCCGCTAGCTAACCGTTTCATGTTTCTGGCTTTCCATTGCGCAAAACTCTTACGAGAGACATCTTTCTGCTCACGTGTCCATGCCATTGGCTGTTTCCTCCTTTATCCTCAGGCCCTACGAAGCCTTTAACAATTTCTATTGCCTTGGTATCACTGTTCTTTGAATACCTTGATGTGACAGTGGCTGTTCTTTAAAGTATCTTTCGAGTGAAGATGAGCCAGACAACCAATCTTTAAGGAATTGTTCCTTTTTTGAATGATCTAATTTAGTGACGCGGGGATCGATGTAAGAAAGCATCGAACTGAAAGTGTAGTAATCATCATGATGATACAAGACATTCCACTCGTGTTTAATTTGCTCGAGTTCTTTTTGCAATGATTCAATTTGAGCCTTCTTATCATCTACCTTGGAACTAAGCTCTTCCATCTCTTTTTTTCGATCTGCAGTAGCATCCTTTGCAGCCTGTCTGATTGTCTTTAAATCCTCGGCATATAGAGAAGGAGCATGCTCTAATTGGCTTTGATAACCTCTAATTGAATCTTGAATCTCTTCCAATTGAAGTCGCAACTCGCGGTTGGATTTCTTCGTTACATCAACCTGTTCTGGACTGCCGCCGTTCAACTCGAGCTCTACAATTTTGGCAGCTTGCGACTTGATTTGAGACTGAATGGATTCGACTTGATCTTCAAGCTCTCTGATCTTTGAATGGATTTTCGACTCCCTGGAATCTACCTTGCGTGTAAATTCATTGATATGCTGCTGCAAAGTTTTCTTCTCAAACATGAATATCACTCCTAATAAATTATTATTTCAATGGGCAGAGAAATGAGCTATTAGAGTTACCCTCTGCTAGCAATAATTCTTTTAGCTTCTTCCACCATCATTTCAATTGATTTTTCTTCTTCAATGGCTTCGTTGACAATTTTCAAAGCTACATCACCAGCAGCTTCACCAGAAACTATGCCGGCATCGATAAAGTGACTGTTTTGCGGTGTACGCATCGCCTCCAAATCGGAAATGCGTTGCGCCTCGGCATCAGAGAAATTGTGTTTACTCATTGTTTTTCCATCCTTTCGTGTTGGAGAATTTTGTGAAGAACGAGTGCCTGAATAGTTAGAAGGGAAGGTGGAGCCTTTACTACCCGGACCTTTGATTCTCATAATCTCTGCAAAAACTTCATCAGCAATATCAGGTGTGCCGCTCGTAAATGCTTCATCTGAATACAGGTAAGCGCCACCTTGACGAACTGACTGCTTAATCAGATCATTCGCCCGATCTTGGATCACTTTGATGTATGCCGCAATTCTTGGGGCAGCATCATCAGACTGAGCCATACTTTTAATAATTTTGCTGGCTGTTTCTTCGACCGATGCCCCTGATACTCGAGCTTCTTCGATAAAACGTCCGTTTTCAGGAGTTCGAAGCAACTCCAAAACTGTAAGACGTTGAGCTTCAATTTTCTTATTTTCAATTTCCTGCGGATTGCTCATGTTATCCACCTTTCTCATTTCATTGAGGTGCCTACGAAAGTGACCCGTGCTAAAAACCCCTTAATTAGACCAGGAGGAGGCCGAGCCACTTCTCCATAACTCCCTGTATGCATTTTTCTCACCGCCTTTCCCAATAAACGCGAATTCATTAATAGGAATTTCCTATTGACAGGCGATAACCCTGTCATACTACCTACAGCGTCTTATGCTCTCCCAATTGCAATTCTAAAGAACCCTGAAGGCATCCCCAATGCTTTCTCCACATCAGTCAGTTCTATGTTTAGGCGAGCATCTGGACGATCCGGATCTGTGGTAGCACACACAGGATTGAAATACGTGCAGCACTTCTTGTCGGCTATGACCGTTCAATTCGGCCAAGGCATCAATCAAGCTTCCCATAACAATCCTCTCCCGTATCCAAGCTGTTCAAATATGCTTCGATCTCTGTAGTATCAGCTCCCAACTCCCGTATGCCTTCAAGCAACTTCTCAGCATCGATTGCAGTACCGTCTTCCGTGTAATAACGGGAGGCAGGACCGGGGAGAAGTATTTTGCGATTAGAGCAAAGGTTATCAGTTGCGTTCATGAGCATCACCCTGGAATTCAACTACTCGCAGCAACACAGCACGCACACGTCCTGATTCTTCAAACCTGTCTTCGTATACTTCGAGAACCCATCCGTTGTCCAAATCGTTGTTAATGCTCTGGAACTTGGACCGTGCTACTTCATCCGGATCAAGGTTCAAGTCAATTACAACTTCCTTGCGCTCCTGGCATGCCAGCAATCGATCATGTGCCTTTTTAATGTCCAATAACAGCAATCGATAAATCTCCGGCTGGTCATCCTTAGTAAATCCCAAAAGTTCAGAAGCAATTGGAGCAAGAATTTCATAAGCATCATCCTGATCATGCTTTGTTTGCAAGGCGGTCTCCAGAATAGTGGAGAAGTAAGATTCATAGATTTCGCCGCTATTTGTAAGTGGAAGCATATAATCCTCAAAGGTTTTATCGCCTGACTCAGCCAGGATTGGGGCAACGAATTCTCTTAATTCACTCATTTTCATCATCCTTTTCATTTGGGTATATGGTGTCATTCATTGAATCTTCAGTTGACAAACTTTTATAATCCCCACTCCTCCTTAAGCTTGATGATCAGCTTCATCATTTCTCCATCATCCTGAGCAATATCAGGGTGAAAGGATTTGGCCAGATGACGATAAAATTTCTTCAGCATGGACTTTTCCGCATCAGTGTATTTCTGTAAAGAGTAGGAAGGGAGCGTGTAACTGTAGTTACTGTAGTAGTTACTCTGTTTTCGTTTCTCCTCTTCTTGAGCTTCTCGCTCCCGTGCCTCCTGACGTTTCTTCCTGTCATAGGCATCTCGCAGATTCCATTCGTATTCGTAGTCCTTTGGGTTATTGAAGAAATCGAAGCAGTATTCATATGCATCCACGCCATGTGATTTTTTGAATATCGTTTTTCTAAGGCGCCAGGCTTTCAGTTGCTTTTTCTGATACTCAATAGCACGATATTCCTCAGTGGCTTCAAACTCAGCTTTGATAACATCGATGATCGGGTCAAGCTTTTGATGGATCATTTCTAGCAACTGACGCTCCGTGATCCCCAATTCCAGCAGCCTGCTATGAAAAATCTGGGGATCGATCAGATCCTTGAACCGGGATGTAGCTAGGTCATAATAACCCAACGTACAAATCGACCATTGGCGCTTTTTCACTTTTCCATTTTCCCGGCTGCTTTCATGAATGCTTATCTTGTAGGCGTCCCGAATTGGGCGCTCAAACCGTTCGTAGCTATACCGATAGCTGTATTTAATACGGTGTTTGGAGTCGAAGAAAACCTCTTGCTCATCAGATAGTATTTCTTTGTACGCAGCATCGGGATCGGGCCGTTTGTTCTGTACCTTCTGAATCACGCAGTACATTAGTGATCGTGACCATCGCGTCTAGCAGGGGAATGTCCGCGTTCCTGTCTCTCCAAATTCCAAAGAATCACCCGATGCTGCAAGGGGCTACGATCCCGCCATAGTCGAGCCAGCTCATTCAGCGACATGGCTGTCACCTTCCTCCATATCCACCGGATAACCAGCAACCGCACGGAACCCACCGGTTGGGACTGGTTCGAAGATTTTTACAATTGTCTTGGTGAATGCCATATCCTCTGCCAGAGCCTTCGCCTGAGCTTCATAGTCTGGGGACGATTCATTGAGAAAGTACTCCCTTGCAATTCCAGCAGCAATATCCGGATGAAAGCAAAGCCCTTGCCAAGCTTCCTGAAGAGCATCCACCAAATGACGATAAATCCTCTTATCATCCAGTTGCACGGCTTCGGAAATGATTTCACGAGCAATTGGTGCAAGGAGATCATCTACTTCCTGCCAGCTTGTTAAAGGAGAAGTAGCCACTTCGAGCATCTTCCCAATTAGTGGCGTGAACAGTTCGCCATTACCGGCCTGATCTGCTAAGTACTCCTCAAAAGGAATCTCTTTACCTGTTTCTGTCTCAACAATTTTCGGCGCCAGTTCGTTCAATTTTTTCATGGTTTATCATCCTTTTCATATGGTTTTATAATAGAGATGCTCAAGCCCTTCAATTTCTAGACCGAGCATTAAAGCAATGAGAGTGAAGGCCCTGATTCTGAGTTTGCTGTATTTGCCTTCACTGATTGGCGGATCCATTTTCATTTCGTAGACCATAAAGTCATAAGGAAGATCACGTTGCATATAGCGCTCATTGATCAGCTCTCGCTCCTTGGTTGGAAGCTGGCTTACTGCCTGTTCAACTTGCTCGCAAAAGGCTTTACGGCGAGCCGGTTCATCCACGTTATACACTGCAATCCGAGCTGTCGGGTCGCTAATCACGTTCGTTGGTCCGTTGGGCCTGTCCGTATAGCTGGCTGTGATGCTTGATTCACGAGCCTTGAATAGCGTGTACTTTGACAGATGATACCGTTCCAGCAACTCTTCCAACGTTCTCTTAATCTCTTTCTTAACAGCAGCAGGCAATCTATCTATAGATCTCATGACAACAACCCCTTTTTGCGGTAGAATGGACTTGTCCGATCTGCATCCTACCAAGGGTGCTTTTCTTTTACCCTTTGCCGGTATTCACCTCCCCTAAGACAAGGTCCCAAACTCTGCAGCAATTTTTCCGATGGCCGAACGCCGAATTTTTGTATAAAACGGGCTGGATATGCCCATGCCACGGTAAATCTCCTGATGACTGGTATAATTAGCATTCACACTAAGATACCTACGAGTGATAACTTCCCGCTCAAGCTCCGGCATTTTATCAACAAGCTCCAGAACTCGATTTACCTGAACGTTCCAGAAAAAGCGCTAGATTGACCTCACTAAGAAGCGAAACGACCTGTTCTTCCTTCTTTTTATCAAGTGGTGGCATTTTTAAGCCCTCCTGTGCTAGAATTGTGGTTGTCGAGACCGCTTTTCCACTTTGGAAGAGCTTTTTTTATGCCCATCGAGGCCGATTTTTATCCTCACCACTCATTTCAGTTCTTCACCTCCTTTGAGCCAGTCCAGATCCACTCTGAGAACCCCTTTTAAAACAGCCTTGGTATGGCTATATATAAAGGACATGTACTTTTACAGTACGTAGTAGAGTTTTCAGAAAAGGGGCCAAAATTACCCTTGAACCCTTGATATGACTAGGTTTATCTGCAAAATCTCGGTACTGTAAAAATACAGGTGCGAAACCTCAAAAAGTCTCAAAAATTGCGTTTCGGTACTGTAAAAGTACAGGTTGTTGTACTGTAAAAATACAGTAGCCTTATAATTTTGCAGATGCTCTTTTCCTTCGTGGAGTCACGCTGAATTTGGAGGTTTCGTAATACTTCCACTGGTCATTGAATCCATAGATATTAGGCTTTCTCAGGGTCCAGTTTTGCTCCAGAAGCTTTATGAATCCTAGCTCAATCAACTGATCAATACATTTGGTGAAGGTGCGATCATTCATGATCTCTTGGGCTTCTTTATACGTGTAGCAGATATTATCTTCGTTGTTCCCTGTGTACTTACTCTTCATTTCCATGTAAAGAACCTTTGAATGAACAGATAGTTGCTTCCATGCTTCAGAACTGAGCATGCTGCGTGTAATGCGGATGTGATGGTTGTCAGCAGATGACATGTCTTTCTCGAATGGTTTAAAGCTAAAGTCTTTTTTCTTTCGTGCCATTCACCTCACCTACTATCCTCCGGAAGAGCCTCTTTTAGCTCAGAGAAGTATTCCAAGAGTTCATCTAACTCGATTTCCCCGGTGTAATATGAATAGATGGCTTCGTGGAAGCAGTCCGGGCATTCATAGGCCTTAAGTGTTATTTCGAATAGATTAAAAACGATCTGATCTATCTCATCGACTATTCCACCAATAGGTTCTGACGTCATATGAGTATTCAACTGATATAACCTTTTCGATGTTTTAAGCAAATCACAAACGGCCTTTCTTGCAATTTCATTCAAGGAACTCACCCCCTGCATGCTGAGCAGTGAACGTCTCCAATTGATTCAGGCACTGGCTCATAGTGAGCTCCTCATTGCGATAATTGAAAATTATGCCTAGTGCAGCATCAACATCCACAGGGGCTAATTCGTCAACGTTAATCCCATAGGTCAGAAGCACTTCCTGGTCTATGCTGTCTATGATGTGATATACCTGGTTACTTTCCGTACCCCGGGCCGGTCTACTTTCCACATCCCGGGCCACCCTAAGTAAATGCTCAGAAGCAATCAATAACGGGATTGCAATATCTGCCTTGTCGTTCATCACTGACTCACCGCCTGTCCGTGCATTAGACTCATAAAGTCAGCTGCTTCAATAGCTCCGCTTGAGTAATCTGATAAAGAAATGTACAACGGGCCAGCTGCTGCCGGGGAAATACCATTGATTTCAAAGAGCGTTGAGGCTACTTGATCAATCAGCTCATCAGTGGCGACCAGTTTAAGTCCTACACCTTCAAGCTCAGTGGCCTTGTTAGTTAGGTTACGAATGAGCTGCAGCAGGCGAAGGGTAACAGTACGTTTGATGTTCAAAGGGTTCACCTACTTTCCTGCGAGAGCGCTTTGTTCTTGGGCTGCCATCCATTCGATGATTGTTGCGCGGCGTAACAGGTACTTTGCACCGACTTTCACCGAGGGAATGACACCCTGACGCAACATCTCGTAGAGTTTGTACTCTGAGATAGCATTTTCGAATAATTCCAATCTAGCTTCCTTAACAGTTAATAAGTTTTTTTCAGCAAGCGACATTGTACTTACCTCCTCGAAATGAAATATAAGTGCTAATTCGTAACTTCCAAGTCACGTTTTGCTTGCCGCTCTTTCATTCTTAACCTAGCGGCTTCTTTTTTTTCGGGACTCATTTTTGAAACTCTCTCGTTAGCAAAAATAACTTGATTGCCCTTGAGATTCCACTTCGCCGCTGTAACCTTCCCACCGGTAATCTCTTCCCAGATCGGTTCAGCAATCTTCCGAAGCTTCGTCATATGCCGTGGAACACAGGTGTAAATCGACCAAGTATTGCTCACGTAATCAAAAACAGCTGTAGTTTCACGTTCTTCTGATGAGTACATGCGCTATCTTCCTTTCTAATCTGAATTTCACAACTTCCGAATAGTTTTTTCCGAATCCATACCATTTAGGGATACAATGGAGCCAATAACCGTAACGATATCAAAACCGTGACTTCGTAATTGCAGATTTAAGCTAAGAATCAATATGACGATCTGCGGTAATGCTCAGCCGCTTCTTCCAATGTCTTCATGTCGAACCGATTGTGCATGGCCCGCACCAGGCGCTGAATGTCCTCTTCGCTAAACCCGGCACGCTCGCCGCTCATGATCACGTACCCTAATGCAGCTTGATTGGACCATGATTGAGACTCTTCAGGTGAACCGGCCCCCACTTGATATGCTTGCTGCAGCAGATCTTGAACATCATCCATCAGCTTAATTTCTTTCGGGTACATTCCATTGGGAAAGTGTTTCTGTTCCAACTTGATGCGCTTCTTAATGCTTGTCAGTTCCACGTTACCCATTAAATCCTGCGATCTTGCTGGACTCTGTACTGGATTCAAATCGATGTGAGTCAGGTCGATCTTATACTGCTTCAGAAGCGCATGAACTTGATAAGCATCGGAAATGTTACCGTTGTCCTCACATGCGATCACCTCTTTAGCGGCAATGCCTGTTAATTGAGCCACTTGCTCGATGCTGTAGCCGAGATTGACCCGAGCCTGTTTCAGGCTTAATCCTTGTTTTTGCATAGCGAACTCCTTTCCGACTAATTGGCTCCTTGCAGTTCGTATAGCTCAGCAACCAGTTCCTTCACGTCAGCCTCGTATATTTTGCAGGCGATCTCATAAAGCTGGGGCAGCTTGTCCATAACCTTGTCGATGTAATCCAGCTTGTTCTTCAACTTGGGCTTATGGCCCTCGTTATAGGACTCCAACTTACTCTTCAGGTTCAGGTGGTACTTCATTTCAAACTGCCGATACAGTTCATTCCAGCGGAGCTGTACCTTGTCATTCCCGGCCTTGCGAACAACCCGATTCAGTACCTGGCGTTTGGTTGCAAGGTCGATGTCGTCCACCAGTCCAACAATCACATTCTCCTTATGGTCGATCTCAGCCCGCTGCTCCTTGATCAACTCATTCTGCTGCCGGACCGTGATTAAAGCTGAACGGAATAGGCTGCGAGTCTGATCATCGGCAAAGGTAAGATAAGTATTGATGAAATGTTCATCGTCATTAACATAACCGCCAGTCTTGCGAATGGAAGGAAGCACCTCTCCTGTGACCCATTTTCTGAATTTTCTTGCTTCGGGTTTGCGACTTTCTAAGATGACATCATACAAACCGTCTTCGTTGATAATTGTAGTTTCTTGTTGTCTTCCAAGTGCATCAGAGATGGGGTAAGTTGAACTTACGTCATCCGCTAACCGATCCTTGACCATTCTGGGATTACTCAATTCCAGTACTTCGCACACATCTTTCAGCACAAACCATGGTTGGCCGTCCTTCTCGAAAGTGCGGACTTCATGGTCATGGAAGTTGAATATCTGCAGTTTGTTCATTTGCTTTCTCCTCCCTGGGAAATTGATTTGTGGCGCTGTTTAGTTTTCTAAGATCAGGTACATGGTTACTTCCTGGCGGTTTGCGGTGTTTTGACGATTTCGAAAATGTCATCAAAGGAAACTTCCAGAGTGTCACAGATACGCTTTGCGGTACGTGGCGAAGGATGGCGATCGCCGTTACTAATTTGAATTGCGGTAGCTTCGCCAATTTTCGCTGCTTCTGCAAGACCACGTTTTGAGAAACCTTTTCGAATCAGTGTCTCCTCGAACCTCTGACTATCCCTTATTTTAATTTTCATAGGCACTCCTTTATGAGTTTTATTGAACTCGACGAGTTTTATTGAACTCATTATAACCACACTTTTACTCACTTGTAAAGTGTTATGATTGTATTTTAGGATTTTTTGAGTATAATAAAACTCAAAAGGGGGGTGAAGAACGGAATGAGCAAGGAATTTGGTTCGTATTTGAAATCATTGAGAGAAAAACAATCATTAAGTACGCACAAGCTTGCCGAACTTGCTAATGTATCCCAGTCCTATATATCTCATGTAGAGACTGGCCGAAAAAAGAAGTTGCCAACACCCGAGATATTGAAACGATTGTCAGGTCCGTTGAAAGTATCGGTTAGTGAGATTTTATATGCTGCAGGATATATTACACTTGATGAAATAAATACAAATAATGCAGCAGTAAACCAAGCACAAAGCATTTTTAACTTTTTTAATAATCTGAAAGATCTTTTTAACTCACAAGGGGGGTTACCTGAGGATTTAAAGAAAGGTTTAAGGGAAATTATCACTGATAACAATATTTCAGGCATCACTGAATCTAATTTCTTACCACTTTTGGAAAAAGTACGAGATGAACTCATTGACAAGCTCAAGCATGGAGAACCACTGGAAAGTTATCTGACGGAACACCACAAGTTATTTCGTGTTCAGTACCTCTTTGCAAAAAGGTACTTTGAAGAAAATGAAAATAAAATTAGCCCCATCAGCCAAGATATCAGATATTTTATAACCCTCTTGATTGGTGATCGAGAAAGGGACTTTTATCATAGTATTGAAGATACTTTATTCAAAAGAGTTGCAGAACTTTTCAATAAATTTAATGTTCAATCTAAGAGAAAAATTACGGTAAGTGATGTTAATGGTTTGAGAGAAGATATCGCTGAGCAATGTGCGGATATGATTCTTGAAGTCGATAATGCCCAATTTCACTGGGAAGTCCTCCAAGAATTACATGACATCGCACACGAGTTCCATATCAAATGGAATTCAGATTATGAGATAGGAGCACGGCAACCACGACCGAAGAAACTTGAAGAGATTGTTGAGTACGGACATATCACCTATAAAGATCAACCACTTGAAGATTCAGACCGCCAACGCATCCTGGACATGCTCAAACTCCTATTCCCAGACCGTCAGTAAACACTGACAAATTCCCACTAACCTATTGAAAAGGAGATTAATTATGGCTAAAAAGAAAACTGAAATTAAGATTAACTTCACTCCTGTTGAAGGTGATCTACTTCAGTCAATAAACGATGCATTTGCACCTGATGTTGAACGAGTATTAAATAAACATGGCGCATATTTAAAAATCCCTTTTATTGATATTCTTAGATCCTCTGTTAAGTCTGACCGCAATTAAACAGAGATGTCTAATCAATCACCCGTAGCGGGCTTATGCTGTTTTGAGACTACGTGATTTCAAATCACCTCCTCCCAGATTCAATCGGTCGGCCAATCGATGGGGTCATTTCAAATGAGGTCATCCCAAACTTGGGCTACCCCTATTAAGTGCATAGAATTCATATTGGTTGTTCAAAAAAGATCGACCAATAATCTTAGCTGCACCCTTATGCTTGATGACCTCTCGGTCTGCTAGGTCATCTTTGTGGTAGACAATCATCCACCAATAGCTGTAGATAATTTGCAGCCTTAATGGAACATGATTTACCTAAACAATGCTTTCAACACTTATATCCAAGGAGGGCTTTTCTAGTGAAAAAGGACAAGAAGTTCAACATTCACGAAAGAAACGGTACAAAGCCAATTAATGAATGGCTTGAACGCGGCATTGAAAACTATGCAAAGGAAAAATACGGACTTAACATCATTGTTACGGTAACAGATATAGTCAAGTCTAAACCGGAGGATTTAATTGACGACAAATTATAAGAAGTCTACTTGTTCACAGCACATGCACGAAAACACCCTAACTTGGAACACCCCTATCAAGGATAAAAGCTTGTTCTGACACGGTCCTCACAGTCCCGGGCTGATGGACTTGGAACGGAACTTGGAACAAACGCGGAACAATAATAAGAATGTATATAAAAGAAAAAGATTTAAATATATAGTGATTTGATGAGAAAAGCGATTATGAAGAAGAGTTAGAAAGGTTAAATGGAATTCCTGATACAAATTATCCTTGTACCGGATTCTCGCCACTTTAACCATCAATACATCACCAGACGTTCCAGAAGCCTTCCTAAGAGGTTTTTAGATGCAAAAATCCAAAGGGAATATAAATACATGAGGTAGTGGGTTTTGGAGGTTCTAAATAGTGAGAATGGGGCGAACCTTGAATTTCACGACTCGTCAAATGATGATTTGTTATCCATTCCACAATCAACCAGCAGAACAACCAGCAGGATTTTTCAAATCAACCAGCAGAGCAACCAATGAAAGAAGAAGGTTACAAAGGAGAATGTTTAAAACCTATGCGGTCTATGATGATGATCGCAAACACGCCGTTTAAGCTGAGATTCATGATAATGAACATAGGAAATTCAACATGACATGGCTGGAAGGGATAAATATATAGGCTGGGGCATCACTACCAAATTTGTACGCATTTAATTATGAATGCTGCAATCATAGATTATCTATTCTATTTATGAGGAGAGATTTGAGAATGACAGATAAGCCTATCAATGAGCATATTTCACCATTTGAAGAGGCTCGGCAGATTGATGAGTATGGTAATGAATATTGGACAGCCCGTACTCTGGCAAAGATTCTGGACTACACCGATTTTCGAAACTTTGAGAAAGCTATAAAGAAGGCCCAAGTTGCCTGTGAGAACAGCGGACAGAACATTCCTGACCATTTTGTTGAGTCCAACGAAATGGTTGAGATCGGATCTGGGGCAAAGCGATCCATCAAGGACTATCGCTTATCCCGCTACGCCTGCTACCTCATCATTCAGAATGCAGACCCTTCGAAAGAGATCGTAGCTCTTGGACAAACATACTTCGCTGTTCAAACTCGCAAGCAAGAAGTATTCGAACAGGCTACGGAAGACGAGCGACGTATCATGCTGCGTGATGAGCTGCGCAAGCATAATTCACAGCTTGCAGATGCAGCATACCAAGCTGGTGTGCTCACCACCGTAGACTTTGCCGTATTTCAAAATCATGGCTACAAAGGCCTCTATGGTGGTCTGGATGCCAAAGGCATTCATGCCCGCAAAGGCCTGAAGAAGAGCCAAAAAATTCTCGATCACATGGGCAGCACGGAACTAGCTGCCAACCTGTTCCGAGCTACTCAGGCAGAAGAGAAGATCCGGAGAGAGAACATTCAGGGCAAGGACGAAGCTAACCAAGCTCATTTTGATGTAGGTGCCAAGGTAAGACAAACCATTAAGGAACTGGGCGGGACCATGCTAGAGGAGCTCCCAACGCATGAGGATGTGAAGAAAGTAGAGAGACGGCTGCAGAAGCAGCAGATTAATTTGCCACTAGATGAGTGAGAGGAGTGAAGACAATGACCGTAATTAAAGACAAGAACGTCAAAAAGAATCCCTGGTACTTTGTCATTGAAGTCGGTGACGGAAAGGATCGGAAAAGAATAAAGCGCAGGGGATTCCGTATAAGGCAGGATGCTTTAGACGCTGAAAGAGAGCTGCTAAATGAGTTGAAGAAGGGGCTTGACCATAACGCTTCTAAGACACTTTACCGCGATTTTATGCAGGACTATCTCCGTGACAAGAAGACTAAGGTTAAACAACAGACGCTGGATACTTACACCTTTCTAGTAAACAAGCATATTCTACCTGCACTTGGAGACCTACAGCTGGGGGAGATCAAACCTCGCCATATTCAGAACCTATACAACGACATTTTGGAATCTGGCCGACTATCCGGAGAAAATCTGCAAAAGGTCCATACCCTGATCAATGAGAGCTTAAAGAAGGCTGCAGGTTGGGATATGATTATCAAGAACCCCGCCGCGGTGGTTGACCGGCCTAAGGCTGCCCCTAAAGAAATGATGTACTGGACCGACGAAGAGTCACATTTATTCCTGGAGGCTGCCCGAGGTGACAATTTATTCTGCGCCTTCCTTCTGGCCATAACTACCGGCATGAGACAAGGTGAGATCCTTGGGCTTCGATACCAGGATATCGACTTCAAGAGTAGAACAATTTCAGTTCGTCAGGTGTTAAATCATAACGGGAAGAGTATTGAACCAGGAGCAAAGACCGCCTCAGGGGTTCGGGCTATTGGAATCGATAAGGTAACCACAACTGAGCTTGAGAAATTAAGTCATAGGGTCAAGGAAGAAAAAATGAAGAGCCGTGATATTTACGAGGATAACGGCTTACTTATCTGCACTTCTCTTGGAACGCCACTTTCACCACGAAACTTAAATCGATCATTCTATAGAATCATTGAGAAGATGAATACTGGACTTGAACAGCGCCGAGCAATTGGAGAACAGATTGAGCCAGTGAAGAAGATCCGTTTCCACGATCTCCGGCATACTCATGTGGTCATGCTGCTTAAAATGCGGGAGAACAGCAAGCGCATTGCCGAGCGTATGGGCTGGTCTAGTATCAAGATGCTTGACCGATATTCCCATATCACGCCGCATATGCAGCAGGAGACAGCTGATGCATTCGGGGAAATGTTCTTCTCGGCACCAGATGGCACCAAAAACACAAGAAATACACTTTAGTTGAATAAAGGGCACCAATTCGGCACCAGACGGACAATTTGGAGGCTTGTTTGAGTACGAAAAACAACCCATAAAATGCCGAAAACCCTTGATATATAAGGGTTTTCTAATGATGATCTGTAGTGGGTTCGAACCACTGACCCCTACCCTGTCAAGATAGTGCTCTC
>RCUF01000275.1_pt1 | contig 21771 bp, 43 predicted proteins | sample 2166311 | NCBI WGS metagenome assembly RCUF01 (sample SAMN09932608, study PRJNA488358) | compost metagenome | feature: garden; material: soil; isolation source: compost soil in 4-hydroxybenzonitrile-enriched culture | place: Germany: Experimental Botanical Garden Goettingen | collected 2016-01-27
GGTTACGATCCTCGTTCGCCAGATGTTCGAAATTCGGGTGATAGTAAACCTCGGGCTTTCTACCGTTTTTCTTCTTGTGGCAAAGCTCTCCTGACTTTACAGCGGCATTGAGTGCCTTGCGGACATCGGCAGGGACGCGGGACTCAACCACTCTTACACGTGCCATCCTTACCATTTCTACATTTGCTTGTTCAGCCGTTATTTGCCCTCTGTCCATCAAGTCCTTCAAATGCTCAAGGTCGTTCTGTGCTAATTTCATACCAATTACCTCCCGCGTAAGGCCGCCGCCATATTTATTATTGAGTAGTAGGGCCGAAACCCCAGTATTTAGTCAATCGGATTAAAGAGGTTAAACTGCTTCATACGCTCTCTCAATTTCTAGCATATCTTCAAATGCGATTACCTCGACCAATCCCGCGAAATTCGAGAAATCTTCACGCACTACTGTTTCTCCGCAATCTACCGATCCAGCGAAACCATCAGCAATCATTTCATCAGACACCATTCTCCACTTACTGTATACATTCATTAAGTTTTCCATTTTTAATTCCTCCCGTTTGTTTTATATCAACTTCCTGATATAAATATAGCACATGTTGATATAACTAGTCAACAAAAAATATTAACTAGTTGATATTTATTTTGTACTAGTGTATATTTATTGTCAGGAGGCGATAGTGATGGTTATTAATCACCTTAGTGAAATTATGGGGCGCAAGCGGATGAAGGTGGCTGATGTTGCAGCTGCTACTGGCTTGGCTATGAATACAGTTTCTGGTTTGTATCATGATAAGGTTAAAAGAGTGGACTTAGATACCCTTGGGAAACTGTGCGACTTTTTAGATGTGGGGATCGGGGATATACTTGAACATATAAAGGACGGTGAGTACGTTGCTGCCGAAAGTGATTGAGTACCAGGTTAAGGGCAATGTACTGGCCCCACTAGTGTTTATGGATATGTCCTTGTTGATGGATGAGTACGATTCGATTATGCTTAATGTAAAGCAGGTGCGGCATAATAAGCAAAAGAAAAGAGGAGCCTAATTTCTCGGCCCCTCTTCTGTAGCTTACTTGCTGCTACGCTTGCCTTTCATTCTGAGGTACAGGTCATAGGCCCGTTCCTCTCCTAGCGTTAGACGGTACCGCTCAAGGATTTCCGTCTCTTGCTTTTTGAACACCTCTTCGGTGATCCGTCCCAGTGCCCGCTGGTCGCGATTCACTCGAATGAGGTGTTCTCTTTTTTGTAGTTTTTCAAAAGCTTGTACAAGAATCTTTTCCATTCTACTTTCCACCTCCTTAGGGAGTCATTTCTATCAACTTCCTGATATAAATATAGCACATGTTGATATAACTAGTCAATCTTTTTTATCAACTAGTTGATATTATTTATCTACATGTTAATATAAAAACCCTGCTTTTAGTTAACTCTAATCTGGCTTTTATTTTTATATCGATTAGTCTATAATACAAACAAACGTTCTTATTTTGAGGTGGTAAAATGTTAAGCGACTTGGAAAGAAAACTTCTCCGCATTCTATATAATTTCAATTCACAACAGCGTAGGATGCCATTTAAGCCCGAGTTAGAGCGTATGACAGGCCGAAGGTACGCTGACATAGATAAGGCCTTGAATGAGCTTGTACAGCAGTATATATTTTGGCCGGATCGTCCTCATCTGCAAACTATAGTGATCTTGGAGGGCTGGGAAAGAGACCGGCCATTAAAACCTAAGACGCGGCCATCAGGCAACATAGATTATTGGACAAAGTACTAGGAGGATGAGCATGAGCAGCAAATTAGGCGATGGGTTATGGTCAGCTAAGTTTATTTTGCCAGAGCATCGCGAGGCTATAAAAGCGCAAAAGCAAGAAGAGAAGCGAAAAGGCTCAGCCTATACTGGATGATCAGGAGTTGGAGTTAATACAACAGGCGCTGGCTGAATCATATGGGGAGCATAGGAGAGTTACTATTCGCGTGTGGGGTGAATATGAGGATAGGGAAATAACAGGGATTGTAACAGCAGTGCAGACCTATCGCGGTGAGGTAAAAGTGTCAACTGAGGAAAGTGACTGGGAGTGGGTTAGGATTAAGGATATAATATCGGCTGAGTAAATGTAAAGGACCGTCTCGCATTAATATCGAGGCGGTCCTTTATTAATTAGTTGTATTAACGTACGTTTTCCAAAGCGAGACCATATTCTTTTGCCGCTAGTTGAATTAACCCATTTGGAAGTACCAGTTTACCTTCGATATCATCTATCGTCTGTTGACTAATTCCCTCCCCTGACTCAACAACCACCATCATATAGTCAATTACATCTATTTTTCCCTGAATTGCTTTTGCTAATGTCTCTAGTGCATTGTTAATGTGTACAGTAGCCGCTGCTGAAAACTCTAATTCAGATGGAGCGTCAAAGCTCCTTATCTCTGTAATCTTATAATTGTATTGATCTTTTGCTAATTCTAAATCTGAGATAATGGACTCCGTACTTAATGTACCAAACTGATAATTATCCATTGACTCCGCTATGTTTTCCCAAGTCACATCCACAAGCGAACTCGCGCTTCGAATCAAATTGTCCATTTCGTCTTCAACGAATTTCAATTCAGGCGATCTCCTGTCAACTTTAGGAGCCTCAAGGCTATTGACTTCGGTAGTTTGGACTTCCCCGCACCCAACGAGCAAGAAGATAAAAAATAGGCATAACAATGTTCTCTTCATGACATCCTCCAGTTCCGACTTATTAAAGCTAGTCTACCAAATCAAGGAAAATAATTCTACGCACTAAAACCTCTCAGCTGTAGTTCTTCCCAAGAGTTAGTATCCAGAAGAAAATGAACTTGGTAACAGTGAATATCGCGTTTTTTTATTTGGAAAATAATACTTGTGTTTTATACGGCTTTACCGTATATTCAATTTGTACGATAAAACCATATATTTTCCGTGGAGGTGAACATATTGATCTTGAACCATTATCGCCAATGGGCTGATGAGGTAGGGGGAGAGGTCGGTAAGAAAATACACGAGCTCATCAATGAACTTGAAGAAGCAAGGCGGATTATAAGCGGAACCAAGTTGCCGCCGCTGCTTGGTAGTAAAGAAGTTTGCGACATGATAGAAATTGACCCCAAGAACTTTCATCATACGAGAAAAACGAAGTTATTTCCCGACGCAGATACACAGGTAGGGAACCGCTCATTCTGGTTTGAAACTACTATCCAATGCTATCAAGACAAGCTCAATGAACGGCGAGATAAAGGAAAAAATTAGTCTTGTAGAGGGGCTGTTTTGAGTGCTATGGGAGTCAGTTTGTTTCATGTTATTTTCCATCATTGAGGGCATGGGGTTAATTATTCTGATGCTTTCAGTGTACCGATTAAAGGCCACTGATCACGCATGGCCTGCAATGTTCATGATCATTATAATGAGTTTCCAAAGTTTTGTTATGCGCTATGAGTTTGAACTATCTTACATTGTTCCGATTATCAACCTGGTGCTCTTCATTTTCTTACTGGCTACTGTTTGGAGAGTGCCTTTAGTATGGTCAACAGTTATATCCATAACTGGTTACTTAGCATTTGGATTGATTCAAACTTTGATAATGCTCTTTATTTTTGGATCGGCTGAAGTAGCGAAATCAATAGAGATTAACGGTTATACCCTTCAAACCGCTACGGGAATTATTACATCTCTTATTGGTGTGATCTTGTACAAATTTGGTTTGGGATTCACCTTTGATTTTGAAAAACTGAGATTAAAGAAAGAGCACATCATAGTAGTGGGCTCAATTGCTTTATTCTTTCTGATTTTCGCGTTCATCCTGTACAAGAATCAAGTATGGTTAAACTTAATTTTTACATCAAGTGGCATGGTATTTTTACTTTATTACGCCATTCGAAAGGAAAGTGGAGATCATGATTGAGGCATTAGCTTTGCGAATGGCAAAGAGAATCAAGTCAGCTGCTCCTGATCATCCAACATCGATTCAGGTTTTGAAATACTCTCTAGCGTTAATCTTAAATGCCGTATTCATTATCATAGCTACCCTTACCATATCGATTTTTACAGGCGAGACTAAAGAAGCGGCAACCATTCTGATCTCCTATGCAATCCTGAGACAACTCTCTGGTGGGCTGCACCTGAAATCTGGCATGCAGTGCGTGGCAACTACAACAGTGGTGTTCACCGGGCTTTCTCTGATCACTCTCTCACCGACCGGAGTACAGATCGCAAATGTCGTAAGCTTTGCTTTGGTGCTTATTTTCGCTCCATCCAACATCGAGAAGCAGTCTCGTATCAAAAAGGATCATTATCCGAGGCTCAAATTATACTCAGCAATACTGGTTGCAATTAACGTATTGGTTGCTTCACCTGTTATAGCAGTAAGTTTCCTTGTCCAATCACTAACCTTAATTCGTCTACCTGAAGGGAGGTGATTAGCATGAAATTGATGGCATTTGCATTAGCAACCGTACTCACTAAATTTGCTGAGGTCTCCGTACAACCTGCAAGTTTCTGGTACATTTACAATGGAGAGACACCTGAAGAACTGCTCAAATAATGATTGGAGTTGAATCTATTGAGCTGTCTTACAGTTACCACAGATCCGGATGGAAGCACAGGTATTAGTTCTCTAAAGATCGATGATGTCATTTTTTTGGAAAGTAACCCCAAAATCAAAGATGGATTGATCGTTCACACAAGAGACAAGGAATATTTTATGGTAGGTTCTTTGCGTTATTGGACCACTGTTTTAAACAACTCAGGGTATAATTTTAGCGTAGTAGATCGAAGTAACTCGATTAATGTCGAACAGATTGTATGGTTAGACAAGCTGTATAAGGTAGCTTACTTCGAGCAAGAACTAAGCAAACGGTCCAAGCGCTGTACAATAGCTTTCCATCGGTATAAAGCGGTGGAACAGGAGCTTATGTTAGTTAATCCAACGATCTCCTTTGCATAAAAAAGAACTCAAAAAAGCTGCCCTAGTAGTTAGGAGCAGCTTTTTTATGTATGGAGGATTATAACATTTAACAAATGTAATATGTTGTCGAAAAATGTAACGATAAGGAAAAAATTAAGCCGCTGAATTTAAGTTTACAACATCCAGCATATGGGATTAAATAGGAGTTACCAGTAGTGAAAAATTATTATTGACAAAAATTATGTATACAGCATTGTTAAGTAATTCTCGGGGTGGAGCAGTAGAAATTCTACTCTCCGGCCTGTTGCAAAACTATAGGGGCCATTCATATAAATCAGCTTCCGTACATTTCAGGATTATGCTGACGCCCCTCATTGTCAAAGGTGGCATTGGTCGGCGGTTATTTTCAAATAGCGATATTAACTGTGGTGAGACCGACAATTCCAACTCACTCTGTAGCCGTTCAGAAAGCTGAGCTTGAGTTAATCCAGCTTTTTCACGGCAATAACGCAACAGGCACTTCCCGAGGGTAAGCGCCATTTAATGTCCTCCGACAATATTCAATTTATGTAGCTGTATCTATACCAAAAAAATGGAGGTAGTGCCCGTGTTAGATTACATCGATGTTGTTCATTTCCTAAGAACGATTGCAGCTCCAACCGAAGAGAATGAAAGCTTGATAGATGATTTCCTGTCTAGCTTAGAAATAGACGGGCCATCTCCTGCAGCTTCTGTTTTTCCTCTTGAGTTAGTTCACGGCCTTTAAACTTTATCGATCCTTCCAAGAATGATTCCTCATCCATGTCGATAGCAGCCTTCGCTAAGCCCTTCTCAGCATCAGTTAGGGTACCGTGAGGGTTGTTTGTTTTTCCGAGAATCCAATCCGTTGTAACTCCATACAGTTCACATAATTCTCTTAGAGTCTCGAAGTCAGGTTCATTTTTTCCAGTCTCATATCCACTTAGAGTTTTATTATTTATGCCTGTTGCGTCGCGTACCTGCATCTGGGTCATATTGTTTGCTTTTAATCTCGCTTCTTTTAACCGTTTCGCATAAACTGGAAACATTTTCTTCCCACCTCTTCTCACTTGTGATATTAGCATAATATCCATGATACAAAGAAATTATTCTCTGATACGTAGAAAAAATGAAAAAAATGGGTTGACATCTCTGTTACGAAGAATTATATTGAGGTTACACAAATTCTCCGTTGCAGAGAATTGTACCTCACACAGAGAAATGGAGGTGATGCTTATGAACACCAGTGAAGGACTAGAAGTTACAACAGATTCCGTACCAATATACTTGAGAATTCGAAGGTATCTACTTCTTAATAACATTATTTTTAAAGACGTTGCTATGAAGTCAGGTATTAAGCCTAATCGTCTATACAGACTGCTTGACGGCACGTATGCACTTGAAGCCGAAGAGTTGGAAGCAATCTGTGTTAAAGGTTTAGGCATAAACCCCTCATATTTTTTTGCTCATCAATTCTCTAAAATAGAGAATTGTTCACAAAAAGAATTATACGGCAAACCCGTATAAACGTCAATAAATATTTTGGATATTTTACCAAATGGACTGGAGGTGCTTTATGGCTGGACAAGCAAAGTGTTTGACAGACGACATAGTTGCTTCAGTGGTGCAGCGAGAGTCAAGCACGATTTTAACAATACATGAAGCGGAGTTTGTTGATTCGGAAAAAGGGGTGGTCATCCCGGCTAAATCTTTTAGCTTGACTAACAAGAAGGGACTCATCGCTTTGAGAGATTTACTAAACAAAATTGATCTTAGCTGAAAGGAGGGCTTGTATGAACGAACTAACCCTATCAACCAACCTACAAGTAATCACAGCCGAGATCAACAGTTACAAGCAGATTGCGGGGCAGTCGGTATTTGAGATTGGGAAGCGACTCAAGCATGTGAAAGAGAACGATCTGGTTCATGGGGAATGGGTTGAATGGGTTGAATCAACACTGGATATTCGCAGACAAACAGCCAGTAGGATGATTCAAGCTTATGAGCAGTTTGGTACGGCGTCGTACCATTTGAACTCTACAAAAATCTTCGAACTCCTATCCCTACCAGAATCCATTGACCGCAGCGAGTTTGTAGAGCAGGAACACACTGTTCCCTCGACAGGCGAATCCAAGACGGTAGATGAGATGACGGTGAAGGAATTGCGAGAGGTCAAGAAATCCCTCAAAGCCGCCGAGCAAGCCGCCTTAGATGCTGAGCAACGCGCCAAACAAGCGGAAGCATCCAGACAACTTGCAATCCAGCAGCATACGGAGCAACAGGAACAGCTTCAGGCGCAGATTGATGATCTCAAGAAGCGCAAGGGGCGCTCCGAAGAGGATGAGGCCAGATTGCAACAGTTAAGCCATAGCAACGTCGAGTTAATTCAGACAATACACAAACTGCAAGATGAGCTGTTGGAACGAAACACAGCGATGGAGAAGCGAAGTCATGATCTCAGAAAGATGAAAGAAAGCTTGAGTAAAACATCAGCTTACATAGTGGTGGACCTTTCAACGGCACTCATGCACTTCCGATCTATACATGATCAAAGAGAAGCTATCGAGGTTGCTGAGCGGTTCTGGGCTGAGCTTGATGAAACCATTGCAAAGAAGCGGTCAGAGTGGCATGGGCTGATGGAAAACAATATTAGCGAAAGTGAGGAGAGCCGTAATGAGCGCAGAACAATTGGAACTGTTCGCGGACGAAAAGCAGTCGTTATTGATGCGGATACATTACCTGGAGACGAAGGTTGAGAATTACCGAAACCGCATGCCCATCAGCAAGCAGGAGCGCAAGGTTGTAAGACGCCAAGGGAAGGTGAAAGTGATATCTCTACTCGGAGAACCATCCACCGAGTCATACAAGCAAGGGTACCGGCAAATATTTACCGATCTGTATGGCGAAGTGAAAGGGCAGTTCAAGGTCGGTACATTGGACGAAATCCTTGAAATCCACTTCACGAGTGCAATTCACTTTATAAATGACTGGCAGCCGAAGACACCATTGGAGCTTACGCAGACCTGTTTCCTTTGTGAAGAACGTCCCGGCACGCTGTACACAGAAGATGGACTCATCTGTGAGACATGTGCTCAGATTATGGGCGAACTTGCACCTTGAACTACCTGCTCTTTGACAATCACATAGCACTGAAATCCATAAGAAAGGACGGATATCATGAGCGACCAACAAAAAGAAACCGCCGTTGGCGCGGCGGCAAAAAATGAGTATCAAGAATTAGTGTCAAAAATCGAATCATGCGTGTTGGAAAGTGGATTGCCCTTTAAGAAGGTATTAGACGCACTGGACGCAGTTCGAGAACGACAAAAATGCAAGGGCATTAACTTCCTTAACAAGGTCAACATTCAGGAAGTTCAAGAGGAAAGCACCGTTCTAATCTAAGTTGTGATACTCCTGCATGTAAGCTTTTTGAAGATCGTCAACAATGTCGCCCAATTCTCTAATAAGCTCGTTGTAATCCATCTTAGTAATATCTTTGCGGGCACGTAACAACTGAATGGCGAGATCGCCTAAACTATCTCGCACAACAACACTTACTTTTCGCAATGCTTGATTATTCTCATCATAAAAATTCACTTTACACACTCCTCTCATGATAATTGGGGTCGGTCTGGACAACTACTCAATTCGACAGGGAGCAGGAAAATCCTACAAACCGAAAGGGCGGTGTATGAAAAATGAATCTAGCCCAAGACTATCGCGAAGAAATGGCGTACTGGCTAGGAATGAAGATGGATGCGGACTTGCGCGGAGATGAAGTCACATCGAAATTTGCTGTCCAGTGTTACAGAGCATCCCGCGATAAACTTCTAACTTTATGGAGGGATCAGGATGCTGGATGAACGGCTTGATAAGCTCGGTACTTACTATCAGCATTTTGATATTAGCACTCGCTACGGTATCACCTTTGAGGACTTTGTAGGACGAGTGCAGAGAGGAGCGTGGGTCGCATGGCAAGCGTAGTGGTGTCTATAATGCAACGTTGTGATGTGTGTGGTCGAGTTAAGCATAAGTCGGCAACTCAACCATGGAATGGCAAGACGGTTTGTAAGGAGTGTATTGAGGAACTGACAGCTGACTACTTGAAAGGAGGTGAACAAAACAATGGGCATTGAACTAGGCCAGAAATTCAAGCTGAAATCTACTGGTCAGCGACTTGAAGTGTGTGGGATCGAAACGAGGTACATCCTGAGACCGGTTGTTGCCATAGCGCTGCGCACGCCGCCTATGACAGAAGAGGAAGTGCTGGCGGCATTTGAACCATATGAAGAGGAGGGCGAGGAGCCGGGGCATCCACGTAAGTGTGAAGATTGCGAATAAGCAAATGGGAGGATCGGGAAGATGCAAAGCAAAACAAGAAGAGACTTAATCGGGCTTAAAGGAACTATCACACGCAAGATTGAGGTCCTGAACGCTAAGGAGTTCGAAGATGGAACGGTTCTAGTCTACATCAATGACGGTGTGAGCAATCCAGACTGGGTTGGTTTGAATGAAGTTACTTTGGAAAGTGAGGTGAAGAAAGATGCCTGAAAAAATCAAAGCCAAGACTGAGGCTGTATTAGAGAAGTTAACCAAGCTCAGCGGTAACATTTCAGATGCGTATAACAACACTCGCGATATCCTCGATACGTTATCCCAATTTGCACACACCGGATTGGATGATCTGATCTCCGATGTCGAAGAAATCCGCGACGATCTGGAGGACTTGGAAGAATTCGAATAGTCTATAAAACCTAATTTTAAAGGAGCGTGAATCCATGAAAACTTACAACGCTGATGAACTGAAAGAGATTTTAGCCAAACACCGTAAATGGTGGTTAAACGAAGAAGGTGGCGAACGTGCCAACCTGCGCGATGCTAACCTGAGCGATGCCAACCTGCGCGGTGCCAACCTGAGCGATGCTAACCTGAGCGATGCCAACCTGTACGGAGCCAACCTGCGCGGAGCCAACCTGAGCGGTGCCAACCTGCGCGGAGCCAACCTGAGCGGTGCCAACCTGCGCGGAGCCAACCTGTGGGGGACGTTTGTCGAGAGAGTATACGGTCAGCACTTTGCCACGATAGGCAACATCGGTAGTCGCAATGCAGTTACCATCTATCACGTGGACTTAGATAGAGTATTCTGCGGCTGCTTCCGCGGGACACTGGACGAGTTTAAAACAAAGGTCGCTAAGTCGTATCCAGAGGGGCATGAGCACCGCGTAGAGTATGACATTGCAATTACGTTTTTCGAACATGCGAGGGCTAAACTCGCTGCTGAAAAATCTGCATCAGAAGCGTAGGCCTATATTTTTTTGCCAAAATCGGGTTTTTGAGCCCAAAAATCAAGCGAAAGTGAGGGAAATGTATGGACGAACAGACCCTGCAGTACATGGGCGAACGGGTCGATAAGGCTCGGGAGATTAAGAATAAAATCCGGGACCTTGAGGATTTAATCAAATACAGCGATGAGAAACAGGATGTTCAGATCACGAGTAATGGTCGTGGATGTGTTGAGATCAAATCACTTACATTCAGGGCACTTGCTGCTAGAACTAAAGCCGCGGTGCTGAACGAGGTGCTGGAAGAAATCAAACTGCTCAAGCAAGAACTTGCCGAGCTATGAAACTACCATACGCACTACTCCAGCAAATCTTTGACGGCCTGCCATTATCGATTCAGGTAGACATCAATAACTATCTACTTATCTTCGACTGGTATCAAAGTGAACCTGATCCGCAAAAGCAAGCGGAGCTATACGATCAGCTGCAAGCTTTGGAGCAAAGATTCAACTTTAGCATTATAGACAAGTTTGACATAAAAAAAGCCGCCCCAGAGAGCGGTCAATAAATAATAACCTATCGCAACTATATCACATGAAAGAGAGGATCAACAATGCATGAACTGCTTCAAAAGATTCAGAACTGCACGACTATGCCTCAACTTGATTCATTGCGACTCGAATTGGTTCAAGCGGGCAAGGAAAGCGAAGAATCCTTCAGGACCTTGCAGCAAGCATTCATTAAAAAGAAAAACCAACTGCAACGGGTTCCATTAAGAGACCGCACTTGGTAATCCAAAAAGAGAGCGAGGATAGCAAATGGCAAAGCAAATCAAACTTATTTCCTTGATCTTTAGCCACTTCAAGGGATTGACTGAATTCACTCTGGCGGCTGATGGTGAGGACATCGATGTATACGGCCCGAACGCTGGCGGTAAGACAACCTTATTCGATGGATTCAACTTTCTTCTTTTCCACAAAGACAGCTTGGATAGAGGGAACCCAGAGAAGTGGATTAAAACCCTGGACGTGTCCGGAGAACCGCTGCACGGGATTGATCACGAGATTACGGGCGTGCTTGAAATCAATGGGAAACGTCATTCATTCCGTAAGGTGTTCTCTGAAAAATGGACTAAAAAGCGTGGATCAGCTACTGCAGAATTCACGGGCCACACAACAGATTATTACATTGACGATGCATCGTTCAGCCAGAGTGATTATAAAGCTGAGATAGCCAAAATCATTGACGAGGATACTTTCAAACTTTTAACGAATCCGGCGTATTTTGCAGAGCGGCTGGATGCTGACAAACGTCGAAGTTTGCTCCTAGAAGTCTGTGGAGACATTTCCGACAGTGATGTCATTAACAGCAATAAGTCGCTCGGTGAACTCCCTGCATTACTGGATAATCGGAGCATGGAAGGTCATCGAGACAAACTCAAGAAAGATCAAACGCGAATCAACAGCGAGCTAAAAAACATTCCAATCCGCATATCCGAAGTCCAACGAGTCATGCCGGATGTATCCGGTTCAGATGGGGACGCAATGCTTCAGCAGATTAATACTATTCGTAACCAAATTCAGGAGAAAGAAGCTGAATTAACTCGAATTCAGAGTGGCGGAGAAATTTCAGTTAAAACCAACCAATTTCGGGAGGTTGAAGGGGAGCTGCTTCAAATTAAAAACAACCTTCAAGCCACTACTCTTGAAAAATTAAGTGCCAAGCGCAGCGCCTTGTCCAAGAAACGCGGAGAGGTTACTGACATTGAAGATTTGATTAGAAGGACTCAAGAGCAAATCGATCGCCTTCGCAATCAAATTAGCCAGAACGAGGCTGAGCGGGCACGACTCCGGGAAGAGCGGGACAAGGTTAAGGCTTCGTCATTCGCTTATGACGCTTCGGATTCCTGCCCAACTTGCGGACAGCCTCTACCTCCAGAAAAGGTTGAGGATGCACGTAATAAGGCGGAGCGACAGTTCAACGAGAATAAGTCCAGGTCACTCGAACAGATTGTAACACGTGGTAAAACCGAGAAATCTTTAGCTGATCAATGGACTGACGAAGTAGATCGATTGACGGCCAAGGTCGAAGAGAAGCTCGCCGTACTTCAAGCGCTGAACCATGAAGTCAACGAACTCGCTTCGGAAGTAGGGCAAATGGAAAATGATGTGCCTGAAGTTTCAGCAGATCCGGCATACACAGCAAAATTTAGAGAGAAGGAAGCAATTGAGCGGGCTATTCGCGAGTTGCGCTCTCAATCAATCAGCGCTTTGGATGAGGCTCGTCTGGGATTGGCTAAACTTCGATCTGACCTTGAATCTGAAGAAAAGAAATATGCCGGTATTGATCAGGCTCAAAAAGGCATGAAGCGAATCGAGGAACTGAAATCGGAAGAAAGGGAACTTGCTAAACAGTACGAAGAACTCGAACGGCAACTCTACCTTACGGAAGAGTTTACGCGAACAAAGGTTCGAATGTTGGAGTCGAAGATCAACTCCAAATTCAAAGAGGTCCGATTCCGGCTATTTGAGACTCAGGTTAATGGTGGGCTGAAAGAGACATGCAAAATCCTATACGGCCCGAATCTGGTTCCGTATGAAGACGGACTGAACCGAGCTGCTCAACTTAATGCCGGGCTAGACATCATTAATACACTATCTGAGCATTACGACATTATTGCCCCGATCTTCATAGACAACGCCGAGGCAGTCACTGATATTTCCAACACGTCGGGTCAGCAAATCCGGTTGATCGTTAGCCGTGATGACTTTCAACTTCGAGTCAATAAAAAAGAATCCATTGTACAGGAGGAATTATTTTGAGCAACCAAATCTATTCGACAGGATTAACCAAGGTGAATGATACCTTTCTCCCTATGATCGAAAATCAACTGGTGAGTAACGGAATCAATATGGACCAGTATTCAAAGCAATGCGTGATGAATGCTCTATCGTCGATAAATGCCGCACTTGAAGCAAAGGGCATCACGTTTAGCTCTCAGGATCTAGATAAGAACAACGTGACAACAATATTACTGAATGTCGCTGCCCTGAAACTTAATGCGGCTGCTAGCCCAAGAGAGGTTTACTTTCAAGTCCGTAATGTGAAGGTGAAAGTCGAAGGGAAAGATGTGTGGAAAAAACAGATTGAAATGGGTATTGAGGGCGATGGTAACGATGCTATCTTGTCCCGGTTCGGTCGTAATGTCGCTCAAGTCAGACCGTATTGGCTTGTTAAAGATGGCGATGAGTTTGAATATCCCACTTTTAACGGGTTAGAAATGACACCTCCTAAGTGGACGCCAAAGGGCAAGGGCGATGTCGTCCGCGTTGTTTACCCTATCATTTTCACTGATGACAGCATCCAATATTTCATTTCTGAGAGAGAAGATGTCTCGAAGAATCTTGTAGCTCATATCCAAAACAACATGATGAATGAAACATTCGGGATTCTTCCAACTGGCAAAACTCGATATGACGCTAACCCGGAGCAATCGAAAAAAATTGCCGAAAAGAAAGCAGAGTATCTCAAAAAGGCTTCATCTCTAGGACTGGGAGCCTTAGACGACTCAGAACTGCAACAGTGGATCAGTCCCGCGTGGTCTGAATTCCACAGCCGTGAGGCGATGATCATCCGAAAAATGCGGAATAACGCAGTTAAGAAAATCCCTAAAGAATTCAGTAATGCCTTCGTTGAGCTGATTCATGACCGGGCTTCGGATAGTGAGTATTCAACTGTTCGCGATGAGATCGCTGAACGTGCGAATAGAGAGCCAATCGATATTACACCTGAACATCCGGTTCAAGAGACAGAAGGGAAGCAGGAACAGGAATCTGAGGAGAAAGGACAACATGAGCCAGATCCAACTGGACCATCCACAAATCAAACGCCTCCGGTGGTGGATAAATCTAACAAGAGCGCATCGACACCTCCTACCTCAGATGATGATTTCTGATGATCGACATTAAGCCATTAGGTTCCAGCAGTGCGGGCAATGCCTACTACGTAACAGATGGCCATACCCCGCTCCTGCTGGAGTGTGGGATCCGCTTCAAGGACATGCAACGTGGTCTTAACTATCAAATATCAAACATTTCTGGCTGCCTGTTGACACACAATCATCAAGACCATTGCAAGGCAGCCAAAGATATCATGAGGGCTGGAATTGACATCTATGCTTCAGGTGGAACTCTGGCAGCAGCTGGGCTAACTGGACACAGAGCAATCCAAATAGTTGCTCTCAAGCAGTTCACATTAGGAACATGGACGGTGCTTCCGTTCGAGGTTGAACATGACGTGGACGAGCCACTGGGCTTCCTGTTAGCCAATAAAGCAGGCGACAAACTACTATTCGCGACAGACACCTACTATATCCGCTACAAATTCAGCGGATTAACTCACATGCTGATTGAATGCAATTATAGCGAAGAAATTGCTATGAAAATAATTGTAGCAGAGCGTGACGAACAGAAAAAGCGCGACCTTAAATTTCTACTCTCTCGCGTTCGTAAGTCACACTTTAGCTTTGAAAACATGAAGGAATTTGTTCGATTGAACGCTAGTCCTAAGCTGCAAGAGATTTGGTTGATACATCTAAGTGATAGGAACAGCGACGAGGAAATGTTCAAATGCGAAATCCAAGCATTGACCGGCTGCCCTGTTTATGTGGCTGATCGGTAAAAACGGAGGGAATTATTCCATGAAAACTAATAACCGCTTTGCAAATAAGAAAGACGCTTTAACCGCAGCACTCCAAGCAGGTGCAGCACTTGACTTAGCAGTGGCGAAATCACGGCGTCAATTTAAACGCCAAGCATCGGGAAAGAAAGCATATGAACATGGCTCCATTGGCTCGTCTCAAGTCTCTAAATCTATCAAAGATGCTTTTGGTAGAATCCTCACTCGCAGAGAGCGCAAGCAGGCGGCTAAGGAAACAGGTAAGCCATTCCAAAAATTCTACGCTCAGGGGTGATGGTATGAAGCGCGGAAAAAAGCCAACTCTGGCGCAAAGGAAAGTCATTAACAAATCCGTTCCAACACCGGATGATTGGCTAGTTCGGTATCAAGAAGGAGATAAATTGTACTTGGTTCATAAGCATGTTCGGTCCATGACCAAAACCCTTTATTTATAGGAGGTCTTATAAATGTCCAAATATCATTTCCGCAAACTGCAAAACGAGATTAATAATGACCGGCAGCACCGCATCAAGCGATTGGCGCATCGACTCAACTTCGGCAATATAACCAACGACGAGCGCAAAGAGGTCAAGCAAGTACTGCTCACGATTGGAGGTGGCGTGCTGTGAAGATCAAAATAGTAAGACGTAATATTCCGAACCATCCCTTCTTGGGTAGCATCCACGAAGCTCGCAGGTTGAATCGTAACGGATTGCCCATTGATTTAGCACCTAACTATCAGATTACTGACGGTAGTTATTCAGGTTTAATATTGCCGTATGAAAGTGTGCAGGAAGTTACTGGCGAGCGCACTTTCACACAGAACGAAGTTAACGACATCCTCCAGCAGCGGGATAAGATGATTGACGAACTGGCGAAGCACGCTCAAACCATCGTTGATATGCAAAATGAATTGAATGCAGCAAGGAGAAAGGTAGAGTTGCCGAAGGAAGTAGCAGAGGCGATTGAATCTTACAGACATGAAGGTCATGACAACGACTATATTATCAAGTGCCTTACACGTAATACGAGAGATACGGCATTCAAGCGGTTAGGGACCCTATTCTCGTACTGTGATCAAAACGGACATTTATTAATCTCGGCACTCGTCAACGGTTACACGGTCGAGCAAACGCCCGAAGAGCGGCTGCAAGAGAAGCTAGAGGGGCTAATCATGGAATGGTACGAGGCTCCCGGAACTGACGATGGAATTGAAGCGGATGTGCGGTGGCTCGCCACTCAGATCGTGGCTCAAGCAAAGGAATTAATTACAACCTGAACGTTGGTGAGGAGGAATGGCGAACCCGCAGCTTGAGGATGGGTATACCCGGGTTGCTAATGAAATACTCGAAGCTGTAGCACGAGCACCATTCAACGGTACCCAGTACGGAATCATTCTTATTATCTGGAGATACACATACGGCTTTAAGCGAAAGAGTCATCAACTTGCAACCAGGTTCATCGCAGAAGCTATACAGTCTGATTTATCTGGCGTGAAAGCAGAGTTAAATAAATTAATTGAACGAAAAGTGATTCAGGTTATCCGGGAAGGCAATGGACCTCGACCAAGAACTATCGCTCTCAACAAGAATCACGAAGAGTGGCTAGTGGTAGAGAGTTCTCCACCAGTAAGTAAAAAATCTAGTGGTAGAGAATTGTCCACCATAGTGGTAGAGGATTCTCCACCGCTAGTGGTAGAGGATTCTCTACCAAAGAAAGAAAAAAGAAAAACTATAAAGAAAGGAGATATAGATATGAGTTCTCCTATTCCTAAAATCCAATTTGCAGAGTACGTATTTTTAACTCAAACAGAATACGATCGTCTCTGTAATGATTTCGGCAAAAAGAAGGTTGATGACACCATTGAAGCTCTGGACGAATGGCAAACCAACAAGAAGCCCAACCAGAGGAAGAAGGATCATAATAAGACTCTTCGAGTTTGGATTAAGAGAGACCTTGAGAAAGCAAAGACCTCTTTTAAACCACGAGCTCAACGTAATCAGGAAGAGTACGACATATTGAATCAATTCTATGAGGAGGGGGCGGCGCGTGAAGCAAACGGAGACAGCAAACTTCCTAGCGATGATCAAGACCGCTTATCCCTTCTTTGAGGTAACGGAGCCCGGCACCAGACTTTGGCACATGATGCTGGAAGACATCGACTCCAAGACCGCACAGCAGCGCCTTGCTCACCACATCAAGACAAGCAAGTTTGCTCCGACCATTTCAGAGATCGTTCAAGACCCAGTTGGAGAGCCGTCTTACTACGAGTTGCTGCGAATCGAGGAACAGCAAGAACAATTGGAACTGCAAGAATACAACGAGCAGGCGGTGCCCATGCCCAACCACATCAAAGAGCGGCTTGAACGGCGAGCAGCAAGGAAGGTGATTGCTGATGAGTCTTGAAGCTGAACAGGCAGCGCTAGGAGCGTTACTGCAGAAGTCGGAGTTAATGGATGGCTGTTATCTAAATTCGGAAGATTTTGACCCCAACGGGACTAATGGGGTTGTTATGGAGGCTCTGAGATGGGCTCATGAAAATCTATCTGATAAGCCAGGAGTAGAAGATCCGTTTGACCCGCTTGTTTTAGCCGAGCATTGGGGCAGCAACCTAGAAAAAATAGGCGGAATCTCTTATCTGATGCGACTACGAAGCTCGGTTCCTACTCTATCAAATTTTGATCAGTATCAGAAGATCGTTCGGCGATCAAGCATCCAACGGCGTGCAGCAACTGCTTTACAGGATGCCTTGGCAGTCGGAGAGGTAAACCTATCCTTTGTCAAAGACCAGATGGAGCGGCTACAGGAATTGCATTCGCAAGGCACTGCAGTTGGATGGGAACTTGTAGCTGATGTGTTGGACGGTCATCACAAGGAGATCATGGATCGCGGCTCCCGCAGCGGCATAACAGGGGCAAAGACAGCCAGTGACGAACTGAATGAAATGGGCGGTGGACATCAAAAAGGAGACCTCATTATCGTTGCTGCCCGGCCAAGTATTGGTAAGACGGCTTATATCGTCAACGACTCCAAGACAGCAGCTATGTCAGGGTGGACCGTCGGTATATTCTCGGCTGAGATGTCTGACAAGGACGTTGCAGAGCGCTACATTTGCGATATCAGCGGCATTGCTGCCAAGAAGGTGCAGAAGGGGCGGCTTACAGAAAACGACTGGGATAGCTACAGCAAAGCATTAGATATGCTGGATAGGTTGCCTATCTACATTGACGACACACCAGGTATGACCATTGAATACATCTGGCGTCAGACTAAGGCCATGAAGAAAAAGCATCCGAACCTGATTATCTATGTGGATTACCTGCAGTTGATTGAAACAGATAAGAAATTTACCCAAACGGCCGATCGAGTAAATCACGTATCAAAGCAACTGAAAAGGATGGCAAAGACCTTTGACATACCAGTAGTCGCAATCAGCTCAGTCGGGCGTAAGTGCGAGGAGCGGAACGACAAGCGTCCGATGATGTCGGACCTGAGGGAATCCGGGAACATCGAGTTTGATGCCGATGTGATTATCTTCCTGTACAGGGATGACTACTATTATCCAGACACTCCGTGGAAAGGAATCATTGAGTTGATCGTAGCTAAGGGTCGGAAGATAGGTACAGGAATGATCCAGATGTTCTTTAACCGGAAAAATGGGCGGTTTTCGAACTTGAAGCAGGAAGATAAGGACGAGCTGCGTGAGAAGGTGAGGGAGTATGAGCAGTCGCGAAATAAAAGACGATGACGCTTTAAAAGTGGCTGAAAGCAGGCTATTCGAAATTGCCGCCGAACTTGACGACCCGCTTGCTGATAAGAGTTCCTACGACTACCGCAAGAATAAGAGAATCTATGACATTACGGCGGCAGCAATTGAGAAGTATCGGAAAGGTCGCATGGTTCAGAAGTATCCTGGGCTCCGTGATAAATACAACATACTAGGCTGGGAGTTTCAGGAGTTTGATGAGCCGGCAGAAGAATCCGTACAAGAGCAGCCACCATCAATACCAGAACCCAAGCAAGAACCACCAAAGCCAGGCATATCAGACTGGCTGGATTAAGAGAGGAAGGTGTTAAGGATGGATTATTACGATGATGATTTTTATTGCGAACCTAGCGAATTTGATCAACAAGTGGAAGAGTTCAAGCAATCACTTATGAATTCTGTTCGGGATGGGTATAAGGCTGAGATGGAAGAACTGCGGAAGGAGAACGCTGAACTGCAAGATATCAAGCGCCGCAAAGATGAAATTGAAAGGGAACACACTCTCGCCTTACATCAGCTTAATTCGGAAAAGTCGGACTTTGAAAACCGGTTGAAGCGAATGAGGTTAACGGAATTGCTAGGCGAGAATCTACTAATCGCATGGTTTCCGAGTAGTCAACGTAACCAAAAGCCAAAGTGCGATAAATGCGATGAGCAACGATTCATTCGTTACACAACTCCAAGCGGGAAACCAGCAAGCGAACGATGCGATTGTTATGAATCAATATGTTCTTATGAGCCTGAAGAAATAGAGTGTTATAAATTTTACCAGTCTAAAAATAGTTGGGGAGGAGATTATCCGATCGTATCTCGCTACTACCAAAGGAAAGTGGAACGAGAATACGACTCATTCGAAGCATGCAGAAAACCATATGGCGGCGAACCATTCGAAAAAATTGAGCGTTGGAGTGTCGCATTTAATAGTCAGGAAGAGTGCCAAAAATATTGCGATTGGCTGAATGAGAAGGAGGCTGAAAAACAGTGAAGTTGACTATCCCAAAACACGAGCTCAACGAAGCCATACAGCACGTATCCAAGGCGATCAGCAGCAAAACTACAATTCCTATCCTAACTGGCATTAAGCTCACCGTTAGCCATGACACAGTGACTCTCACAGCCAGTGATATAGACACATCAATTCAAGCTGCTATTCCGGTAACAGATGGGATCAAGATCGAGCAGACCGGCAGCGTAGTGCTACCAGCTAAATTCATCGTCGACATTATCAAAAAGCTACCTAAAGAGACGGTTGATATAGAGGTCGGAGATAACTTCAGTACACGTATTAAGTCGGGCAAAACCAATATCGAAATGGTCGGACTTGATCCGGATGAGTTTCCGTCATTACCTTCTGTTGATACAAGCCAGTTAATAAAGGCTCCGGGGGATTTGGTTAAGCGAATGATTAAAGCAACCGGCTTCTCCGTATCCACCAACGAGAACTCGCCGATCTTAACAGGCATACTCTGGAACGTGGTGGATGGGAAACTTAAGCTCTTGGCTACTGATCGTCACAGATTGGCTAGTACACAGTCGGAATTGGATAATGCAGAAGGCGTGATTGTACGAAATATTCCTATCTCGGGGAAAATTCTAGGCGAACTCATAAAGATCATTCCTGATTCAGATGAACCTATCGACATCGCAGTAGCAGATAATCAAGCGTTGTTTAAAGTCGGTCAGGTACTCTTCTACTCTCGCATACTGGATGGGACATACCCAGACACATCCAAGATCATTCCCACGGATTATAAGACAGAGTTGACGGTGGACACCAAGAGTTTCACGGATTCGTTAGATAGGGCTTTCCTTCTGGCACGTGAGGAGAAAACGAACATTGTCAAGATGCAGACCACGAGTGACGGAGCAATTGCAATCGAATCTACATCATCTGACTTAGGCAAGGTAAATGAGCAATTAGAAGCCGAGAGCATTACAGGCGAGCCCGTACGCATCTCTTTCAACTCTAAGTATATGCTTGACGTGCTGAAGGTTATCGATAGCAAGCAGGTGCACATCGGATTCACGGGAGCCATGAGCCCTATCATCATCAAGCCAGCGGACGGTAAAGAGAGTTTGTATCTGATCTTGCCGTATAGGACGACGAACTGATATGCGTTTCGTGGGAATCGATCCAGCGACAAATACAGGTGTTGTCATCCTGGATGCAGACGGAAACCCGATCTTGGAGACAGTGATCAGGGGCAAGGGAAGAACTCAGCCAGGAGGCATAAGCCTTGAGCAAAGGGTCTCCCTCCAGAATCAATTGTATCGGCTGCTGCAAAGCGGCGATGTGGTCATCAAAGAGGCAATAGCGCACGGCACACCAAGACTTATAACCTCTTCGAAGATACATGGCGGCCTAGAAGATATGATCACCAGAAAAGGATTGCGGTTTGATGAGGTAGCCCCGGCGGCTGTAAAAAAGTTTGTTCGGGCGAAAAATCACAAAATCGTAGATGGTGTGAAGCGGAAGCTTACGAGTGAGAAGGAGAAGAAAGGGGCGATGGCGGAAGCCGCCCTCGAACACTTCAACTACTCGAACCCCAGCCACGACGTAGTTGACGCCTATATCATCGCCCAGATAGGCATGGCGGTACATCAAGTCAGGAGCGGCGAGAAGACCTTGGAGGATTTCAAACTCATATATCAGCGAGAAGTCATATGGTCCATCATCGATCCTGACGGCTACAAAGAGTACGTTGACAAACCAAAATCGAACAAACGCCGGGGGAAGCCTGCGGCGACGGACAGTCACACCCAAAATACGGAACAGACGTGCTTATTTTGACGGAAAGGAGGGATTTTCATGGCTAAACTTGACCCCGAAATCACAGATAAACTTAAACATTTTCTGGATCAAGGGTATATCACCGGGGCTCAAACTAAGTTACTCAAGGCTTACTTTAAATTCAGCAAGCGTTCAGAGGCTGCTCAATCTGCTGGAATCAAGATAGGTACTTTTGGTAGCATCCTCTCTGAACTCACACGCCGTGGAGTCCTAGTTAAGGTTAGAAAAGGTTGCTATCAGTTAACTGAGGACGAATCACAGATAAAGACAGCTGGCTTGAAAATTGAGTTTCCTCCTGACAAACCTTTGGAG
>RCUF01000276.1_pt1 | contig 21769 bp, 21 predicted proteins | sample 2166311 | NCBI WGS metagenome assembly RCUF01 (sample SAMN09932608, study PRJNA488358) | compost metagenome | feature: garden; material: soil; isolation source: compost soil in 4-hydroxybenzonitrile-enriched culture | place: Germany: Experimental Botanical Garden Goettingen | collected 2016-01-27
AAGCCTTAAACTCTCCGTTCTTCGAAGAGAGGTTTAATATATTTCTGTCTTCATGCTGCAATTTCGAATTTAAATCAGGAGTTATAAAGCCCACACAGAGCAATTGATTCCCTAACCAACCATATCCGATTTATAGATGTAGACTATGATTATAATTGATATAATAGTATTGATCAATGCTAAAAATACGAGTATAGTAGTGAAAAAGTAACGCGACGCGTAAGAGAGGAAGCGAATGAAGTGAGTCATTCCAATTTGAAATTCATACAACGAGAACAACTTAAAGTTAAACCGAAGGCTAGTGAGTTAGGTTTTGGCAAATATTTCACTGATCATATGTTTGTTATGGATTATTCGACTGAGCAAGGTTGGTATGATGGCAGAATTGTCCCTTATGGCCCTATTTCGCTTGATCCATCAGCAATGGTGTTTCACTATGGTCAGGAAGTTTTCGAAGGTATGAAAGCCTATAAGACTGAAAAAGAAGGCATCGTTCTATTTAGACCAGATATGAACGTGAAACGGATGAATGATTCTTGTGATCGCCTTTCGATTCCTCAAATAGATACTGAATATGTTCTTAGTGCAATCAAAGAGTTGATTAAGATCGATCAGGAATGGATTCCTGAAGGAGACGGGACATCGCTCTATATTCGTCCATTTATTATTGCTACTGAGCCTTGCCTCGGTGTTCGTGCGGCTAAGCAGTATCAACTGCTTGTCATCATGTCCCCGGTAGGATCTTATTATAAAGAAGGAATTCATCCAGTTTCGATCTACGTAGAAGATCATTATGTTCGTGCGGTACGCGGAGGTACAGGTGCAGCAAAAACCTCAGGCAACTATGCAGCAGGTATTAAGGCGCAGGAGGTTGCTAAGGATCTGGGTTACTCTCAAGTACTGTGGCTAGATGGTGTTGAGAACAAGTACATTGAAGAAGTGGGCAGTATGAATGTATTTTTCAAAGTAAATGGTGAAGTAATTACTCCAGAGCTGTCGGGAAGTATTTTGGCAGGAATTACGCGTGATTCTGTTATCACGATGCTTCGTTCATGGGGAGTTCCTGTAACAGAACGCAAAATTTCGGTAGAGGAATTGTTTGAGGCTCATCAGAAGGGTCAATTGGAAGAAGCCTTCGGAACAGGTACAGCTGCCGTCATTTCTCCAATTGGATCGATGAAATGGGAAGAGCAGCAAATTGAAATTGCTGGCGGCGAGATTGGTGAATGCGCTCATAAGCTGTATGATTCCATAACTGGAATTCAGCGCGGTACACTGGATGATCCATTTGGGTGGCGCCAAGTCGTTAAATAAAAAATACGCTAGTCTGCAATATAGTAAAATGGGAAAAATAGAGGGACCCTTCCTTAAGGTTATTTTGCGACCTTGAGGGAGGGTTCCTCTATTTCATTCTGTCGATCTTCTGATGGTTATAAATCGATCCATTTTTGCACAGTCAGATTCACGTTCTGGGGTTCGCCCGTTATTAATAGCGTACGGTTTGCAATATCCGTACCGTTGCTGTTCGCTTCCACGTTTCCCCAAGTTCCTCGTGTCAGTTTGAATTCGACCGTAGTTCCAGCAGGTACATTCAATTCAATACGATATGTTCCATCAGAGTTTTTGCTTAAACGATAATTATCATCACCCGCATTCCAATTATTAATGTTCGCTGCGAGATACACAGCTGCATTGGAAGGGGTGTTGGACGGAACCGATACATTAAGAATGACCGCATCGTTTAGCGCTAGCGTCGTCGCTGTGATTGTATTGCTCAATGCAGAAACGTTACCGGACGCATCGAAGGCGGCCACTGAAAACGTATAGGTCGTTCCTGCTGTTAAACCGTCAACTGTGTAGTCTGTGCTTGAAGAGGACCCCACTTTAACACCATTGACAAAGACATCGTAACCCGCGACACCAGCATTATCTGTGGATGCCGACCAGGACAAATTGACGCTGGATTGGGTTACATTGGAGGCAGTTAGTTCTTGAGGTATAGTCGGTGATGAATGGTCCAGAGAAGCCTGGTACTGGTTCCATAATGAAAGGACGTTTTCCCCCGTCAATTGCTGGAAAATACTCTCATTCCAACTCGTACCGTCAAAAGGATCAAGACTGGCATTCATTTCTCTTATAAACCCATGATGCTTATGCTCGTCGATCCAGCGGATGAAGTCGCCTGTTCTACCATAGCCGTCCTGCCATGTTCCGCCGGCTGTTTGTGCGTATCTGTCATGATAACCCACCTCAAAGCGAACAGCATCCGCCATTCCTTCAATCAGGTAGCCGATCTGGCCATACGCATTGTCGTCATATTGGTATACATGAGTAAGCTCATGATACAGTATTCCGATAATCTCCCGGCGCAGCGGGGTGGATGAATTATTGACAGCTTCGAGATACCGTGAACTGATTGTGACTTCCTTTTCGGTAGAGTTGCCTGAAGCATGGGCGACGCCGTCCATGTCTCTTATACTGATCCGGATCACCTTAGGTCCCAATCGGATGTCATTAGGGTTTTCATACAAGATGGAGCACAGCTTTCGCACGATAGCCATCGCTTCTTCTTGCACATTTGGAAGGGCTTGTTCGAACAAGGCCCCTTTGCTCGTAGGGTCATAGTTTTTGAAAACAATGGCGGGTGCGATGGCGTGCCACTTGTCTTCTTTGTAGGAAAATTCAATCTCTCCGATTTGCAGGATGTTCCCGCTATGATTCTGCAGATTAAATTTATAATAACGGTAAGAAGTTTGATTGCCAGTCAGCAAATAGTAGTTTCTTTGATGTCGTCTATCGAAATTTTCATCGGTTTTGCTGTCCAGTGTCGTCCAGGAGCTTCCATCGTTGGAGGCTAGAAGTGTCCAGCTCTTTGGATCGCGCTCACTCGCATCGTTAGCGGACGTGATCGCGTATCCGTCCAGTGTGATGGCCTGTCCAAAATCGAATTGGAGAAAGCCGCTGTTCTCGAACGTAAGCCACTTTGTTGTGCTTGTCCCGTCGTAAACCTGCGCAATGCCTTCATGAGGGGCGTTTTCGCCGCTGGCGGTGATGGTTGGCTGCAGATCTGTGTATTCTCCTTGCGTTCCGTCGAACAGCTCAATTTCTGCTAACTGGAGAGATTGGCCGCTATGATTTTCAATGTCGAATCGATAGTAGTTGTAAGGCGTCGAATTGGAAAAGGTATAATCACGGATTTGGTAACGATACGTAAAATCTTGAGAGTCACGGGTATCCAGCGGCGTCCAGTTCACACCGTCGTTGGAGCCCTTTAATGTCCAGCTTCGCGGATCACGTTCCGGATAATCGTTAGCCGCCCGGATTGTGTAGTGGTTGATAGCATAAGCTTGATTTCCTGAAAATTGGTACTGAATCCAGACTGATGGCTGATTAACAAACCATTTCGAAAAGGCGTTGCCATCAAAAACATTCTCCTTGTTCTCCGGTGGGTCCGAACTTTGATTCTCTCCAGCCGTTACCGTTCCGTCGGTCGCTCGATTGATCAGGTAATTGCTTGCTGCCTGAGATTTGTCCGGTACCACAAAAATACTAAGCAGTACGGACAGGACTGTCATAGCTGTTAAAAACTTCTTCATCATGTTACGATCACCTCTCCTTTGAATAGAAAATCATGTTTTGTAATATTTTCCTTTACTATTATATCGGTAAAACACTAAAATTAGGAAATATAATATAATTATTACATCCAACTAACTATAAGTAGAATCGCAACGGAGTTTGGGATGAAATTGGATGTATATGGATTTTATTTGTGAAAAAAGGAGGAGATTACAACGGATTGTCGAAATAATTAATGACGTAAATAACTATTACATATGGAATGCACATAAATAGAATACAAATAGGGAGGAAGAGAAGTGCATACTCATGAATTTGCCAAGCTGCTAGAAGTCATCGTAAAAGAGTATCAAGGGCATATGGAGCAGGAGCTCTCGCCGACATTGACTACATCTCAGTTGACTGTATTGGAGCTATTGGAGCAGCAGGATCAGCTAAAGCCTTCTGATCTGATTCCATATCTATCCACGACACCAGCAGCGGTTACCATGCTGTTAGATCGTATGGAACGCGGGGAATTGATAAGACGTGTTCGGGATGAGGGAGATCGACGCATCGTATGGGTGTCTATAACGGAGAAGGGCAAGCATGAAGTAGAGCGTGGAGTAGAGGTTCGCAACAGCTATTTAAGCGGCATTTTGGATCGTATATCTACACATAATCAGCAGCTGTTAGTTTATTTGCTAGGTAAAATATCTGGCGTTCCGGCTAAGGTGGAAGCTAAGTAAGGACGTTAAAAAATCAAAAAACGGTATTATAGAGCGATTAATCGATCTATAATACCGTTTTTTTAAATACTATTTCACAGGATTTAGTTCCAACCTGATTTTATATTTTCAGCCAGTTGGTTGTAGACTCGCTCATCCCATAGATTCCAGGGATATTCACGAGGAGGGGAGGATACGAGATCGATAGGCTCCTTGCTCACAGGATGCGGGAAACCGACATATAGAGACCAGAGTCCAATTTGTTCTCCAGGTTTGCTATAGGCTGCTCCATATTTCTGATCACCGTATAACGGACATCCAATATGACTCATTTGAACACGTATTTGATGAGATCTTCCGGTGAGCAATTTAATTTGTACCAAGGAAAGGTTATCGTCAGGCGACGTTCCAATTACTCGATAATCGAGAATCGCATCCTTGCTCCCAGGAGTACCTTTCGGGACGACAGAGACGATATTGGTACGTTCGTCCTTAAGCAGTGTGTCTGTAAGTCTACCGCTTTGTCCAATGGGAACACCCCGCACAATGGCAACATACGACTTATCGAAGCTTCGGCTGCGAACGGCTTCAGATAGACGTGAAGCTGCTTTCGACGTCTTGGCAAAGATCATGGCTCCGCCAACGGGACGGTCAAGCCGATGCACAAGTCCAAGGTAGACATTGCCTGGTTTGGAATAGCGTTCTTTTATATCTTCTTTAAGAATAGTCAGCAGGTCCGGGTCACCGCTTGCATCCTCTTGAGTAGGCACGTTTACCGGCTTTTCGACGCCAAGCAAATGGTTGTCCTCGAATAATATTGACATGCCAGGGTGTCCCGATGTCCATAATCGTTCGGAACCCATCTGCTATTCCTCCTCCCAACGGCCCAAAATGCCGCAAGGAAGATTCAGACCGGATCTGGAGATAGGAAGTCCTAGTTCTCCGGCAGAAATTTTACCCCCATAACGTTTCTTGACTGTCATAGACAAAATGTTGTTGAGAACCGTAGGTGAAATGCCTGTTGTATAGGAATTGATGAGGAAGAAGAGAGGCTTGTCCGAAAGAATCTCAAGACAGGACTCTACAAATGGATACAAACTGTGCTCCAGCTTCCACATTTCTCCGCTTGGTCCGCGTCCGTATGATGGAGGGTCCATAATAATGGCATCGTAACGGTTACCGCGACGTTGCTCTCTTTGAACGAACTTGAACACATCATCGGTAATGAATCGAACCGGACGATCTTCAAGTCCTGATAATGCGAGATTTTCTTTTGCCCAGGATACCATACCTTTCGCAGCATCCACATGTACAACTGATGCTCCCGCGGAGGCGGCTGCAACAGTAGCGCCTCCGGTATAGGCGAATAAATTGAGGACCGAAATCGGGCGATTAGCTGCCGAGATTTTGTCCATCATCCATCTCCAGTTAGCTGCTTGCTCAGGGAACAGACCTGTATGTTTAAAGTTCGTCGGACGAATATAAAACTTGAGCTGATCATAGGATACTGTCCAGCGATCAGGCAATTGCTTCTTCATGTCCCATTGACCACCGCCTGAAGAACTGCGATGATAATGGCCGTGAACTTCTCTCCACTGACGATTCTCGTCTTTTATCGGCCAAATAATTTGCGGATCAGGACGACGGAGTATTACATCGTTCCAACGCTCCAGCTTCTCACCGTCTCCGGTATCAATGACTTCGTAATCTTGCCAATCATTAGCTACGTACATTTGTTATTCCTTCCTTCCGCGTAAAACGGTCACTTTCGCATACGGTTGTTATTGTACCTTATTCTTTATGGAAAAAACAATTATAACACTATGATTGGAGCCTTTTTTATGGTAGTCTAATCAGCAACGTTTTAATTTTTACATAGAGAGAGGGATATTATGCTGCGTCGGTTTTTTTCATATTATAAGCCTTACCGTAATTTGTTTATTCTTGATTTTACCTGTGCCGTTGTCGCCGGGCTGCTTGAGCTTGGTTTTCCTATAGCAGTAAATCAATTTGTGGATAAGCTGTTGCCGGGAAAAGATTGGTCTATGATCATATGGGCTAGTGCACTTTTGCTTGGAATCTATGTATTGAACACGGTTTTGAATTATATTGTAACGTATTGGGGCCATATGCTAGGCGTTAACATCGAGACCGATATGCGAAAAAAAATGTTCGAGCACCTGCAGAAGCTGTCCTTCCGATTCTATGACAACAATAAGACAGGCCATCTCATGTCACGAATTTCGCGTGATTTGGATGACATTGGAGAGGTAGCTCATCATGGGCCGGAGGATGTTTTCATTGCAGGAATGACACTGATTGGATCTTTTATACTTATGCTTACGATCAATTGGCAGCTTGCTGTACTTACGTTTCTGATTGTACCCGTACTAGTATGGACAGCACTTTATTTTAATCGAAAAATGACTTCTACATATCGTGGTCTTTTCTCTGAGCTCGCGGACTTTAATGCACGTGTAGAGGAGAATATTGGGGGTATTCGTGTAGTCCAGGCATTTGCTAATGAGGAACATGAGAAGAAGCTGTTCGCAAAGAATAATGGGCGGTATCGTGCAACAAAAATGATGGCGTATAAAATAATGGCTGGAAGCTTGTCGATCAATTATATGCTAATGCGCCTTGTCTCCTTGTTTGTCATGATTTGCGGTACTTGGTTCGTGATTCGTGGAGAATTATCCTATGGAGAATTTATTGGATTTCTTTTGCTGTCTAACGTATTTATTCGTCCAATTGAGAAGATTAATGCGATTATAGAGAGTTATCCGAAAGGCATTGCCGGTTTTAAAAGATACGTGGAGATTATAGATACAGAACCCGATGTGGCGAATACTGAGCATGCTGAGGATGCTGGTGTATTACATGGGGATATTCAATTTGACAGAGTTACTTTCGGATATGAGGGGAGTGCCCAGGTTCTTAAGGATATTAATCTGAACGTCCGTGCGGGAGAGACAATTGCTTTTGTTGGCCCTTCAGGGGCGGGGAAAACGACTTTATGCAGCTTGCTGCCAAGATTTTATGAAGTAGACCGGGGTCAAATTACGATAGATGGCATTGATATTCGTGACATGACATTGTCTTCACTTCGTCGCAACATCGGTATTGTGCAGCAGGACGTATATTTGTTCTCAGGTACGATTCGCGAAAATATTTTGTACGGCAAGCTTGGTGCTTCTGATACGGAGGTATGGGAGGCGGCTAGAAGGGCCCAGCTTGAAGAGTTCATTCTTGCTCAAGCGACTGGTATGGATACGATTATCGGTGAACGTGGTGTGAAGCTGTCTGGTGGTCAAAAGCAGCGACTGGCTATTGCCAGAATGTTCCTCAAAAATCCACCTATCCTCATTCTCGATGAGGCGACATCTGCACTCGACACGGAGACTGAATTGGCCATCCAGCAATCTCTCTCCGAGCTGTCGGCGGGGCGTACGACTCTGGTTATAGCGCATCGACTTGCAACGATTAAAAATGCGGATCGGATTGTCGTCGTAACAGAGGATGGTATTTCAGAAGAAGGCCGCCATCAGGAGTTAGTCACTGCTGGCGGACATTATAGCAGGCTTCATCAAGCTCAATTCGGTGTGCAATAGCGGATTACGAAGAATGCTCAATGTATTTATAGTAGTCTTGAGAGGAAGTAACTTGAAACCCGGCTGTCGTGTATAATTTCATGGCATCCGGGTTTGTTAATGCCACCTCAAGTCCTAAATGCTCAAATCCTGCTGCGACTTCACGGTCAATGACTTTTCTGAGCACGGAGCTGCCAATTCGCTGTCCGCGGTATGACCTGGATACAACAAATCCATAGATCCAGCTCTCACCGTGAATTCTTGTAACACGTATTTTCCCAACCGCCACACCGCGAAGGAGGATCAATTCATTTTCGCAAATCTGGGTGGGGCTCATTTCATCATAGAAAGCCTTTGACTCCTCGTACTGCTCTTCAAATCCATCGCTGTCTAATTGAATGAGAAGTTCTGTGTCATGCTCGGTAGCCTGACGAAGACTTACATCTGTATTGATTGTAGTTAATTCGTCTGATTCTGGAGCATACTTCATCTGATATTCAGACATTTCATATTTGCAGGAGACGGTGTCCAGGAATGGCTTCGCAGAAAGAGAGTTGGCGGGTGCGTTTAGCAATATTTCTGAAGTAGTAGCCAAAGTAGCATCATCCAGTCCGTTAAGCAGCAATTTAGTGAAAATCCCCGCTCTGCGATAATTCGGATGAACCATACCGCATATCTCAAGCTTGCCTCCGAAAAAATATCTCCCCAAAAAAGCTGCCAATTTTCCATCACGAATTTCAAACAAGTGAGTTCCATCATCAATAGCATGTTCCTCCAGCATATCCCAATTCAATTTTAGAGATATACCGTCAGTTTTCTCGCAGCATTGCTGTAACTGCAGGACATCATCCCAAGTTATGCTTTTTATCATCTATGTAGCACTCTCCATTCAATAATAAGCTTATGGAAGTATTCTATCTTATATTAAATGGAATGACTAATCCTGATCATCGTATTCTTGACAAATGAATTACAGGAGAGTAGCTTGTAATTACTGTAATCATATGGGAGGATTTTCTTGATGAAAAATTGTATAGAGATAAACGATGTCAGCTGGTATCGAGAGGGAAAAGCGGTATTGAAGGATATCCGTTGGCAGGTTGAGGAAGGACAGCATTGGGCGATTCTGGGACTTAACGGTTCAGGTAAGACAACTCTATTGAATTTACTAAACGGATATATTTGGCCTACGACGGGTAGTATCCGAGTATTGGGTCAGAAATATGGGGAAGTAGACCTGCGAGAAATGCGAAAATCGATAGGTTGGGTCAGTTCTTCTTTTCAAGAGCGAATTCATGGGAATGAGAAGGCCCAAAATCTAGTAGTCAGCGGCAAATTTGCTTCGATTGGTTTGTATGAAAAGCCAACGGATGAGGACTATGATCGGGCAGGTGCTTTTATGGAGCAATTACGCTGTGGGCATCTGAAGGATCGCACTTATCAGACTTGCTCGCAAGGTGAAAAGCAGAAGCTGCTTATCGCAAGAGCGCTAATGGCGTCACCAAAGCTGCTTATTTTGGATGAAGCTACGAATGGACTTGATTTTATTTCGAAGGAAGGGCTCCTGGATAGTATCCATGAGCTGGCTGGATTGCCAGACGCACCGAATATGTTGTACGTAACGCATCATACGGAGGAAATTCTTCCTATATTCTCTCACAGTCTGCTTATACGGCGTGGAGAAGTATTTATGCAGGGACTAACACAAGAGGTTCTGAACAGCGAGGGTCTGACAGACTTTTTTGAAATGCCGGTAAACCTTGACTGGAATCGTGAGCGCGCATGGCTGTCGCGTAAGTAAATACTTTATGGAATGTTGTTACTTTTTCGTTGAAGCCGCGTAATACCTATTAAAGCCGGGTGGAAATCGGCATAAATAGATTATGCGGAGGGATTTAAATGGAGACAGAAACAAATCCGGGAAAGAAAAAAAATAGCGTAAAAATGCGTGGATTAACAACGACAATCGTAGTTGCCGTCTTAGTGGTTATTGTTGGTATGAACAGTTATGCACAAGTTGAATATGGCCATGTAGGGTTGTATAAAACATTTGGTAAACTGAACAGCAACGTTCTATCACCGGGAATTCATTTCAAAATACCGTTTATTCAAAATGTAATCCAAGTAAATACACAGGTAACAAAAGCGGAGACAGATACTTCAGCTTCTTCCAAAGACCTTCAGCCGGTATCGACTCATGTAGCAGTGAACTACTCGGTTAACAAGGAGTCCGCGTACAACCTTATGAACAATATCGGTGGATCGTTTGATTCAATTATTATCAATCCTGCAGTGCAGGAAATAGTCAAAGAGGTTACCGCCAGATATCAAGCTGAGGATCTAATCGCCAGACGGGATGTGGTAGCCGGGGAAATCAGTGAGCATCTGACCCAACGTCTTGCAAAATATGATCTGATCGTAAATGAGATTAACATCGTAAACTTTAAATTTTCCGATGCGTTCAACCAATCAATAGAAGCGAAGCAAGTCGCCCAACAGCAGGCTCTTAAGGCAAGCAACGACTTAAAACGAATTGAGATCGAAGCAAAGCAAAAAGTAGCTCAGGCACAAGCAGAAGCTGAAGCATTAAAGCTGAAAAAGCAGGAAGTAACTCCTGAACTGGTTCAGTTGAAGCAAATCGAAGTCCAGGAAAAGGCTCTTGAGAAATGGGACGGCAAGTTGCCTACTGTTACAGGAGGGGCTACACCGTTTATCGATATTCAATCTTTAACAAATAAATAAATGTGTTTATAGAACCTAGAATAGGCATTGGATTCTATTGTTGATCCTGTGTCATTCTAGGTTTTATTTGGTTGGTTATTGTTTGCCCTTCTAGGAGATCTGAACGCACCAACGATCCAGTATATCCAGGGGATAATGAACTCAGTTATTAATAAAATAGGCAAGCCTCCAACCAATATATATTCATTTAATTCGGGCTGAGATCGTGCTATGGTCAACGATAAAACGGCTGCAAAAGCCGTGACGGACAGCGTAAAAGGCTTATGGTCCTTCGTTTTGGTAAGCTGAGACAGGCAGGAAACGATGATAAAGATGGTGAAGGCGATTTTAACGAAAAGGCTTGTAAGCCATAAAATAATCAATATAGGGTCTAATGTTTCAAAAAAGGAACCATTCCTTATGAATCGGATCAGTTCCATATCCGGGTAGGTTAAATTTGCCGCTAAATCTGGTCCGAATGCAAGAAGAATGGGGATCAGATGTGTGAAAATTAGAAAGAGTGATGAGATCGTTGTTGTAAAAAAGGTTTTATATAGTTTTCCTGGGGCATGTAAATATGGAAATACAAGATAAATAAAAGCCAATTCACCAAAAACGGTAGTGGTGATGTATGTACCTACACCTAAATGTTTAAAGTTCAGATGGGTAATTAAGGCAATCAACATATCCTGTTCAATTTCTGCTGCTGAGAGGAATGGAATAACGAAGAACACGATAGCGGTTATTATGAATATGCCTTGGGCAACCCGAAAAATGGTAGGGAGACCCGAACGAACGGCGTAAGCGACACAGATACAGAACAACAATATAACAGACCACGAGGGTGTGCCTACAAGATATTCCATTAGCAAAAAATCGGATAAATTTCTGAGATTTACTGCTGCTAGTGCAAAATTGGCTATTACAATGAGTATGATAAAAATAGTGTGTAAAGTCGAGCCAACGATTTCTCTGCCATAATCAGATAGAAATTGATCCGGTCGGGACATACCAACTCTGTAAGAGGGATACATCATCAGCAAGGCTAGGATGCTGCCAATGAGCGTAGCGACGGGAGTGGAGTAATTACTGCCTGATATTAAAGCTCCTGCAAGAAAAGCAATTAGAGTGGTGAATATGTATAGATTGAAAAGTGAAAATATTTGTGACGAAGTTACACTTTTTAGCATAGAGCAGTCCTCCAGTCAATTTTTGCCGAACAACCAGGTTTTTATTGAAATGCTAAGCATTTTAACCAGCATCGCTATTGTCATTTTGTCTTTAAAAGCAAACAGAATGAGTGATAATATGAAAAACACCAACGAAAACATCATGGGGATCATTTTGTTTCTAAGCTTCACTTTTTTTTGACCTTTATTTTGTTTCCACCAATCAAACCCTATAATCAGGATGAATGTGATTCCGATCCAGAACATATCCAACCCCTCGCTTACTCTGTTTTTTCCACTTCAACGGATCTATAATTCCCTCCAGTTCGATCTAAATCAATATCAACAGATATATCAATAGGAAGACTCGAAGAGTAGTAATCCTTCCAGCGTGATTTTATTTTTTTCCATGCTTTTGGATATTGCCAATCCAGATAATTACTCATCAAAAATGCATCGGACTTGGCCTCTCGTGTTTTGATCAAAACTTGCTCAATATTGTTCTTAACTGCTTCATTCAGTTTTTTCTTAATTTGAATGAGTGTGTCACTTTTACTTAAATCGATATCAGATTTGTTATCGAGGATGAATGCTTTTGCTTTGCTCTTAATTTTGAAGGAAACTTCGCCATTTTTAACGACAGGGTCAAAATTGGTTGAAACATCCTGCGCGACACAGCTTATTTCTTTGCCATCACTCGGTGAAGCCACTGTAATAATCGTGCTTTTGATTTGAGCACTCAACCATAACGAGCCTCTTAATTCATCAGGATTAAGTTTGATATTTGACATTTTGCCGCCACTTATAATCGCTGCGCCATCTGTACCCATCCATTGATTTTTCTTAGGGTTATCTACTTCAATTTCAGGTTTCTCAGCAAAGTTTAGGAAGGGAAGCAGAATATCTCCTCCTTTGTACGATGCTATGATGACATCCTTGACAGTTGAATCAAGTGTATAATGGTGTCTTATATATTTCGACAAAATGATCGAAACAAATGGTTCAAATACTAGTGGCGTTTTTGTAATCTTTGACACCTTCCCATGGGTAACAAAAATATTTGAGCTTAAATGAAATGCTGCTTGACGTTCTGCAAATTGAATAATCGGCAAAACGCCTTGTCGGGCATATTTTTCACCGATGACAATAATTTGTGTATGACCAAAGGATATGGGTCTTGATAGGTCTACACTTATTTCACTGAATGCCTGGCTAATGTTTTCTGCTGCTTTTGTAACAAACGTAAATGATTCCCCTTTAGGAGCGCCGCTTCCTCCGGTCGTTCCAGGGGTCATTCGGTTAGGCAGGAGAAAGCCAAGCGAGAGCTCGGTTTCCCCTTTATCAGTTAGATCGAGGAGCATGATTGTAGCGAAGGCCCTGTCATTGATTTCGAAAGCCGACCAGCAGCCACTAATGATTACAAGGGGAAAAAGCGCTAGACATATTGTGATCAGTCTTTTTCTTAGCATGTTCATTCCTGCTCACCTGTTTGCTGCGACCAACGTCGCGAATTGTTCTTTTGCCTGGTGTCGTTTCTAGTCAGATGCAACGGTCGTCGCAGCATGCTCCACCAGGGAGCACGTACGAACGTATCTTTCATTTCCTCCTTTACAAATGGTGTAATTGGAGATAAATAAGGCAATCCAAATGATTTTAGATTGATCAAATGGATATAGATTAGGATTACTCCACAAGCTACCCCGTACAATCCGAAGAGAGATGCAAAAAACATGATCGGAAAGCGCAGCAGTCTGATTGTAAGGCCAAGGTCATAATGTGGAATAATAAAGGAAGCGATCCCAGTAAGGGAAACGATAATAACCATGGCTGCGGAGACGATTCCCGCTTGAACGGCTGCTGTTCCAATGATGAGCGCTCCGATAATAGAGACAGATTGTCCTATCGATTTGGGTATCCGAACCGATGCCTCTCGAAGGGCTTCAAAAGCAAGCTCCATCATCACTGCTTCGAGAAAAGCAGGAAAAGGAACAACCTCTCTGGAAGCTGCAAGAGTAATCAGAAGCTGGGAAGGAATCATTTCAGGGTGAAACGTTGTGATCGCAATATAGAGTGACGGCAGCAGCAGTGATACGAACAAAAAGAAGTATCTGATCCAGCGAATCCATGTAGCAGCAGTATAACGCTGATAATAATCTTCAGCAGCCTGCATCAGAATAGGCAAAGTGACTGGTGCAATAAGACTTGTCGGAGATCCGTCAGCAATGATGGTGATTCGCCCTTCAAGCATTGAGGCGCACGCTACATCTGGCCGCTCAGTGTATTGGAGTTGCGGGAAGGGAGAATAGGGATTATCTTCAATGACTTCTTCCAAATAAGAAGTACCAAGCACTCCGTCAACTTCAATATAGGATAACCTTTTTTTCACTTCCTGAATGAGTTCGGGCTTACAAATTCCGTTAACATATGCGATCACTACTTTGGTTTGCGACTTTTGACCTATTATCATGGATTCTATTTTCAAGTCCTTGTTTTTAATTCGCCTTCTTAAAAAAGTAATATTCGTATCCAGATCCTCGATAAACGCTTCTCTAGGTCCACGAATCACAGATTCATTAGGTGCTTCGCTAATTGATCTTGTGGGATAAGCTGAAATGGCAAAGGTCAGCATTCTGATATCGCCATCAATAAGAAGCAGGGCACCAGCATCCAGGATTGCACTTAAGCCTTTATCTAAATCAGTAATAATTTGATTTTGCGATACGGAGAGCGAATTGTCCTCAAACAGAAGTTCATAGACATTGTCGTGCGTGAGGCCAGCAGTTTCATTAAGCAGACTTTTAATAATGAACTCTTGAATCGTATTTTGGTTGATCATACCTTTGATATAAATTACTGCGCAGTTATGTCCTGTGGTTAGAACAAATTGTCGATATATGACATCGAAGCAATCATTAAACTGAGCTTTGATCCAATCCAGACGTACTTTAAGACTAGGATTGTAAGAAACATGGTTTGATCTTGTGCCAACAGGAGGTTGTTCGTTTGAACTGCTTGCAGAAGATTTTGAGGCCTTGTGTATACTGTGAATTCCACGATATAATCTGCTCCAAATCGTCAAATTATTACCTCCTTGCCAATCTTAGGTGTTACATTAAAGATTTGCATTATGGGTCAGTTTTATTCTTCGACAAATACAGACTTTGGAACTATTTAATATTGGACTTATTTGTTCGATATTATAATTACAGTGTGCGAAAATGAAAAACCTAGGAAAGGAGGTCAATTCTGTGAGAACCCATATTATGGATCTTAAAGAAGGAGACCGCCTCAAATCAGATATTTTTAATAGGGCAGGGCTTCATGTGCTCCCAAGAGGGACCAGTATACATAAGGAAGAAATCGCTTTACTTATCAGGCAGAGCATTAACCATGTTGACATAGAGACACGTGAGGAGTTAGTTCCGGTTGCAGGCTCAACACGACAGGATTTTAGCCAATTGCTGCAGGAGAACTTTGAGATCGCTGTCAAAGGATTTCAAAGTGTCTTTCTTGAAGCGTTGACAACTGGTAAATTCAGTCAATCTATGGTTGAGGATAAACTTCAACCGATGCTTGAAGTGATCGATCAGAAGAAGGACGTTGTGTCACTCCTGATTACGTTTGGACAGGAAGACGTCAACATTTATAATCACTCCCTGCAGGTAGGATTGTTGTCATACTATATAGCGTCATGGCTTGGATATTCCAAGAAGGAATGTGAAGAGATCAGTAAAGCGGGTTATCTTCATGACATTGGGAAAAGCCAGGTTAGCCAATCCATTCGTAATCACGAGGAATCTCTAAATGAGGAAGAACGTGAGGAAATGAAACGCCATACTACGTATGGATATGACATTATTCGCGAATCTATGACAAGTGAAAAAATCGCTCTGGCTGCTCTCCAGCACCATGAACGTGAAGATGGTTCAGGTTATCCTAACGAATTAAAGAAAGATGATATTCATCCTTATGCGCAAATTGTTGCAGTAGCGAATACTTATGTAGGATTGACTGCTCCGAAGGAAGGCAGTCCCAAACCAGGACTTTTGACAGTGCTTCGTAAAGTATATGAGCTAGGATTTGGTGAGCTAAATGAGAAAGCAGTACAGGCGCTTACACGGAACCTGTTGCCAAACTTCATTGGGAAAAGGGCACGCTTGAGCTCTGGTGAAACAGCAACAATTATTTGGAACAATCCTTCGGATTATTTCAAGCCACTCGTTCAAGTCGGTGAAGAATTTCGTGATTTGTCAGTTGAACGCAATATTGTCGTTGAAGAATTGTTTATGGAATAACTGATTATAATGGCCGATTCCCTTTTGCGGGGAGTCGGCCATTATTCATATAGTCCTAGTTCATAATATACTGAAATGCTGACCACTCCGTTTACAGGCAAATCGTGGTCTTTTTGAAATTGCTTTAAAGCTAATGTAGTATCATAGCGAAACTTGCCGTTGATTGTTCCCTGAAAATATCCTGCACTCTTCAGGCGTGACTGAATCAGCTGCACATCACCACCGACATCGCCTTCTGCCAGTGCACGGGGATCGTGAGCTGGATCGCCTAAAAGATGACCATGAATAGTCACTTTGGTTCCCACAGGAATAACATCAAATAATTCCATAACATCCCGGTTTCGCATTCGAATACATCCATGACTTTGATGCTGTCCTATAGATTGAGGCTTGTTGGTTCCGTGTATTCCATAAATACCCCAAGGGACATTGAGTCCTAGCCAGCGTGGTCCAAACGAAGGACCCCAGTCTCTTCCTTTATAAATAACCTTGTATTCTCCAACAGGTGTAGGAGTGGAGAGATTGCCAACAGCGACCCGATATGTTTTAAAACGATTTCCCTGTGCATAAACAATCAATTCGTGGCGTAATGGATACACTTCGATAGAATAGATCCCTTCTTCGGATACGATGGGCAAAGAAGGTTCTCCATGCACTGGCTTTATCGAAAAGATGTCGCTTATCATTAATACCAGCATGATGATGAGCATGGCTAGCGACAATTTCCTAATCAGTTGGTTCATAACATTCTCCAATAGGTAATAATTAGTGTATGTAATAGTTAGCTGACAGTAGTTTCTCCATTGGTCCTGTTTTTATCCATGGAAAAGAAGAAGTATGATGAATTGCCATGAAGAGGTAGGTTATAATATTGTTGAGATGAAAATCACATCAATTAATTGAAGGAGTGGAGTGTGTGGCAGTTGAAGTCTATCTCAATTTTAGTGGTAACTGTCGTGAAGCTGTAGAATATTACGCTGACGTATTCGAGACGGAAAGACCGAAATTTATGACTTTTGGTGAATCCCCTCAGAATCCAGAGTATCCTCTGCCAGAAGAAGCCAAAGACTTGATCATGCACACCAGACTTGTTATCAGTGGCAGCACGGTTATGTTCTCTGATACTTTTCCCGGGATGCCTTTTGTAGAAGGGAATAATATTAGTTTGGCAGTTGTCAGTGACAGTAAAGAGGAGCTCACAAAGTATTGGGATAAGCTAAAGCAAGACGGGGTTGTTGAGATGGAGCTTCAAAAGACCTTTTGGACTGAATACTACGGTTCCTTGAAGGATAAATACGGTATTGGCTGGCAATTCAATTTAGGTCAATAATGTTTGATATGCGAATCGAAGAATTGAGATTGAGATGCCTTAAAGATACCTTAGGGCATCTTTTTTTATGTGAAAAGAACATAATCAAATAAAGGTACAATGAAGTATCAAATATTTAGGTATTGTAAAATATTTCTAATCGATTTAACCTTTAGAAGAAGGAGGGAATTTAATGAATCAAGAAATAGTGACAGAGCTGGAAAAGAAAATAAACAAAGATTATAGCAATATTGCAGGTATGGTTGTACTAAAAGACGGTAAAATACGATATGAAAATTACTTTAATGAATGCACTGCTGCTAGCCGAATCCATGTTTATTCAGTAACAAAAAGTATGATTTCCATCCTGATTGGGATCGCCATGGACAAAGGATACATCAAAAGTATCAACCAGAAGGTATTGGATTTTTTCCCGGATTACATAGTTAAAAGAAGAGAAAAAACAATACAGAATGTTACACTTAAGGATTTGCTGACAATGACAGCTCCGTATAAATATAAGTTTGCACCTTACACTTACATAAAGTATTTCATGAGTGATGACTGGGTAAAATTTACGTTTGATTTATTGGGAGGTAAGGGACAGATAGGGAAATTCAGATACACTCCCCTCGTAGGTCCAGATATTTTGTCGGGCATTCTTGTAAAAGCAACTGGGCAATCTGTGTTTGATTTCGCAACAGAAAATTTATTCTCACCACTCGGAATTACTGTTGAGAGTAATGTGATTTTTCATAGTGTAAAGGAACAACGCGCATTTAATAAATCTAAAAGTATCAGTGGCTGGGTTGCTGACGCGGCTGGAGTAAATACAGGAGGATGGGGTCTTACTCTCTCTCCTGCAGATATGGCAAAGATAGGTCAATTGTGCTTAGATGGCGGAATGTGGAATGGAAAACAAATTGTATCGGCAAGATGGATAGACGAGAGTACAAAGGAACATAGCCGATGGGAAAAATTCAATCTGTCATATGGATATTTATGGTGGGTAGAGAATGGGAATGGATATGCAGCTATGGGAGATGGAGGAAATGTGATCTATGTTAATACAAAGAAAAAAATAGTAGTTTCTATTGTTTCTCTTTTTGTGCCAAAGGTCAAGGATAGAATGGAACTTATTAAAAAAAATATTGAACCAATATTTGAGAATTGTGTATGGTGAATTCCAGTTTATTGGTGAAATTATGAGCATACCTGTTTCAATAGATCATTTTTTGTTGCATATGAAATCATCAAATTAGGAGATGAGACAATGAAATATTACCTGGGGCCGGAAGGCTTCCATCATTATGTTACATTTAATGCTAAATTATCTCACCGCATCGAAGCAGATTTTTATCGGAACTCGATTGATCAGGAAGGTACTATTGTAGCGCATGGCGGGAAATTTGGCGGTTGGGCACTGTATGTACAGAATAATCGACTCGTCTACCATTCCAACAATATCGGGGAAAAGCATTACTTGGTAGTGTCCTCGTGATCTCGCCGCAGAGGCAGCTACAGAGTTGGCGGCGGATTAATGACGGCCAGCTGCTCCAGAATAACTGTTCTGAATTCCTGGAATGCCTTGCTCGTTCTTGCACGTGGATAAGGAAGATCGATCGGAACAATGGCTTTGATTCGACCTGGTTTCGCATCCATCACCACAACTTTGGAGGATAAAAAGACCGATTCGTCAATGTCATGAGTAACGAGAACCATGGTTGTTTTGTTAGTCTCCCAGATGTCATGTAGTGCTTCCTGCAGATGAGAACGTGTAAAAGCATCCAATGCACCAAATGGTTCATCCAGCAGCAGAACCTTTGGATTACGCAGCAGTGCTCTGGCAATCGCGACACGCTGGGACATCCCGCCGGATAATTGACGCGGGTACGCTTTTTCAAATCCTTTTAAATTCACGAGCGCAATTAATTGATCGACTCTGGAACGTACATCAGGATCTTTTAAGGACAGGTTGCCAGCGATATTTTTTTCTACTGTTAACCAAGGAAATAGCCGATGCTCTTGAAAAATAAAACCTCTGTCGATGGAGGGACCATGCACTTCTTGAGCTCCAACTATGATTTGACCCTGAAAATCTGAATCAAGACCTGCGATCAGCTTGAGCAAGGTGCTTTTTCCGCAACCACTGGGGCCAATAACACTCACAAATTCCCCCTCTTGAACAGACAGGTCTAAATGATCTAGTACGTGTACATCTCCGTTGTTGTTGTTGAACGTTTTGCTAACTTGGTTAATCTCTAAAGTGGATACCATATGTTTCTCTTCCTTTCCGAATAAAATAAAAAAAGATCCAGCAAGGTGACATAGGTCGTTTCGTCACTCGCTGAATCTCTAGTTTCTCTAGTCGATTCAATGGTTCGTTGAATTGGTATTAATTTAACACTTATTATAGCTATATTCAATATATAATTCCAACTATATTTATTGGTATAATATAAAATGGTTTGCGACGGAGTAATTAAGGTATATGATAATATCAATATGGTTCACAAACCAACTGGAGATGATGACGAGATGCTAGAAGCAATCATACATAAATATTTTCCCCATTGGGACGGAATCATTAAAAAGGGAGCGAGCGGCTGGAACAATACGACCTATTTCATTGAGGATGGATCAACTCGTTATGTACTTCGAATTTATGCACATAGTGACTTGGACAAAATCGAATTTGAGCACACTACTCTGGAATCGCTTCAGCGATATGAGCTTCATTTCAGGGTGCCTGTTCCTGCGAGAACGATAACGGGTGAATCCATTGTACAGGTGGAGGACGGCAGCGGTCGCTTTGCGTGCTTATTTACATATATAGAAGGGCTACGTCCAGAGGATGGGGACGCCCGGGCAGCTTATTCGTTCGGTGAATCGGCAGGTGAATTAATAACCGTACTGTCAGACATTTCTCCCGATTTACCTCCCGTATACCGTCCATATTATGAATTGCAGCAGTCATATCCAGCGTGTAGTCATGAGGTAGTAAAGGATTTTTATGAGAATCCACCTGAAGCTTTGTGTGATTTACAGGAATCTTTACATGTCTTGGGACGCGCCTATATTGACATCTGTGGACGTCTCGACGGTCTAGAGCAGTTACCTCAGCAGCTCATCCATGGGGATTTAAATTTTTCGAATTTGCTGGTTCATAAAAACCATCCTCAGCTCATTGCCGCGCTGCTCGATTTTGAGTTTTGTACCAGAGATGTAAGAGCCATGGAACCTGCTGTAATTATCTCGGGACTCCTTGAGCAAGAGGGAGCCAGAGACGCAGTCCATCAATTTTGCAAAGGCTTTGGCAGTAAGGTGCAATTAACTTCCGAAGAAATATCCGCCATTCCGGTTCTTATGACACTACGCAAGGTCGATGTATTCCTGCATTTTATGACCCGTTACCTTAACGGAATCGATGCACCAGATGTACTGCGTCAACAAACTCAGTCCCTGGCAGCTGATCTTCATCGCTTGGCCAACGACATCCTATGGATTGAAGAGATCCTAAGGAATGAATTTGAGATATTAGTGAAGAAACTATAGTTCAATGGAGTATTTCTAAAACCAAATATGAGAATTAACATGATCTTGAGTGGAGTGATTGTATGAAAAGTAAAGGTACGGTTGTTATAATTGCTGTTGTTATGCTTGCCCTCGGAATTGTTGGCGGTACATTTATTGCTAAATTGACTGAGGACAAGGATACGATAGATTCAGCAACAACTGTTATTAACGAAAGTTCGATACCAACAGCAACTGCTGAAAGTGTGGATAGTCCAAGCAATATATACAATTCTGGAGATATAGTAGATATCGCTAAAGCGAAAATAGCTCCTTTAGTAGTGACGGTCACAGACAGTTTTATGGATGCGGACGGTCATAGCTATGAAATCTTTAATCAACCGGAAGATACAGAAAACAACATTGTTGTTCATTTAAATAAACAATTTTCAACTCTGAAATACTCTGTTTTTAATAAGGCCATTTTAACTGGTAGCGGTTCGGAGGGAGTAAGCATTATATGTGAATCCACGAAAGACGGAGAGTCGATTGGCAATCCAATCCTATCAACAGTAGTGCCAACAGATGAAATTTACCCTTTAGATATCACAGTGGATGTAACAGGCTTAGATTATGTAATAATTGTTGATCAAAAGCATAATCTACAGACATATAATTTCAATGCGATAGCTAAGTGATATTTATTCAGGAGGAATATAAGATGTTTGAAAGTAGGTTTTCAAATGACAAGTCAAAAATTTGTAATACTACTTAATATCCTTTTATTTGCTTTTGTTTTTAGTAGTTGCACAACTAATCAGGAACATCACAGTGGAACAAGTAATAATGTTCAGGTAAGTAATACAAGTAGTACTGTTAATGAATT
>RCUF01000277.1_pt1 | contig 21606 bp, 16 predicted proteins | sample 2166311 | NCBI WGS metagenome assembly RCUF01 (sample SAMN09932608, study PRJNA488358) | compost metagenome | feature: garden; material: soil; isolation source: compost soil in 4-hydroxybenzonitrile-enriched culture | place: Germany: Experimental Botanical Garden Goettingen | collected 2016-01-27
AGGCTTTCTCTAAGGATTCTCTTCAAACTAGTCTATTCTGAACCATATTCCTGCACTTTTGCAGGCTTTTGTTCATCCTTTCATGGCTGCTTTTTAAAAACTGCATTTTTGCATCCTTTGCCTCTTATCATGCCTTTCCACTGCTAAAAAAGAAGCGTCCCTCAAAATTATATTTAGATGACTTATGGGACAGACTCCATTTAAAGCTTTAGTTTTTGCTTTCCACAACTTCCTTGCTCCTTTTTACATAACCACCTTATATTTCGCTATCTGGTCATTAAGTTCATGGACCGCTCTGGATAGTCTTGTCATAGATTCCGTGTTCTCCTGAACCAGTTTAGATTGGCATCCTGCCTGACCCACAGCAATACTACTCTCGGTGTAACTGCTCTCGGCCACCAAACTACAGTGTTCAAAGGAGTGTCTAAGTTGCTCCATACCAGCAGATAATTCCTGCGTTCCACCGGAAATACCTTGAATCTCCCGATTCATATTATCCATGCCACTGATGATGGCAGTAAATGCTGATTCAGTGTTATTAACAATCTGTCCTGTATTCTCTACCTGGAGATAGCACTCTTCCATTTTGTTTACTGTAGCATCCATACCTTGGCTGATATGAATAACAAGCTCGTTGATGTCTTGTGAAGAAGCGTTTGCCTGTTCTGCAAGCTTACGGATTTCATTTGCCACAACAGCAAAACCTTTGCCATGTTCACCAGCACGTGAAGCTTCAATACTTGCGTTAAGGGCAAGCAAATTGGTTTGTGTTGCTACTGATTTAATGATTTCATTCATTCTATGAACTGAAATTGTTTTTATTTTTAACGACTCTACAGATTCTGAGAATTGTACCATTGTCTGTTCTAGAATCTCCATATTATTCTGAATCATTCTTAATTGTTCTTTTCCGTTCAAAGACTTTTGTTCTGTATCGTCAGCCTTCTCTGCCAGAACTGACAAAGCGCCGTTTATCTTCAGAACTTCTAACGTCATTTCTTCCATAGCCTTAGACGCCTCTGAAGTGCTTACTAACTGTTGATTTGCACCTTGTTCCATTCTTTGAACCGATTGAATAATTTGACGAATGGACTCGTCAATCCCTAAAGCTGATTGATTTATTTGTGCAGAACATTCATTTACTCCTTTGGCTGATTGCTGAGAAGAATTTACAAATTCCAATAGATTCATCCTCATTAGTTCAAACATCCCAGCTAACTTTCCGAATTCATCCTTAGTTTTCAACACAATCGTATTTGTTAAATCTCCTTCAGCAATTAAGTTAGCAGAGGTCATTAACTTTGAAATAGGGCGATTTATCATTCTAACAAATATAATACATATAACAATTACTATAGGTATAATTATAGCCTGGAGAATTAATGCTTCTTTGTAAGAATGCCAGTTAGTATCTATAACACCTTTAATCTCTTCAGAGTTTAATACATTATTGATTTTGATTAGTTCTGCATTTTGATTAGCCACAGTTAGATTAAGATAAGATATTGCGCTTAGAAATAGAAATGTCATCAAACTAAAGGCACTAATAAACTTCCAAAGTATATTCAATTCCATCACCTTCTATTCATAAAATAAGGATACTTGGAAAATAATCGCCCAAAAAAATGAATTGGGCGATTAAATGGGAAGATTGAAAATTCAAGCATATTTAATACTATTGCTTAATGTGATTTATAGCTGCATTTAAAAGTATGCGTACCGCTCTGCAACGTATACTTATCTCCGTTTGGCAGCATTAACTGACAGGAGGTTGATACTGGAACTTGCGCCGTAATGATGAATTCGCTGTCTTCAAGTCTCCATGCTGCGCCAGCTATTCCATAAGGTGTCTCAGTTGAGGCCTTCGCCCATGTAATTCCTCCTCCAGGCTTAGGGGCAATTTGAAACGTTCGATAACCGCCACTGGTAGGTTCCAAACCGACCATCCGCTTATAAAACCAGTCCCCGACAGCTCCGTTGGCATAATGATTAAATGACACCATTCCCCCACCAGATTCTTCATCTGATTTTTTCCCGTTAAGATCTCCTATGTTTACGGTGCCGTCTGGGCGAAGCGAATCCCAACGCTCCCAGATCGTTGTTCCTCCAGCTTTCACCTCATAAAGCCATGATGGACATTCTTCCTGAAGCAACAAATCATATGCATCATTCAAATGCCCGTTGTCAGATAAAGCAAATAGCAAGTATGGGGTACCCGTAAATCCTGTTGTTAAATGATTTCCAGCCTCCTTAATTAATCTCACCAGGTTATTGACCATCACATCCGTTTCTTTACCTTCTGTCATCCCGAAATGTAGCGGCAAAACGTAGCCGGTCTGAAACTCTTTCTTCAAAGTCCCCTCGTTGTCTGTAAAAACATTCCGATAAGCTTTAATAATTTTGTCTCTTAACTTTAAGTAATAGGATACATCTTCTGGATATCCTAAAATATCAGCAATCTGCGATACGATGTAGCAAGAATTAGCAAAATAAGCAGTACCGACCCACTTTCCTTTTTTGAGCCATTGTCTAACATTTTCTTCCGGAGCTGCCCAATCCCCAAAATGAAACGGAAAGCGCCAAATATATCGATCAGTCGGAGAGACAGCCAAAAACGAAGACCACCATTTTGCCGCTTTCAGAAACTTCTTCATCGTTGGATACTGCTGATGCAGCACTTGCTTATTCCCACGCGCGAGATATTCTGCCCAAGGTACTAAGATACTGCTGTCGCCCCAGCAGGAATTTGCCATGGCTGGCCAGTTATCACCTGCACGCGGAATAACCATAGGAAATCCTCCGCCCTTGCTTTGTTCGGAACGCATATCCAGCAGCCATTTATCAAAAAAACGGCTCATATCAAAATTAAAACAAGCAGTTGAGGCAAAAACAGCAATATCTCCTGTCCATCCCTGCCGTTCATCACGCTGCGGACAGTCTGTCGGAATATCTACAAAATTTGAGCGCCCTCCCCAACGTATATTGCTCTGCAGCTGATTAATTAGATGATTAGAGCAAGAAAAACTGCCTATTTCCTTAAAATCAGAATGTAGTACATAAGCGGTCAGTTCAATATCTTCAGGTCCTATTCCTCGAAGTCCAACATAGCGAAATCCCATATAAGTCAATCTTGGTGAATAAGATTGTTCCCCATCAATACAAATATAAGTAGCCGTAGCTTTAGCAGTACGCAGAGATTTTACAAACAACTCCCCATCAACCAAAACCTCAGCATGCCGAAATACAATTTGCTGATTTCTTGTTCCCTTTATTTTTGCAGCAATAACGCCTGCAAAATTTTGGCCGAAATCATAAATCAGCTCTCCACTTGGTGCTATTGTCCGGGAAATGGGCTTCATTGTTTCCTGAACTCGGACAGGCAGGCCATATTGGGCCAGTAACACAGGATTCTTTCTTGGTCTCGTGATGTCAACGCGCTTCCAATTTATACTCTGCATATCTATGGTTGCATCGAAGGTCTCACCGTCATACCATTCGGCCATCCGGTAATTTCCTTCTAAGGAGATTTCCCAATCGGAATCTGTCGCAATTATTTCCGAACTTCCATCAGCATATTCAATATGAATCTCGCATAAAAAAGCCTGACGATCTGCGCTGATTTTATTTTTTCTTATATAGTTAAAAGACCCTGCAGCCCATCCGCCTGCAAGCACCGCAATTACCGTATTGGAATCCTTGATTTGTGAGGTGATATCATAAATTTGGTACTGAATTTGATGATCATACGAAGTAAACCCCGGGGCAAAATAATCCTCCCCTACTTTCTCTCCGTTCAATTGCAGTTCGTAAACTCCCAGAGCCGTTGAATTAATCCAGGCTTTGTTAATATCCTTAGCAACTTGAAACTTACGGCGAAATGTCATGGGCACCGGCGAGACTTTTTTAGGAAAATCATATGACAGATCAGTGATCCACTTGCCCTTCCATGGCATGTCCAGCCTGGCAGTTTGAAATGTAGCTGTCCCTATTGCATAATCCCCGCTTACACTAATAGCTTTGATTTGAACCTCATAGGTCGAGTTGGGGTTCATTGGACCTTGATACAAGTTATTGATTTGATCCGAGGTGACAACTTTCCAGTTTCCAACTTCAATTATTGCTTCTTTTAAAGCTTCACCTGCCTTCTCCGATTCCAAAGAAAAGGATATTACAGGTCTGTGATCCGTAATGCAACCGCTCTCCATTCCATCAATTTTGATTGAAGATATTCTTAACATAAAATTGAACACTCCCTGTTCCGTCAACAATCTTTTTATACATTTTTTCCTTTTCTTACATTCATCAAAAAGAGCAGGATGATTAGAATCGCACCAGAAATCGTTTCCAAACCAACAAATCCGAAGGTTATTGCTTCTTGTACAGGTTCAGTTTGCACTGCAATTAAATTACCAAGCTTATCATAATAAGGGGCAACATATCCCCTGGAAGCTAATAAACCATTGAAAATACCGGTGCAGATTCCTCCCATTGTGACAGCGATAATATTATAAATAGACATGGCGACTCCATCACAACGGAATTTGGATTTTTCCTCTACATGATCCAATACATCCGCAAATAAGGCCATAAAGATATAACTGCTGGGTAAAGCACCGATATTTTTAATAAATTGTCCTGCAAGAAAAATCGGCAGATTTTTAGGGAAAAGCCAGCATATAATTCCCCCAATCACAAAAATCACTGCTCCTGCCAACATCGTATTGCGCTTTCCAAATTTTTTAGCGAGCGGCCAAACAGCAACTACACCGATTCCCATCGGAATTCCGCCGATCACGGAAATCATCATTTGAGTCGTTCCATCATTATACGATCCGAGCACATAATTACTGTAGTACACCAAACTCATATTTTTAATCAGCATTCCTATGGTGAAGACAAGAAAATACAACAAGGTAATTACCATGTACCGATTCGTTACAATAGCCTTTAATTGTTGTTTATAGGGAACTATTGTGGCTTCCTGCTTTGCGGCCTCTTCTGTAACCCGCTCTTTGGTGAAGTAGTATTCCAGCAACGTCAGAGGTAGAGCCACGATGGCAAGCCCACCAATCATTGTAATCCAGAGCGATTTGTTCAATCCGATCATGGGCATGATCAAAACAGGAAATAACAAGGCAACAATGATTCCAGTCATCATAACTGTCGTGATCTGATTAAAAACAGACAATTTCCCTCTAACTGATGAATCACGCGTGGATAAGGGAACCATCAGATTGTGACTCATATTAAAGATGGTATATGCAAATGCATAATATAAATTGTATGAAAAAATAATCCAGACAATCTGGACCGTCATACTTGCCTGAGGCACGATGACCAAAAGGATTCCGGAAATAACCAAGAGGGGAATAGAAATCATTAGCCACGGCCTTGCCTTGCCTTGACGTGTTCTTGTCCGATCAATAATATACCCCATCACAATATTAACAATGACATCCAGTATTTTTGAAGCAATAGGAAAAATAACTAAAAAAGCGCCATTCCAGACAGAAGTGAGATCCAAAACATCGGTGTAATAAACATTCAGATATGTGGCTAAAACCGCATTTAGCAACAACGCACCTGCCGGACCAATTAGATAACCGAAGATTTGCTCTTTCTTCGTTACTTCTGATGATTTGACGCGAGAATCGAATGCCTTTGATTGAAATACATTAAGCATGAACTGCAACTGCCCTTCTTTTATTAGATTTTGGAACTAATTTCAATATAGGACAGGCGTCTTTCAGGTGAATACCGGAAAGACGCTCTTTATTAGACATCAAGTTCAGAAACGATTTTCTTATACACTCTTTTTTCGTTTGGTGAATGTAACGGAGTCCATACTTGGGCAAAGAACGGATCTACTTTTGCACGCTCTGAATAATTCCAGCTCTCCCGCTCACATTCCGGGCACCAGTGGCCGCCATGAAGCACCAGTTTTGGACTTGCTGTGAATTTATGTCCAAATGCACATTTGAAGGTGAGCTTATCACGCCAGTTTCCAGTTTCCATCTCCCCAGACAGGCATTCTCCGCCCCGGAATTTGGCTGCTTCTTTAACATCATATAATTCAAGCGAAGATTCAGCTTTGGTTTCATCATACCCATGATCAATATGAACCACTGTGTTCCAATCCGTGAAATGTTTGAAATCACTAAGCTTACGAGGGATTTTCTCCCACTCCTGTTTACTGCCCCAGTAAGCGTCAATATGATCTTCTACATTTTCTTCAATGAAACGTACTGTTCCGTGTTCGGTCTTGGCATGTTTCAAGAACATTTTTTTCATGATATTACCCATGAGACGTTCACCAAATGGAAGTCGGTTTAATATTTTGGCACCTGTACCCTGCATACCCAAGTTTTCGAGATAACATTTATAGAAATAATCCATTCCATCCTGGCGGAAGTGAAGGAAGTTCTCCAATTTATCAGAGTCCAGATAATACGTTCCGTGGAAATTCCGGGTAGCATACCACTTCGGATTAATAACGTGGTCCAAATTCTTAAATCCGATTGCCCCGTACAAAACTTGATACATTTCATAAGTGCTCACCCGGCAGCTCTCACCGCCACCAATATTGTATATATGACACCAGAAATCTTCGGGTAACTTTCCAGTGAAATCGTAATTACACAGATTAGCCATTAATCTGCCGGAATCACGGTCTGAAACATATTCCAATACATTATCAAGACAATTGTGGAACATGATTGCGTCAACAATCTTACTCATTGCCGGCCCCATAATTCCGGTTTGACGCAGACTGGCCCAATATTTCAAACCAGATTCAACCATTAATCGCTCTGCTGCGATCTTTGAGACAGCATAGTAGTCGTACATACTAGGTTTAAGCGGATCTCCTACTCTTCCCCAATGAATAGGTGGCATCCGGTCTCCGGTTTCAGCAATAGTTCCAATGCTGACCAGCTTGGTATGTTCTTCTTGCCCATGCTCATAGATCGCATCGATAATATTCTTCACAGATCCATAATTAATTTGCATTGCTTTCTTGGGGAAATAGTCGGCAGCCGGTGAAACAAATGCGGCAATGTGTAGAATCAAATCTGCATCTTTAACGCACTCCGATACTTTTTTATAATCAAGAATATCCCCGTATTTAATCGTTACTTCCTTATACTTTTTATAAGGTTCAAGCGCAGCGCGATCTCTTTCAGTATCGAGGGTAAGAATGACAATATCATACAACTCAATATCTTTAATCATTTTTTTCATACTTTCCTGCCCCATGCCACCAGAAGCACCTGTTATAAATACACGTTTTTTACTCATCATTTACACCTCTTTGAGTTTTGGGTAGCGGCGTTAGCCGATCTTTAATCATCATTTTTTTGATTCCTTTAATGTGATGTCCATTTAAAATATCGATTAATCCTGAAGCCATATGATAGCTAAAGCGGCCCGAACTGGATACCGACATGGAACGTATACTGTTGTTGGGCATCATCTTCATTAGAAACATTCCATTTTTTCTTTTCATATCCCGTTCAGGGCTTTCAGGGAGTTTTTGGGCCTTAATAAACTGCTTTTCACCTATTCCAACTACAGCTTTGTAAAATATTTTTCCAATAAATGAATCTCGCAGTTCATCCAGCCTTGAATCCAGTGTAAATCGGGGCTGATTACCAGAGGGTAACCCCACCTTTCTCCCTAACAAGACTTCGAATTCTTGAGTAGACACTCGCTGTAAACTCGCAGGAGCAAAATAGTTCGGTAACTTGCTGGATTCATATGGACTTGGGATCACAGGCTCAGCATTTATACAGAACGGGATTGTCAATCGAATATCTGTTGATGATGAAGCAACAAAGGCCTGGTACTCACCATTTTCAACAACCCATACCTTGTTCTGGACGTGATAATACGCAAGATCTTTTTTTGTAAATCTCATTTCAATTTGTTGTGTCTCATCCGGCTTTAAATACACTTTTGTAAAAGCACGGAGTTCCTTGACTGGTTTGAATACATCTGATTGTGGATTCGCTACATATAATTGAATTACTTCAGCTCCGTTATAATCACCTGCATTGGTGACTTGACAACGGATAATAAATTGATCATTTGAGTACTCGTACTCGGGGGAGCTGTATTCAAATTTAGTGTAACTAAGCCCATATCCAAAAGGATATTTAACTCCAGATCCTCCAACGGTGTCATAATATCGATAACCCACATAGATGGATTCTTTGTAAAGTTCTGTCCTGCTCTGGACGAAGCTATTCCCGAAAGGAACTTCTTCATAGCTGGTCATCCAGGTCTCTGCCAATTTTCCGGAAGGGTTCTTCTCGCCAAACAATAGCTGTGCTGTAGCTTCGCCTCCGGCTTGTCCTGGCAAATACATATTCAGGATCGCTGCAAGTCCAGACTCAAAAGGAAGCTCTACCGGCGATCCTCCGAAGAGTACAAAGATTATTTTTTTGTTTAACTTTACTAATTGACTAAGCAAAGATAACTGATTCTCGGGAAGCCTCATACTCTCCCGGTCGTAACCCTCGCTTTCGGTGTAATCCGTTTGTCCACCGAAAAAGAGTATAACTTCCGCTTCTTCAGCCAATTTAAGTGCTTCTTCTTCTAAAGCTCGCTCTGGTGCTATTTCAGATTCTCGATAGCCTCTTGCAAAGTCGTATGCAATTTTTCTTTCGTCAAAGGCTATTTGTGAGGACGTTATTTTTGTGGGATTAATAAGTGAACTGCCAGCACCCTGAAAACGCATTTTACTGAACAGATCGCCGATCACAAGATACCTTTGCTCCTTGTTTAATGGCAGGCTGCCATCGTTCTTCATTAATACAGCGCTATCTGCGGCAATGCTGCCGGACAATAAGTGATGATTCTGTTTATCAAACGGCTTGCCTAGTTGTACGCCTGATGTGCGCTGGATTAAGCTCAGTATATTTTTTACGGCCTGATCAAGTTCTTTCATTGCTAAATCGCCGTTGTTGACTGCATCGATGATGCTTTTCCTGAAAAAGTCGCAGTCGCCTGGCATTTCCAAGTCCATCCCGGCTTTAATACCATCCACCCGGTTGGAGACTCCACCCCAGTCGCTCACAACAGATCCATCAAATCCCCATTCATTTCTCAGAATTTCCGTGAGCAAATTATAGTTCTCGGCACAATAGACACCGTTCACTTTGTTATAAGCTGCCATGACAGTAGTTGGATGCGTACTCCTTACTATCATTTCAAATGCTTTTAAATATATCTCTCTCAGTGCCCGTTCATCGACCACCGAATCGCCCATAAACCGGTAATTTTCGTTGTTGTTAACAGCAAAGTGCTTTAGTGAGACACCAATCCCCTCATTTTGTACACCTTCTACAAAAGCGCTACCAAGTATACCTGACAGAAATGGATCCTCAGAGAAATATTCAAAATTCCGCCCACATCTGGGGTTCCGTTTGATGTTCACTGCCGGCCCCAGCAGTATGTTGACTCCGAAATGATGGCATTCTTGCGCAATAGCTTTTCCCATCTCTCTTACATTGTGCGGATTCCAGCTTGCCGCAATAGTCGCACCTGTCGGAAAAGATGTCGTTTCTTCACTTTGATTTAATCCCAGATGATCCGTCTGGTCCCCTTGCTTTCTTAATCCGCATGGTCCGTCTGTCATATAGATGGACGGTATCGACAAACGCGGAATTGGATTTGTTTTCCAAAATTCCGTACCCGCCATTAATGCTGCCTTTTCCTCTATTGTCATTGCTTGAATTAACTGATTTAGTGATTCCATAAATCCTCCCCCCTTCTTGCTGTTCAATAACATTGTATTAAAAAGATCAATGAAAATATTGCTTATATGTACTGTTTTTTATATATTTGTTCTATATTTTATTGACGACATGATTTTACTCTGCTATTTTAAAATTGCTTTAATTTTGTCCAGCATCAAATAAAGGAGTGATCACGTGCCTAATATAAGTGCAATTTTAAAACATTTATATCAGTCCACTTTGATTCCTGTTTATCATTATAATAAGGATCAGTTGGTTGAGGCTTATCCACAACAAGGGCAATCTACACTTCCTCCATTAGAGTATTTAGTCCAGTTATCTTCTTCTCAAGAACAAGTAGCATATTTATCAACATCCTTTTTTGCCTATTATGGAATGATTAAGATCGTCAATTCTTCAGACTCTGTCATTATTGTAGGACCCGTTAGTCAAATTCCTTATCTAAAAGATACGTTTCGTATTCTTAAGAAGGAATTTGTTATTTCTGAACATGACCAGCCCCGGTTTGAAGCTTTTATGAGATTAATTCCACCGATGCAGCTCCAGCAATTCTTAAACCACCTTGTCACTATTAATTACTTTATTAACGAGGAAGAAATTCGATATTCGGATTTACTCGAATTAGACAATATGCGTGCAATCAATGCCCAGCAAGCTGAAAAAATGTATCAAAATAAAGAAAACTTGTATTTTAATAATTCCTATGAAATCGAAAACCAGATGTGTGCCTGTGTTGAAAATGGGAATGAAGCCGGTCTTTACAATTTCATTGAACAACCTTTTATGACGCACGAAGGAATTTTGGCAAAAGATAGTCATCGACAAGCAAAAAACACATCAATTGTGACTATCACGGTTATTACGCGGGCAGCTATTCGCGGAGGATTAGAAACGGAAGTTGCATATCAATTATCAGATCTTTATATTCAGCAAATTGAGCAATTACTCACATTGGAGGAAATCCAAATCTTTACCAAAGAAGCTTTATTTAACTTTACCCGGAGAGTTTCAGAGGTGAAATATAACCTTTCGGAGACGGGCAATATGCGTAAAATCATTCATTATGTATATATGAATATTAATCGTCCTATAACAGCTACGCACCTTGCCGAGCATTTCGGTTATAGTCGGACATATTTGTCTACTGTTTTCAAAAAGAATACAGGAATTTCATTACATCAATTTATTTTAGATTGCAAATTAGATGAAGCGAAAAATTTGTTAAAGTGTACCGATAAACCGATCAGTGAGATTAGCAACTATTTATGTTTTTCCAGTCAAAGTCATTTTCAGACAGTATTCAAAAATGCATATCAGCAATCTCCTTTAAATTACAGAAAACAAAACCAGATAACTAAAAGTTAATCAGTTGACTTGCCTAGCGATCTTTCCAGGTATTTTTGTTAGTCAAGTATATCCTCTCTGCAAACAAAAACAGCCTGACCACATAGGTTAGGCTGCTTCTTTTATGGTGCATCTAATTATTCTTCTTTCATTTTGAAAAAATAACTTTAAATTCACTTCCTTTTCCTGCTTCACTATTTACGTAAATTTCACCGTCACTTAATTGTATTATTCGTTTAACCAAAGAAAGTCCCAAGCCGTTTCCCTCCATGGCTCTGGATCTATCTCCTTGATAAAACTTATCAAAAATATGTTTTTTAATATCTGAATTCATACCAATACCGTTATCCTTTATGGATACAATGATCTGCTTATCGAGTTCGTTTAAGGTTATTTGGATTCTTCCGTTTTGGGGTGTAAATTTAATAGCGTTAGATATTAAATTACTCCAAACCTGCCGTAGCAATATCTCATTTTGATAAATATACACTTTGGGAAGATCCAGGCTTAAATTCAGTTCCTTTTTCGACCATATTTCTTCAAAAGTAAGTAATACTTGACGGATCTGTTCGTCAAGCCGGTAATCATTTTTATCAGTAACTTTATCCTGATTGTCTAATTTGGACAGTTTTAAAATATCAGTCGATAATGAACTGAGTTGCCTAGAACTTTCAAGAATCACCTGAATATATTGCTTTCGTTCATCATCTTCAATCTCTTCGTCCTGCAGTAAAGTTGTGTATCCTTCGATAGCAGATAAGGGCGTTTTAAATTCGTGAGAAATATTTGTAACAAAATCATTTCTCATCATTTCGATTCCCTTTAGCTCAGATACCATCTGATTGAAATTAAGAAATATCTCATTTATCTCTTTTATAGAAGTATCAGTATTTAGTGTCGTAAGGAAATTACCGTTTGCAACCTCCCTTAAAGCACTATTCAGTTTCATCATCGGAGATAAAATCTGCTTTCCTATTTGTGATGTAATGATAGTGCCTATGATAACACTAAGCAGCACAGCCAATACAAAGGAAAATGTGAAATTGAACTCCAAATAATGAAATAAATCCGCACTTAGCACTAGAAAAACGAGGGAATAGGTAACAATCCCCGCAAGAATAAGTATTCCGAAAACAATGAATACCAATCGATTCCATAAACCTGTCTGTCTATTTTTAAAAATGTTCATTACTTTTCACCACCTTATACCCCAATCCATGCACAGTTACGATTTTAAAATCATAATTATCCTTCAACTTATCTCTGATCCGATTAATGTGTACATCTACGGTACGTTCATCTGATTCACTATCACTTCCCCATATTTCTTCTATTAAATTTTGTCGGGTAAATGTTTTGTTAGGATACGACATTAATTTATATAGTACTAAGAACTCTTTCTGTGATAAACGAAATTCCTTCCCACTATGGGAAACCGTTAAACTATCATAGTTTAAAATAGTATCTCCGAACTGAATTTTGTTTTCCAGCAAGATTTTTGAGCGCCGCAAAAGAGCATGAATTCGCAAAATCATTTCATTTACATCTACTGGTTTAACCATATAGTCATCAGTTCCAATTATAAATCCTTGTCTTTTGTCCTCAAACGAATCTTTAGCTGTAATTAACAGAATAGGTATAGTCGAACTATAGTTGCGAACTAGCTTGATGAACTCAAATCCATCCATATTAGGCATCAGAATGTCAGATATGACCATATCTATCTGTGCCTTATCCATCATACCGATCGCCTGCTCTCCGTCTGAGGCAGGAATAGGGTTAAAGTTATTCTTCTTTAAAACAGCGCAAAACAAATCCTGTAATTTTTTATCATCTTCAACAATTAGAATATTAATCATATTTCTTCCTCTTTTCTTTTACCAAGTTTACTTTATCAGTATCCGTATGATTTTATCGAATAAACTTAAACTTTTTATTACAAAAGCAATAGCAATGAAGTGTTAATAAAAAATTAATAACTATATTGTACTGTTTGACTACAAAATACATTGGGGGTAAAAATTAAATGAAAAATTCAATAAAACCATTTTTAAAACGTATGAAAAAAAGAACTAAGATTCTGCTTTCATTCATACTGGTTATTGCTATATTAAGTGGAATTATTTTAGTGAACCTGTCGGTCTATTTTGAGGACAAGGATTATGTCCCTGCCACCAATAAAGAACCATTCCGTTTAGCACTCTCCGTCAGCCCGTTTTCAGGTACTGCTTTTGAAGACGGCTATACCTATACTGCAGGGGAGATGACAGCTACCAACCGTGAGGAGCTTGAAAAAATGTACATTGCCGCAGGAGCAACGGAAATGTACGCTAGAATAGGAACAAAACGCCATGTTACTAAGGATAACCTTGTATATGGCGAAGAGAATTTCAATGCAAACTTTCATACGTTAGATCAAGGAATAGAAATAGCCCAATTGGCAGCCAAATTGAATATACCGCTTAATCCAGAAATCATGGGCGCTTTTACTTACACTGATATGTTTGTTCAGCAAGGTCCTAATTTTGAACAGTATCCAGAAATCTACGCTTTACAAAATGGAAAACCTTGGGAAGAACTGACTCTGGATGAAATGACCGTTGTTCTGCGAGCCTATGGAAAATTTGTTGCATCAGAAATTCTTAAAACAGGAGCCACAGTTGAGTATTGGAATATTGGAAATGAAGTCAACTATGGCTTTGCGGGGGTAAATGTTGGTTTAAAAACTGCGGTTAATCCCCAACTCGAAGATGTATCCAGTTTTATGAAAAATACACTTCCAATTTTCGGGAAAAAATGGCTAAAAAGTAATGTTTGGAAGTACAATGCTGTACAAATGACTGCAGTTGCCAATGGAGTTAAAGACGCTTACAAAGAGTTGGGTCGTGATTCCAGCAATGTTAAATTTTCAACGCATATTGCAACCGTCATTTCAACAGTGAAGTATGCTGTAACTTATTTTAATACACTAAAAGAAAATGGATTTCCAATTGACGTTGCGGGTATAAGCTTCTACCCTAGTGCACCAGGTATTTATATCAACAAGATGGCAATGTTTAAAAAAATCGTTACTGCTATTAATGAAGAATGCGGCCTCCCTGTATTTGTTGCCGAGTTTTCTTATCCATCAGGAAAAGTGGAAGGTGAGTTCTCAGGGTGGTCAAAAACAGTCAAGGGCTATCCTCATAATGAAGAAGGACAAGCTGCAATTTATCAAGATGTTATAGAGTGGGGAAAAACACACGGTTTAGCAGGAATCAGATACTGGGGCCCCGATTTCAGCGGATGGGGAAGCATGTCAATGTTTGACTATACCGATCAAGGTGCCAAAGCAAAGAGCATTTTAACAGACTCTCTCCAATAGCAAAGGATTAACCGATTCGCAAGAAGCCGCAATCACAATAGCGGCTTCTTTTCAGATTATTTATCAGATTAATTAATAGTTATAAATTTGAATCGTACATACATAAAAGTCTGGCAAGATGATACTCATGCTTGCATTCAATCCGATGTTCATGGCATCCTTGAGTCAAGCCTGATTCAGCCATTTATATAATATGGAGGATATGTGTATGGAATCCACTCCACTTGTCAGCAGCAGCACCTTTCTTGCACCAGAAGCCCACTTTGCTATTCATCATTCCCGTGAAACCCCCTTTCTCATGCAACATATGCATGACTTCATAGAGGTCGCCTGTGTAACTGAGGGAGAAGGAATTCATTATATTCAAAACAAAAATTATTCGGTTAGTGCGGGCGATGTATTCGTAATTCCTCCAGGTATTTCACACGTTTTTCAACCGCTGGACTTATCGGGCAAGGAACCGTTGAGGGTCATAAATATTTTGCTGAATATCGATAGCCGTAGTTTCCTGACGGAGGAATATGGATCTGGCACTTGCACTCCAATTGCTTGAAACGCCAACATTAGAAAAATGTCTTGAATTCGCCCAGATCATCCTTTCATTCCGCCCACTTGAGTTGAAGCATGACCAGGCTCTAAGCCTCTTTGTACTCAACAATGAATGGAACTGGCTGGAACAGAATCCTCCCTTACAAGATCGTTAGCCATTCAAAGATTATAAAAGCGCGATATACGGTAGTACTTGTTTTGGATAAATCCATAAAAAGGCCGACCTCGGATATACCGAGGCCGACCTAATACACTTCAAATTTCACTATAATAACTTTATTAGAATAAAAACATGCCGAGCACTGACTAAGCAACCATATACCCGGCATGTTTTAGCAAATAGGATGAATTAGATACTACTTATTAATATTGAAGGATTCCCGATTTAGGTGTTACTCCAAAGGCTTTGGCCAAATCATGCAATTGAGGATCCGTAATTACTTGTTTGATTTCCCGATTGCCAATCAGATTATATACAGCCGCTGCCTTTTCTACCGTTTCAATCAGTCCAAAGGTGCTGTCCATCGTAGAACCTGTACCGAAAATACCATGGTGCGGCCAAATAACCACACGATGGTTCTTCATCTTCTTGGCTGTTTCCTGGCCAATTTCATTACTTCCCGGTACGATCCAGGGAAGAATACTGACTCCGTCCGGGAATACTACAAGGCATTCCGTACACATCTGCCAGAGTGTTTTCGTGAACTTCAATTCATCCAGATCATGCGTGAACGTCATAGCAATGACATTTGTGGCATGAGTATGCAACACGATGCGATGAGTCGGGTCTACCTTCAGACGTTCAATATGGCTCATAAAATGAGAGGCAAGTTCACTGGTTGGTCTTGCGTTGTCACGCAGTCCCCACAGAATCTCTGCTTGCTCCCCGCTATCAGTCACACGAACTACGCCTAAATTGGCTTCGGGATCTTTGATTACGTTTCTGAAGTACTTGCCTGAACCGGTTACGATAAAATATTTACCCGCAAGTTCCTTCACAGGAAACGCCAAATCCAGTGTGCGCAGAGGCTGTCCGATGTTAATGTACTTCGCAACCTCTTCCTCATCCAGCAAATAACTGATGTTTCCGCCGTTCAGTTCATCCCAGCCCAGCATCCACATATGATGGGTTATCTCCGTCATTTCACGAATAAAAGGGGCTTCTGCACTTCCAATATAACCAGTAGTTTCAATCACGGACATGCTCATATTATGATTTCTCTCCTTATAGTCCAAATCAAAAAGCTTATCGCTTCAGCAGTACTTCCTTCTCATATTTTTTAACTTCAGCCAGCCATTGCTCTCGTACCGGAACCCCCTGCGAAGCACAATAATAATCCCATACAGCTCCAAATGGATACGACTTGAATTCTTCCACCAGCGCCAGACGGGAGGTATAGTCGCCGTCCTGTTCGACTTCCCGCAGTTTCTCGACGGGTTCCAGCATAGCCCGAAGCAGTGCTTTGAGCGTGTTCCGTGTTCCGATGATCCAGGCTGCCAGATGATTAATACTGCCATCAAAGAAGTCAAGCCCCAAGCTTGTCTTGGGTAGTAGATTCCCACGCACCAGCTCTCTTGCAATTTCCAGTAACTCGTCGTCCATCGTCACTACATGGTCGCTATCCCAACGAACCGGACGGCTCACATGCAATAAAAGATGGTTGCTGAACATCAGAATTGAAGAAAGCTTGTTGCTGATCACTTCGGTCGGATGGAAGTGCCCGGCATCCAGAGTAATAGCCTTTCCGCGGGAGATCCCATAACCCATATAGAATTCATGCGAACCAACGACATAGCTTTCTGATCCTATGCCAAAAAGCTTGCTTTCCACACCGTCGACATTGTATTTCTCGTCAATGGCTTCGCTAAAAATATCATCCAGCGATGATGCCAGACGCTGTCTTGGAGCCAGGCGGTCCACCGGAGTATCCTTATAGCCATCCGGTACCCAGAAGTTGGTAAAGCAAGTCTGACCCAACTCCCGTCCAAAGTATTCGGCGATCTTGCGTGAAGCCTTTCCATGACGAATCCAGAATTCACGGATCTCATCATTTGCGTGACTCAGTGTAAAACCATCTGCTGCATGGGGATGCGAAAAATAAGTTGGATTGAAGTCCAGTCCCAAACCCTGTTTTTTGGCCCAGTCGACCCAATTTTGAAAATGACGCGGCTCAAGCTTATCTAGGTCTACCTGCTCATCGGTGTCGGCGTATATAGCATGCAGGTTTACTTTGTGCTTGCCAGGAATGAGGGACATCGCCTTTTCCAAATCATCCCTCAGCTCTTGTGGTGTGCGGGCGCGGCCAGGATAACTTCCCGTCACTGCAATGCCGCCGCTAAGTTCCTTATCCTTGAACAAGAAGCCTTTAACGTCGTCACCTTGCCAGCAATGCAAAGAAACCTTGATTTCTGCTAGTTTTTTCAGCACATCGTCTACATAAATTCCATGGGTTGCGTACAGTTTTTTCGCTTCATTATAGTTATTGATTATGCTTTGGTCCATGCTGTCCTCTCCTCTACGTCTTCAATTCTTTATTTCGTTCTGATGGCGGGCTGTTGCATTTATGTTGTTCCATCTGGCAAGAATCCGGTCCAGCCCAGGGATTGCCTCCGGCTCATACTGCTTGATGTCAAAAGAGTTCCTGATAACCTCTCTGGCCACGGTGATGTTTGCTATAACTCCATCAGCTATCATCTGAACAATCAGATTTCCAAGTGCAGTCGATTCAACCGGACCAGCGGATACCTCACGGTTTAATACATTCGCAGTAAGTGTGCACAATAGAGCGTTATTGGCGCCCCCGCCAACGATTTGCAACATATCGATCGACTTTCCGGTTAATTGTTCCAGTTCCTCTGTATAGGTACGATAGGAGAGGGCCAGACTGTCAAAAATGCAGCGGGCTACCTGACCAATACTGCTAGGGACAGGCTCTGCATAATCCTCGCAAGCTTGGCGAATTTCCTCTATCATGTTCTCTGGATTCAGAAATCGGTCATCATTGCAGGGAATCAGGCTTCGGAAGGGCTCCGCTTGGTCAGCCAGTTCTGCCAGCTCCGCAAAGCTATACCGGTTCCCGTCCAGACGGCGCACCTCCTGAATGAGCCACAAGCCCATAATATTTTTAAGAAAGCGGAAGGTGCCATAAGCTCCCCATTCGTTTGTATAATTCGCAGCCATGGCCTCGGCGGTATTCAACGGCTCCGTCAATTCCACGCCAAGCAAGGACCACGTGCCGCTACTAAGGTACGCTGTACTTCGCCCTTTAGCAGCGGGTACTCCCAGAATTGCTGATGCAGTATCATGCGTTGCGGTAAGGATGACCTGACACTCGGGTAATCCGTGGAACTCCACCAGTTCGTTCTTGACAGGACCCAGCACCACACCCGGCTCCATTAGACCAGGGAATTGCTCCTTGCGAAGCCCCAGAACATCCAATAAATCCTGGTCATAATCGCGAGTGTCGAGATTCAACAACTGCATCGTGGAAGCATTTGTTATTTCGTTTACTTTTCTCCCGGTTAAACGATAATACAGATAGTCCGGAACCATGAGAATACTGTCCGCACGGGACAATTCCTCACGATTATGCACGAACAGTTGATACAAGGTATTAAAACTCAATTGCTGAATACCCGTCTTGCTGTAAACCGTCTCAGGGGGGATGACTTTAGCCAGCTTTTCCATCGCAGAATCCGTTCGGCGATCACGGTAAGCATAGACCTCTCGAAGCCGCTCTCCTCCATCGTTCAGCAGCACATAATCCACTGCCCAGGTATCAATCCCCAAGGTGCATTGATTAATCCCCTGAGCTCTAGCCTTCTTAAGTCCGATGATGATTTCATTGAACAGATATTCGATATTCCAGAAGCAAGAGCCATCAAGCTCGGTAAAGCCGTTCTGAAACCGATGAATTTCGTTCAAGTTGATGCTCTCATTCTCCAGGCTTCCCAGCACCAGCCTTCCGCTGGAGGCTCCGATGTCCACGGCGATATGATAGACCATAGCAAAACTCCTAAACAATTTTTTTGAACATGGCAATGACTTCTTCTTTAGTTGGAATAAATGGATTTCCCGGCGCACAGGCATCCTTCATGGAATTTTCCGCCAGAAGGTCCAAATCAGGGTTGCTTACCCCCAGTTCGGACAGCTTTGTTGGGATCCCGACCTCTACCGCCAGATCCTTGATTCGTTTAATGACATAATCGGCGCATTCCTTGTCGCTCTTTCCCTGCACATCATAACCGATAACTTTTGCGATTTTTCGAAATTTCTCCGGCACCACTTTTGCATTCTCTTCCTCCACGATAGGCAGCAGCATGGCATTACACACACCATGAGGCAGGTCGTACACCCCGCCCAATTGATGAGCCATGGCATGAACGTAGCCTAGCCCTGCATTATTAAAAGCAAGGCCGCCCAAGAAAATGGCATAAACCATCTGCTCTCTGGCATCGATATCATGGCCGTCCGCTACCGTAAGGGCAAGGTTGTTAAAGATCAATTCAACTGCAGCCAGTGCCGTAGCGTCCGTTACCGGATAAGAACCGGGTGTAACCAAAGCTTCGATAGCATGGGTCAGGGCATCCATACCGGTTGCGGCTGTAAGGGTTGCCGGCTTGTCAACCATCAGCTCCGGATCGTTAACAGAAATAGATGCCAGGCTATTCTTATCAACCATCACCATTTTAACCTTGCGTTCTTCATCCGTAATGACATAGTTAATAGTTACTTCAGCAGAGGTGCCTGCCGTTGTATTTACTGCAACAATAGGCAGAGCCTTATTTTTAGATTTGTGAACGCCTTCATACTGCGAAATATGACCACCATTTGTGGCAATAATACCGATTGCCTTTGCTGTATCCTGCGGCGAACCTCCACCGATGGAGATCAAGCTGTCACAACCGCTTACTTGCAGGAAGTTATAGCCATCATGCACATTTTTACAGGTCGGATTCGGCTTTACTTCATCGTATAGTGCATAATCCAGGCCGATTTCATCAAGAACAGCAGTTACTTTGTCGGCAATCCCGCTCTTAACCAGAAATTTGTCCGTAACGACAAGCGCTTTCTTCAATCCCAATTCTTGAATATGAGGCCCAATTTCCTTCAGACAACCTTTTCCCATAATGTTAACCGGCGGAACATAATAAACATGCGTACTCATAAATAACCAGCCTCCACAATATTAGGTTGATACTCGCGATCCTGCCCATCTCTATTTGATTTCCGTAGGAATACGGATTGCGGTAACATCTTTATCCTAGCTTCATTTTTCTTTAAAGTCAACATCATAAACAATTTTAATGTTGTTTTTTGTTTGTTTTGATCAATTTTCCACTCTTTTTTACTCAACTTTATTCTGTGAATGTTGCAAACACAGATCTATTGGATCATAATTATTTAAAAATCAATTGCCGGTTATTACTTGATCAAGACCCGGGGAAATAGGTGAATTATGCTTGCCGCTGAAAGACGAAAAAAAATCATTGAACTGGCACACCAGGAAAAAAAGGTGCTGGTCTCCACACTTAGCCGTATGTTCGGAGTGACTGAGGAAACCATCCGTCGCGATCTGGAAAAACTTGAGCAAGAGGGAATAGTCAGCCGCACCTACGGGGGAGCCATGCTTAACCGTCATACCAATGAAGATCTTCCGTTTACAACCCGCAATGTGCTCAACACGGAAATTAAGCGAAGTATCGCTATAAAAGCGTTAGATCTAATTAATGACGGAGACACACTGATGGTCGATCCAAGCTCCACCTCTTTCGAATTTATGAAGATGCTCTCCAATAAAAGAAACCTTACGGTGATCACCAATTCCATCAACATTCTTCATGACTTTTCCAGTTCAGAAATCAACATTATATCAACCGGGGGAAATCTCAGACCTCGCTCATTGTCTCTTGTAGGCCCCGTGGCTCAAGACGCCCTGCAAAGATACAATGTTGACAAAGCGATCATCAGTTGCAAGGGCATTGATCTGGATAAAGGAATAACCGAGTCTAATGAACCTGAATGTGAACTGAAAAGACATATGCTTCGTCAGTGTGAAAAATTCATTTTGCTGGCAGACCACACTAAATTTGATAAAGTCGCCTTTACTGTACTCTCTGAATTGAATCGAATCGACTATCTGATTACCGATCAACTACCACCGAAGAAATGGTTGCGCAGGCTGCAGGAGCTGGGTATTGAAATTATATATTAATTTCTTATTTACAAGATCTAGACATCATTACTTAATAAAAAAATAACTGGGGTGATTCCGAAATTCGGTTTCACCCCAGTTTCATTCTAGGTTATAAAAGCACCTATTATTAAATGATACCATGCAAAATGATCAATTTATGAATACAGCTCTAGAGCACTGGACTGAGCCCATGATCCTTAATATTCTGGTTCTCTGCAACACCTTGGGCATCTCACACCACATGTTATATTGTTGTATTTTTGGATAACGGTTCGCCTTCGCTATTACAAACACTCATCGGGATTCCCGTAACCTCGAGATATCTCCCAAATAAAAAACTATATATATTGAACTAATGATTGTACGTATATAGGCAGCTGGGTAAAATGTTCTT
>RCUF01000278.1_pt1 | contig 21540 bp, 20 predicted proteins | sample 2166311 | NCBI WGS metagenome assembly RCUF01 (sample SAMN09932608, study PRJNA488358) | compost metagenome | feature: garden; material: soil; isolation source: compost soil in 4-hydroxybenzonitrile-enriched culture | place: Germany: Experimental Botanical Garden Goettingen | collected 2016-01-27
TTCTGTGTCAGTGGCACAGGGAAATTGCGCTGCAGTTGGGCCAAATGCTGCGAGACCGCCGAGGGCGAGACAAAAAGGGCCTTCGCCACGGCGTTGACGCTGCCCAAATCCGCGAGTTCACGCAGAATCCTCAACTGATGCAATTCCATGAAGTAAATTCTAAATCGTTGGATCAGTAAATCAGTGATCTTCTAAGGTGTTGTACCGTGCTGTCGGGTGCGACACTTGAAGCGACCCCATGTCTGTGTTGCGCGCACCCAGGTGCCCAATCCAAAGGAACCCGCATGAAAGCACTGTACAAGTCCGGCCCGCACGCGGGGCTGGAACTCGTTGATCGCCCAGAACCAGAGACCGGCGCCCACGAGGTCAAGATCCGCGTCATGACCGCCGGAATCTGCGGCACCGACCTACACATCGAAGCCTACGACGATGCAGCCAAGGCCATGATCAACACCCCGCTGGTTCCGGGCCACGAGTTCTACGGCGAGGTCGTGGAAATCGGCGACTTCGTGCACGGGGTCAAGATCGGCGACCGCGTCTCGGGTGAAGGCCACGTCGTGTGCGGCCTATGCCGCAACTGCCGCGCCGGCCGCAAGCAGATGTGCATCAACGTCGATTCGGTAGGCGTGCAGCGCGACGGCGCATTCGCCGAATACGTGGTAATTCCCGAAAGCAACGTCTACATCCACCGCGATGAGCGCATCACCCCGCTGCTCGGCGCCATCTTCGACCCGTTCGGCAATGCCGTGCACACCGCACTGCAGTTCCCGATGGTGGGCGAGGACGTGCTGATCACCGGTGCCGGACCCATCGGCCTGATGGCCGCGGCAGTGGCCCGCCACGTCGGCGCCCGCAACATCGCCATCACCGATGTCTCCGAGCAGCGCCTGGAACTGGCCCAGTCCATGGGCATCGATCTGGCCGTGAATGTCGCGACCACCCGCATCAAGGAAGCGCAGCAGAAGCTGGGCATGGTCGAAGGGTTCGACTACGGCATGGAAATGTCCGGGCACAAGACCGCCCTGCCGGAAATGATCGAGAACATGAACCATGGCGGCAAGATCGCCATGCTCGGCTTGCCCAGCACCTCGATCGACATCAACTGGGGCAAGGTTGTCACCCACATGCTGACCCTGCGCGGCATCTACGGCCGCGAAATGTTCGAGACCTGGTACGCCATGAGCGCCATGCTCACCTCCTCGGAGGTGATGCGCGAGCGCATTGCCTCGGTGGTTACCGACTTCCTGCCGGCCACCGAATGGCAGCAGGGCTTCGAAGCTGCTCGCAGCGGGCACGGCGGCAAGGTCGTGCTCGACTGGACCGTTTTCTCAGGCTAAGAATTTCCCGCATCAACAAGGAGCATTTGCAATGTACACGGATCTCAAAGACCAGCTTGCCGCCGAACTGGACGAGCTGAAGTCCTCCGGCCTGTTCAAGGCAGAACGCCACATCGACTCGGCCCAGTCCGCCTCCATCATGGCCGGCTCGCTGGGCGACGATGCACGAAAGGTGCTGAATTTCTGCGCCAACAACTACCTGGGACTGGCCGATAACCAGCAGATCATCGACGCGGCCAAGACCGCCATGGATGAGCGCGGCTTCGGCATGGCCTCGGTCCGCTTCATCTGCGGCACCCAGGACCTGCACCTGGAACTGGAAGCCAAGCTCTCTAAATTCCTGGGCACCGAGGACACCATCTTGTTCTCCAGCTGCTTCGATGCCAACGGCGGCGTGTTCGAATCGCTGTTCGGCAAGGAAGACGCCATCATCTCCGATGCGCTGAACCACGCCTCGATCATCGATGGCATCCGCTTGTCCAAGGCCGCGCGCTTCCGCTACGCCAACCAAGACATGGCCGACCTGGAAACCCAGTTGCAGGCTGCCGCGCAGCTCAACGGCGGGGCGGGTGCACGCCGCACCATCATCGTCACCGACGGCGTCTTCTCCATGGACGGCTACCTGGCTCCCTTGGAAGCCATCTGCGATCTGGCTGACAAGTACAACGCGCTGGTCATGGTCGATGACTCCCACGCTGTGGGCTTCATGGGCGCCACCGGGGCAGGCACTCCGGAGCATGCAGGAGTCTCGGACCGCGTGGACATCTACACCGGCACCTTCGGCAAGGCATTAGGCGGCGCCTCGGGCGGCTACGTGTCCGGCCGCGGCGAGGTTGTCGCGATGCTGCGCCAGAAGGCCCGCCCGTACCTGTTCTCCAACTCGCTGGCTCCATCGATTGTCGCTGCCACGTTGAAGGCGCTGGACCTGGTGGTGGACTCCGGGGACCTGCGCGAGAAGCTCTTCGAGAACGCTGCGCACTTCCGCCGCCGCATGACCGAAGAGGGCTTCGAATTGCTCGACGGCGAGCACGCCATCATTCCGGTGATGTTCGGCGACGCGGTCAAGGCCGCAGAGGTCGCAGGCAAGATGCTGGAGCAGGGCGTCTTCGTCACGGCCTTCAGCTTCCCGGTAGTGCCCAAGGGGGCCGCGCGCATCCGCGTCCAGCTTTCTGCCGCGCATTCGGCTGAGGATATCGAGGCCTGCGTGCAGGCATTCGTCGCCAGCCGCTGACCCAGGGGGATTGCCCGGCGCCGTGTTTCAATAGGGATGACGAGTTGGAATAACCAAAGGCGGTGGGCTCATGGCTACCAGGAACGACGTGGCGCGCTTGGCAGGCGTATCTCCTAGTACCGTGTCCTACGTGATCAGCGGCCGGCGCACCATTTCCGAGGCGACCAAGGCCAGGGTCCTGGCGGCCATGCGGGAGTTGAACTACACCCCGGATGCCTTTGCCCAGGGCCTGGCCGGATCGCGCCGGGGCATCCTTGCCCTGCACTTTCCCACCAGCCTGGACGGCTATTCTTCCACCGAGTTCGAGTACGTCACCGCCGCCATGGAGCGTGCCCGCGCGCTGGGCTACCACATGCTGTTGTGGTCCAACCCGATGACCGATGCCATGGGATTGGAAAGCCTGGTCGGACAGAAGCTGGTGGCCGGGGTGCTCTTGATGGAAGTGTCGATCAATGACCCGCGCTTTGATGTCCTGCGGCGCGCGGGCATTGCCTTTGCCTCCATTGGCCGTCCCGATGACAGCGCGGACCTGTCCTATGTCGATAATGACTTTGCCCAGGCCGGGCGCATCGCGGTGGACTATTTGGCGAGCCTCGGCCACCAATCCATCATGTACATCAACGTATCGGTGGAAGACCAGGAAGCCGGCAACGGCCCGGCCATCCGCACGGCCCGGGCCATCTGCGATGCCGTGCGCGATCGGGGCATGGCGATGCAGGAAGTGCCGGTGGAAAACAACGCCCGCGGCGGCCGCGCGGCGCTGAATGCCTACCTGGAACTGCACCCGCGACCCACTGCGGTGCTGGCGCTCAAGGAGTTCGCCACCGCGGGATTTGTCAACGCCGCTGGCATGGCTGCGTTGCGGATCCCCGATGACCTCTCGGTGATCGCACTGGGGGTCGGGGACCGTTCGGCCGAGATGGTTGCCCCGGCGCTGACCACGGTGGCCCCGCCGGGGGAGGCCATTTCCCATGCCGCGGTGGACGCCCTGGTGCAGCAGATCGAGGGGCGCTCCCAAGCGCCGGTGCAGCAACTGGTCGCGCCGCTGATGGTGGTCCGGGACAGCTCGGGCCCGGCACCGCAATGACCTGCCCGCGCCAATTTCTCCACGGTGTTCTCCCATAACTGTTGACGCGCGTCGATGACCTGCGTCACTATTGAGGGGATCACTCGTGCCAGGCCGCCTCATCCGGCAGGGCATTACCCAACGTGGAGGGCATCATGACTAAAGCAAAACGCGGGCTGAAGTTCGCGCCGGTTATCTCGGTGGCAGCAATCGGCCTGCTCCTGGCCGGTTGCTCGGGCGGAGCAGACCCCAATGACCCCAACGCCTCCGGCGGTGGCGAAGCGCAAGTGGGCCAAGCCGACGGAGTCGTCGACATCTACGGTCCGGTCACCGGCATTGAAGCGGAACTGCTGGAAGAATCCTGGGCCAAGTGGTCCGAGGAGAACGGCATCAAGATCCGCTACACCGGCGACAAGAACTTCGAATCCCAAATCGGAATCAAGGTCCAGGGCGGCGACACCCCGGACCTGGCCGTCTTCCCGCAACCGGGCTTGCTGCAGGCCACCGTGGCCCAGGGCAAGGTGCAGCAACTTCCCGAGGCAGTGCAGTCCCAGCTGCAGAGCAACTGGTCCGAAGACTGGCAGAACTACGGCAAGGTCGATGGGGTGCAGTACGGGGTGCCGCTGATGGCCAGCGTGAAAGGCTACATCTGGTACTCGCCCAAGCAGTTCGAGCAGTGGGGCTTGAGCGTCCCGGAAACCTGGGATGAAATGACCACCCTGGGCACCGAAATCTCGAAGCAGACCAATGAACCGGCCTGGTGTGCCGGATTCGCTTCGGGCGAGGCATCGGGATGGCCGGGCACCGACTGGATTGAAGACGCGGTCCTGCGCCAGTCCGGAACCGAAGCCTACGACAAGTGGGTTTCGGGAGATCTGGAATTCACTTCGCCAGAAATCACCAGCGCCTTCGACTCCGTTGGAAAGATCCTGCTGGACCCGGAGCAAGTCAACGCCGGATATGGCGACGTGAAGTCGATCAACGCCACCGCCTTCGGCGATGTTGGCACGGCCGTGGCCAAGGGAACCTGCCCGCTGACCCACCAGGCATCCTTCCTGGAAGGATACGTCCTGGATTCCAAGAACGCCGATGGCGAGAAGGCTACCGTGGCGCCTGACGGGGATGTCTGGGCTTTCGTTGCCCCGCCAGCCAAAGCCGATGACCCCGTATCTGTTGTAGGCGGCGGTGAATTCGTTGCCGCCTTCTCCAATGATGAGGATACCGCCAAGGTCCAGGAATACCTGGCCAGCGCGGATTGGGCCAATAGCCGCGTTGGACTCGGCGGCGTGATCTCGGCGAACTCCGGGCTTGATCCGAAGAACGCCAGCAGCGATCTGCTGCGCTCCGCTGTTGAATTGCTGCAGGATCCGAACACCACCTTCCGCTTCGACGGGTCTGATCTGATGCCCAAGAGCGTCGGCTCCGACTCCTTCTGGAAGGGCCTGGTGGACTGGATCGATGGCAAGCCGACCAAGGAAGTGCTTGAAAATATCCAGTCCGGCTATGACTCCTAATCGCCATCTGGCCCATCGCCAACGGCCGGGAGTCCCGGCCGTTGGCGGGATTGTAGGAGCCTGAGCGCATGTCTGAATTCTTCCAGTGGCTGGCTGGCGTTCCGCCGCTAGCCCAAGTGCCGATCATCCTGGTCGCCTTCGCGGTCCTGATCGCAGCGATCCTCGCCTTTGTCGAGATAGCGACCAAGGGCGGACGGGTTTTCGCCGTCGTGCGCTTTGCCGCCGCGGTCTTGGTCCCGGTGGCGATCCTGCTGGTCCTGGGCCTGTACAACTCCGTGATGTGGGTGGCCGCGCTGGCCGCGGTGCTCGGCGCGGTGCTGTTTTTCCTGGACCGGCGCTCGCGATCCGGCGCCGGCTCGCTGCTGCAGCTCTCCGGTTTCCTGGCTCCGGCCATGCTGCTGCTCGCTATCGGCTTGATCTACCCCACGGTCCGCACCGCGCTCAGCGCCTTCATGGCCAACGACGGATCCGGCTTCGTCGGCCTGGGGAATTTTCGCTGGGTGTTCACCAGCCCCGATGGCCTGACCGCCCTGCTCAATACCCTGGTGTGGGTTCTGGTGGCGCCCGTGGTCTCCACTATTATCGGATTGGCCTACGCGGTATTCATCGACAAGAGCCGTGGCGAGAAGTTCTTCAAGCTGCTGGTGTTCATGCCCATGGCGATTTCCTTCGTTGGCGCATCGATCATCTTCAAGTTCTTCTACGACATCCGCCAGGGCGAGCAAATAGGCGTGCTCAACGCGATCATCACGGCATTCGGGGCCACCCCGGTCGACTGGCTCGGGTTCGAACCGTGGAACACGTTGTTCCTGGTGGTCATCCTGATCTGGACACAGGCGGGATTCGCCATGGTCATCCTGTCCGCGGCCATCAAGGGCGTGCCCGCAGAGCAAATCGAAGCAGCCTCCCTGGACGGGGCCAGCCCATGGCAGCGTTTCGCCAATGTCACTCTGCCGGGGATCCGCTCCACGGTCATCGTCGTATTGACCACCATTTCCATTGCCTCGCTCAAGGTCTTCGACATCGTCTCTTCGATGACCGGCGGACGCTCGGATACAACGGTGCTGGCATTCGAAATGGTGCGCCAGTTCCAGCTCGGGGCACGCACCGGCTACAGCTCGGCCCTGGCCGTCATCCTGTTCATCCTGGTACTGCCGATCATCATCTACAACGTCCGCCAGCATAAGAAGCAAAGGGGAATCCGATGAGCACCGTCAGCGAGTCCTCTCGACGCCTCTTGGCAGCTACCGAGAAAACCAGCGGGAAACTGCGCAAAGCCACCACCTCCCGCGCAGCCACCATTGCGGCGTTCATCATTGCCGCGGTGTGGACCATCCCCACCTTCGGCCTGTTTGTCTCCTCCTTCAGGCAGGCTGATGACATCAAGACCTCGGGGTGGTGGACGGCCCTGTCCAACCCTTCATTCACGCTCGATAACTATGCGCAGGCCTTTGCCTCCGGCGACAGCCTTCCGCTGTCCAAGGCGTTCCTGAATTCGCTGGTCATCACCATTCCAGCGGCAATTGTGCCGATCCTTGTCGCCAGCTTGGCTGCCTACGCTTTCGCGTGGATCAACTTCAAGGGGCGCAATACGCTCTTCGTTCTCATTTTCGCCCTGCAGATCGTTCCGATCCAGATGGCGCTGGTTCCGCTGCTCCAGCTGTTCTCGGACGGAGTGAAGATCGGTGGGCTGTATATCCTGCCGGGCTTGGGAGTCAACGGGCTGGATGGCGCCTACGCCAAGGTCTGGATTGCCCACACGATCTTCGCCTTGCCGTTGGCGATCTTCATGCTGCACAACTTCATTTCGGAAATCCCCGATGAGGTCATCGAGGCTGCGCGTGTTGACGGAGCCGGGCACGGGAAGATCTTCTCGAAGATCGTCCTGCCCCTGTCGATGCCGGCTATTGCGTCCTTCGGAATCTTCCAGTTCCTCTGGGTGTGGAATGACCTCTTGGTGGCGACGGTCTTCACCTCGGGTGGAGGCTTGCCGATCACGAAAGCGCTCCAAGACCTCTCGGGTACCTACGGGCAATCCTGGGAGCTGCTCACCGCAGGCGCTTTCATCTCGATGATCATTCCGCTGGCGGTCTTCTTCGCCCTGCAACGGTTCTTCGTGCGGGGATTGCTGGCAGGTGCCACCAAGGGGTAACCCTGGCCTGAAGTGGGAACAAAAGGGTGCCAGTCTGAAATCCCGGACGGGCACCCTGTTGTTCTGCCCCACAGGCAACAAGCCATGGGTAGGCTCTTGGCTAAAGGATTGGAAATACCACGAAGGCGGAGCGCTCATGGCAACCTTGTTGCTTACCAACATTGGACAGCTGACTACGGTTGACGCGAAGGGCCGCGTGTTGGAAGACGCGGCGGTGCTGATCGAGGACGGACTGGTTGCATGGATCGGCAAAATGGCGCATGCACCTGCTGCAGGACACGAGATCGATTTGGGCGGCCGTGCGGTGCTGCCCGGTTGGGTTGATTCCCACAGCCACTTGATTTTCGGCGGCGACCGCGCCGAGGAGTTCGTAGCCCGCATGGCAGGCCAGTCCTATGCCGCTGGAGGCATCGCGGTCACCACATCGGCCACCGGGCAGCTCTCGGACAAGGCGCTGGCCGACCTCGTGGCTGATCGCCGCCGTGAAGCTCTTGCGATGGGCACCACCTGGATGGAAACCAAGACCGGCTACGGACTGGCACTGGAAGAAGAGACCCGGCATTCGGTGCTGGGCAAGCCGCTGGTCGATTCCCTGACTTTCCTGGGCGCTCACCTGGTACCGGCAGGATGGGATGCCGATGACTACACCGATTTGGTCACCGGACCGATGCTGGATGCCGTGGCGGCCTACGTCGACTTCGTGGATGTCTTCTGCGAACGCGGCGCATTCACCGAAGAACAGTCGCGCCGGGTCCTGGACGCCGCAAGGAACAAGGGACTGGCAACCAAGGTCCACGGAAACCAGCTGGGTCCAGGGCCGGGCGTGAAGCTGGCCGTAGAGTTCGGCAGCCACTCGGTAGACCACGTGAATTACCTGGACGAACAGGACCTTCAGGCGCTCGCCGGAAGCTGGGCTGGCTGGGACACGGCAACAAGAACAGGGACTGCGGGCACCGTCGCCACCTGCTTGCCCGCCTGCGACCTGTCGACACGGCAACCGTTGGCACCGGGCCGTGCACTGCTCGATGCAGGCGTGCGAATCGCACTGGCAAGCAACTGCAATCCGGGTACCAGCTACACGAGCAACATGAACTTCTGCGTGGCTACTGCTGTGCTCCAAATGGACCTGACCCTGGCTGAAGCCATCGAGGCGGCAACCTACGGCGGGGCGCTCGCGCTGGGGGTTGCCGACCAAGTGGGATCCATTGAGATCGGCAAGCGCGCGGATCTGCATGTTCTTGACGCTCCAGTTGCTGCGCATCTGGCGTACCGTCCCGGGATGAACCTGACCCACAGCGTGTATCGGGCCGGCAAAGCGATCTAGATCTTTGCAGGAGCCCATTTAAAATCTGTCTGGATCGCGCGCGCCCAGGGAAGGGGATAGGGACGGCAGGAATCCGGCCGCAAGGATTCTTCGGCCCCGAGCCGTGCTGCGGATTGAAGCAGTCCAAGCCGTAAGCAAAACTAGGACGCTGCATTCTGTCCGACTGCTCGATGGAAGCGATGAGAAGCCTTCAATGCCTGCCCCTGCTGGCCACGCAGGTCCGCTACTCCCAATTCCCGACGATTGTTGGCGGCTTCTGGCGAGATCGAGGCAAGCCTCCGTGCCTTCCCGGACCGGTAGCTTCCTAGCGCTGGGGAATTAGCGTCTTGTGCCCGGAGCCATGGGCAATTCTCCCCGCTTGGCTCAGCACAGTTCTGCTTCGGGATGCCCACTGTCCCAATGTCACTGAGAATAAAAGAGGCTTGCCGGCGGCTCGTGGAAACCGATGAAACGGCAGCTTCCCTTGCGAAGTCAGTTGGCTACGAAACAGCGGTCGCATTTAGGCAGCGATTCCAGGCCTTGAAAAGCTTGCCGACTGTTGAATACCTGGCGGCGTTTCGCAAATAGCCACGAGGCTAGGGGGCAGAATGAATATTCCATCTGGGCTCTGGAATCCTGAACGCTGACCGGTGCGTGCGTACACGCTCACCGACCATTGGGAGCCAGAACGGTAGGGAGCCAAATGGCAATCGGCGAATCGCTGCACGAGCTGCAGCGAGGTCCCTTCGCGAAGTTCGTCCTGGTCTTCCGGTCCGCCGTTGGCATGGCGGGTGGTTCCGACAACGAGTACGCCCGTGACGCTGAGCACCTGATCGGCTAAGTTGAATATGCCTCGCAGTTCATCGCGAGAAATGAAAGCAGGCACATTACCGGTCAACAATATGGCGTCGTACGTCCTTGGCAGGTCATGCTCGTCCAATGAGCCCAGGGCCAGCTGGTTCGCCAATAGCTGCCGGAACCAGCTCCCGTCGAATAGCTCTGCAGCTACATCCAGCACTTGGGGTGTGGGATCTATGCCGTAGCCACGGTGTCCCAAGCGGCGCAAGGCGTTGACGGTGTTGCCTACCCCGCAACCGATATCGAGAATTCGTGAATTGCGGCGGCAGAGCATGTCGGTGAAACGGGCGACTACTTCCAAATCAGTGCCGTCAAGGGTCTGAGCACGCATCTTCGCTGCGTATGAATCGTAGTCGGGGCCCATGTCCACAGTTTTGCATAGGAACGAGAGGTGAGCGACTTGTTTGCGCTAGTAGGCAGAAAATATAGCTCCGGATTAGGCATTCATGATAAACAAGACCTATGGCTAATACTGCTTTCAAGGGAACCCCTGTACAGACTATTGGTGATCTGCCGGCCGTTGGCTCGCAGGCTCCAGCTTTCACTCTCACCGACACCGGCCTTGCAGATGTCACCAGCGAATCGCTGGCTGGCCGTCGCGTTGTCCTGAACATCTTCCCGTCGGTTGATACCGGCGTTTGCGCTGCCAGCGTGCGTCGCTTCAACGAATTGGCTGCCGGCCTGGAGAACACGACCGTGGTGTGCGTTTCTGCTGACTTGCCATTCGCACTGGGACGCTTCTGCGGTGCCGAAGACATCGAGAACGTTACCGCTGCTTCGGTCTTTCGTTCCGACTTCGGTTCGGACTATGGCGTGACCCAGGTTGACGGTCCACTGGCTGGCTTGCTGGCCCGTTCGGTTGTTGTCCTGGATGAAGACGGCCAGGTTGTTTACAACCAGATCGTCCCGGAGATCACCACCGAGCCGGACTACGATGCAGCCATCTCAGCACTGAACTAAATATTCCTCGCATCGGAGACGATACGCCGAAATGCCCACCTGAGCATCGTGCTCGGGTGGGCATTTTGCTTTTTCAACGCGTTTGAACAAAATAATGTTTCGCTAAATCCTGATAGACGAAGACATCGGGAGGGATCATCATCAAGTGCTAAGTCGCGTTTGAGGCAATTGATACCGTAAGTTCGTGTCCTTGCAACTCTCTTGCGACGAAAGTGAGCGAACTTGAGTAGCCGTTTAGAGAAATCTCTTCGCGGGCGTTTGCGCCTTCATGGGTGCAGGGAACGCTGATTTCTCCTTTGTCCCGTTTCTCATCGCTTTGCCATGCGATGCTGGACGACATGTCTTCGCCCGAGCATTCGAGCGCAACCTCATAATCGCCGCCGCGGAGCGGTATGGCAAGAGAGATCTTTTGGTCCTTCCTATCAATTTCTGTGCTGATGGCAGCCAGATCATGGTCTTGCAGCAGCATCATCGAATCTGTACCTGGTGGAGGGGGACTGCTGGAATCGCTGACGGAGCAACCTGTGAACGCCATTGAAGTTCCAACGAGGGCAATGAGAGCGAATGCGTTTTTCAGGGTCATATTTTTCCTCGCTTAGGAAGCTACAGTTCGATATCGGATTCTGGTTGGTGAGAATGCTGTCGCGACGGGATGAATGGTTAGCGAGGAGCTCACCTCCTTACCGTCTGCGCAGCGGTGAGGATGCGCGGACCAATCTTGCGCATGAGCTTGCCCATTTTCGGGTTGTCGGTGCGCGAGAGCGTATCCGATAGCCGTTCAAGACTCATCAGGCCCAACCAGATTTTGGCCCGGTATGCTTCCTCTGCGCTGGGAGCAATCAAATCCGCCATTTCCAATCCATGCCACAGGCTCAGGTAAGCGGTGTTCAAAGCCGGGTCCCACGCAGCGGCCAGATCCCAATCCAAGATGCCAACCAGTTTCTCGCCGATCCAGTGCATGTTGTGGCCGGCCAAGTCGCCATGGACTAAGCCCGCAGGAACCTGCGCTAGGATATCGAGCTGGGCCCAGAGCTCGGTAGCAGGCCCTCGCAGTTCCTCGGGCAGCGCATCGAAGCATTGCTGCTGCCTGGCCTGGGTCCATTCGCCACGGAATGAAAACGGTTTGGCCAGATGCTCGCTGATCGGCTCCAGCGGCAGCTCGGCCAAATCCTTGACCAGCTGTCCCAGCACCTTCGGATCCCCGTAATGCGGTTCATGGGCGCTGCCGGGGATGAAAGACATGGCCACGGAGCTGAGTCCGTCGACGTGCAGGATCTCGGAGACCGCCACCGGAATCTGGTAGTTGAGCTGGCCCTCCAGCAAAGAAAGCAGCTTGACGGAACGGGGCATCTGCTCCGTGGCCGCTGGCGTGCGCGCCATGCGAATCACCGCTTGCGGATTGCCAATGACCACCTTGTGGAATTGTCCGCCTTCGTTCACCGCCGCATCTTCCCAGGAAAGATCGGGGCAGAGCTGACGGGCAATCTGCAGTTCTCCAATGGTGGCAGGACGGCTCACTCGCACTCTTCTCGTTCAGCTTGCTGGTGGTCTCAACCTCAGGCTATCGCAGGTTTGCCACGTGGCTGCTCAGTACGCGCACAGCCAGATCAGCCTATGATCGGAAACGTGAACGCTGAACAAGTTAAGCAGACAGCAACCCGCAAGACCCTCAAATTCGAGATCGTCTTGGTTCTTGCCCTGTCGTTGGGACAAAGCGCGGTCTACTCGCTGCTGAGCTTTGCCGACAAGGTCACCCGAGCACCACTGCGCGAGCAGACTACATCGCTGAACAACCCGCTGAGCACCCGCGAGTTCTTTGATTTCTCCTACCAGCTGCTGGACATCTTCTTTGCCTTGGTACCCGTCGTGCTGGCGCTCTACCTGATGAAGCGCACGACCGGACGAACCATCCGGGACATCGGTTTCGATATGCGCAAGCCGGGCAAGGACGCACTGCTCGGGGCGGGGATGTTCTTGGCCATGGGAGTGGGAACGCTGGGCGTCTATGCCGCTGGACGGGCACTGGGCGTCACCACGGCACTGTCAGCAGCGAATCTTGGCGATTATTGGTGGAGCGTCCCAGTGCTTCTGCTGTCGGCTGCACGTCATGCAATCCTCGAAGAAGTGCTGATGCTCGGATTCCTGTTCACCTACGCCAAGAAATTGAAGCTGGGCCTGTGGAGCACCATTATTGGTTCTGCGATGATCCGAGGCAGCTACCACCTGTACCAGGGGGTGGGGCCGATGATCGGCAATATGCTCATGGGCGTCGTCTTCGGCTGGGTATACCAGAAGTACGGGCGGGTGATGCCGCTGGTCATCGCGCATTTCCTGCTCGATGCCATCGGCTTCGTGGGATACGCCTTGGTCGGGCCGGCCATCGGAATCGGCCAGTAGCGCCGGTAAGCTGAGCCAATGCAGATTACCGTGCTGCGCGAGGAGGACCTTCGCCAAGCAGTTGAATTGTGGGAAGCAACTGGGCTGACTCGTCCGTGGAATGATGCGCTCGCCGACGCCCGACGGGCTTTGGCCGAGCCTACTTCCACGGTGCTGTCCATCGTTGAGAACGATCAACTCATGGCTACTGCGATGGTTGGCCATGATGGCCACCGAGGTTGGCTCTACTATGTTGCGGTGGATCCGTGCCGGCAGGGCAACGGCCTGGGAAGGGCGCTGGTGGATGCCGCTGTCCTGTGGCTGCGGGATCGCGGCGTGCCCAAGGTGCAGCTCATGGTCCGCGGGGAGAACTCTGCCGTCATCGATTTCTATGAACGACTGGGCTTCGAAGACCAGCACGTCGTGGTCCTGGGGAAGCGGCTGGACCGGCCTTAAGGAAAAGAAAGTAGGTGGGGACGCCATTGTCCCCGCCTACTTGCGATCTCTGCGGAACTGTTTACAGCACCACGGTTCCGGACTCGGTCTCAAAGGTAACCGACATGATGCCCGGAGTGCCATTCGGCGCTTCATATTGCATGGTGACAGCGCCCAAATTGACGTTCTGCGGCTGGCCCAGCCAATCCAGCACCCGTTCACGCGAGCCGGCGATGGAGATCTGGCTGATGGCGCCGGCAGGTTCCAGCGCCTTGGACGGATGCAGCTCCTCGGATCCTTCATCCCAGGAAATCAGGTACGGGCACTGCGGATCGGCGATCAGGCCCTTGATGCCAATCTGCTGCCAGGTCAGTTCGCGGCCATCAGGGAACTTCCGGTTGCCCGGCACCGACTTGCGGCCCAAGCGGTCCTCGGCACTGGATAGATCCTCCACCGAGACGCACCAGCCCATCCAGCCGCCGCCGAGCTCCGAACGGGCGCGAACCGCCTGTCCGAAGGGTGCCTTGTCGCTGGCCGGGTGGTTCAGGACTTCAACCACCTCCAGGTACTGGCCATGCTTGAGCGGGAAGATGACATTGCGTGTTCCGAATCGTGGATGCACGCCGCCCTTGACGAATTCCAGTCCAAGGGACTCGGAGATTCTTTCAGCGGTTGGCAACAGCCCGTCCGGGCCGCATGCATAACTTACGTGATCTAGCCTCATCATGTGCCCATCATGGCAACATGTGATGCGAGTCTCTACTTAGGCACACCTAAGTTCCGTGATGCTATCGAATACTCTGCGATGAACCTGCAATATTCGCGAAATATGACCGATTGAGTCCAATCACCAGCCCTTGCGTTGCAAAGATCTTCGGTTTTCGGGCAAACTGGTACCAGGTCATGAGTCCCAGTAACAAGCCCCGGCTTACTGGGCGGCAACCCTCCAACCGCGGTGGGGTGCCCCGGGTGAAGACCTGGCCCTTGAACGCACAAGGCATCAAGGACAAGCGCGGGTTACCCCTGGAAGTCGTCACGATATGGTGCTTCCTGTCGGTGTCTTTTCAGTGGCGTACCCCCATAGTCATGAAACGCTATTTGGAGGAAACCATGAGCAATAACTGGTCATTTGAAACCCGTCAGATCCACTCCGGCCAGACCCCGGATCCGACGACCGGGGCACGGGCTCTCCCGATTTTCCAAACCACCTCTTTCGTCTTCCCCAGCGCCCAGAGCGCTGCTGCACGTTTCGCGCTGCAGGAACTGGAGCCGATCTACACCCGTATCGGCAACCCGACCACCGACGCGGTGGAAACCCGCATCGCTGACCTGGAGGGCGGCGTTGGAGCACTGCTGCTCTCCTCGGGACAGGCTGCCACCACTTTCGCCATCTTGAATTTGGCCGAAGCCGGCGACCACCTGGTGGCCAGCCCCAGCCTGTACGGCGGAACCCAGAACCTGCTCAAGCACACGCTCAAGCGCCTGGGCATCGAGGTCACCTTCGTTTCCGACCCGGACAACCTGGATGATTGGCGCGCCGCGGTGCGTCCGAACACCAAGGCCTTCTTCGGGGAAACCATCTCCAATCCGCGACAGGACGTCCTGGACATCGAGGGCATCTCGGCGATCGCCCACGAAGCTGGCGTGCCGCTGCTGGTGGACAACACCCTGGCCACCCCGTACTTGATCCGCCCGATCGAGTGGGGCGCGGATATCGTGATCCATTCAGCCACCAAGTTCCTCGGCGGACACGGCAGTGCCATTGCCGGTGTCATCGTGGACTCGGGCAACTTCGACTTCGCCAAGGACGCCGACCGCTTCCCGGGCTTCAACACCCCGGACGAGTCCTACAACGGCCTGGTCTTCGCCCGCGACCTGGGTGTCAACGGCATTCTGGGCGCCAATCTGGCCTACATCCTCAAGGCCCGCGTGCAGTTGCTGCGCGATTTGGGTTCCTCGGTTGCGCCGTTCAACGCGTTCTTGATCGCACAGGGCCTGGAAACCTTGTCGCTGCGCATTGAACGCCACGGCCAGAATGCCGTAGAAGTTGCCAACTGGCTCGAAGCCCGCGAGGAAGTGCAGAAGGTCGCCTACGCAGGCCTGAAGTCCTCGCCTTGGCATGAGCGTGCGCAGAAGTACAGCGATCAGGGCGCCGGCTCGATCATCGCGTTCGAACTGGAGGGCGGTTCGGAAGCCGGCCAGGCCTTCGTGGACGCACTGGTATTGCACTCCAATGTCGCGAACATCGGCGACGTGCGCTCATTGGTCATCCACCCGGCCTCCACCACCCACGCCCAGCTCTCCGAAGCTGAGCAGGTTGCGGCCGGCGTGAGCCCGGGACTGGTGCGGCTGAGCGTTGGACTGGAGAATATCAAGGATATTCTGGCCGATCTGGAACTGGGCTTCCAAGCAGTTGCAGCCCTCGAGAACAAGGAACTGCAGGAAACCCTCTAGGCATGGCATCCATTGTGACTACTGAAGATACTCTGCGCGCCGAAGAGCTCGCCGGCGGGCAAGACGGCATTTTGCGCCGTAAGTCCGTGGGGGAGCACCACTTCGAATTCGGTGGATTCCTTCCGGACGTGGTGCTGGCCTATGAAACGTGGGGGACGCTAGCAGCTGATGGCTCCAACGCGGTGCTGGTGATGCATGCGCTCACCGGTGACGCCCACGTTGCGCAAGGCGATTCGCAAAGCGCCGGCTGGTGGGAAGAGCTCGTAGGCCCCGGCGCCACGGTTGACACCAATGAGTACTTTGTCGTGTCCATCAACATGGTGGGTGGTTGCAATGGTTCCACCGGCCCCTCGTCCTTGGGCGACCAGGGCCTGCCCTACGGTTCGAGCTTTCCCTTCGTCACCATCAAGGACTCGGTGCGCCTTGAAGCGCGGCTGGCCAAGAAACTGGGAATTGATTCCTGGCATGCGGTCATTGGCGGTTCGATGGGCGGTGCGCGCGCGTTGGAATACGCCGTCGAGTTCCCCGACCAGGTCAAGAATCTCGTAGTGATGGCCTCGAGCGCGCAGGCGACTGCCGAGCAAATTGCCTTTGCACAGGTGCAAACCCAATCCATCCGGTTGGACCCGCACTTCTGCAATGGCGACTACTACGGCAACGATGCCCGCCCGGACGCCGGTCTTGGCTTGGCTCGCCGCCTGGCCCACATCACCTATCGTTCCGAGGCCGAGCTTGAAACCCGTTTCTCGCGCAACCCGCAGGATGGCGAGAAGCCGACGGGTCTGCTCGAGGGGCCTCGCGGGCGGTACCAGGTGGAAAGCTATCTTGACCATCAGGCCAGCAAGCTGGTGAATCGTTTCGACGCCAACAGCTACCTGGTGCTCACCGAGGCGCTGATGAGCCATGATGTGGCTCGCGGCCATGAATCCCTGGAAGCCGCCTTGGCGCGACTGGCGAAGATCAACGTGGTGGTTGCCGCGGTAACCACTGACCGGTTGTACTTTCCTGAGCAGTCAGTGAAGCTGGCCTCGTCGCTGGCCAAGCCAAAACCGGTGCACTACATTGATTCGCCGATTGGCCACGATGGATTCCTGACCGACGCCACGCAGCTCGACGGCGTGCTTCGGACCTTGGTGTTCGGAGACTGAGCCCCGGAAGGGGCTCGGGAAGATTTCAAAGCCTGAAGCAGTTCCGCCAGTAATCGGTGGAACTGCTTCAGGCTTTTCGTGCCTACTTGGCGCTGTCGCCGGCGCCGAGCGAGTCGTTTGGCTTGGTCTGCGCAAACGGCGTGGCCGAGGGCCGCTTCGGGGTGATGCCGTCGCCGGAGGACTGGTGGCGCAGGCGGCGCAATACCCAGGGAGCAAGATGCTCACGCGCCCACTGCAGATCCTCCTTGCGGGCTTCCCGCCAGCTGCGTTCATCCACGGCCGGAACGATTTCGGTGTCCAGCGGATGCGCGACGTTCAGCGAGTCCAGTGCCATGGCGGCAATGCGCTGGTGCCCGGCGGGGGAGAAGTGCAGGCGATCCGGTGCCCACATCTGGGATTGGTGCAACTCCTGCAAGGCCCACATGTCCGCCACGATGGCGTCGTGGCGGGCGGCTACGGTGCGCACGTTTTCGTTGTAGATCGCCACCTTGCCTCGGATGCTTCCCAAAACCGGGGTATCGCGAATATCGGGCCCGGTGAAGAGCAAGAGCGTGGCGCCCGTATCGGTGAGCTTGGCTACCGCATTGTCGAGGATATCTGCAATCTTGTCTGGATCCCCGCCCGGGCGCAGGACGTCGTTGCCGCCTGCGCAGAGCGAGATCAGATCGGGCTTCAGGTCAATGCAGGGATCGAGCTGTTCGGCAACGATCTGGCCAATCAGCCGGCCTCGAATGGCGAGATTGGCATACGAGAAGTCCGGGACGGTGCGGCTGAGCTCATGGGCCAAGCGGTCGGCCCAGCCAAGGTGGCGGCCGGTGCTCGACGGGTCGGGGTCGCCGATGCCCTCGGTGAACGAGTCCCCAATGGCGACATAGCGGCGCCACGGATGCAGTGGGGCATTGGCGGATGTTGATGGTTCAGAAGCAGAATCGTTTGGCACGAATCTATTGTTACCAAAGGGTAACTTATAGTCAATCATTCCCGAGGATGATTCCATGAACCGCCGTGCTAGTCGCTCAAAGCGTCCCGGCGCGCCTGCAAGTACTCGTCGCGGGTAATGATTCCTCGCGAGTGCAGGGAATCGAGTTCGGCAAGCTTGTCCTCAAGGGATTTTTCCGGCGCCAGCATAGCTGAATTAGCGGCTCTTGCCATCAGTTCGGTTTCCAGGGTCAGCGGATCAAAACCGGCGCTCTTGGCTTTGCGGTAATTGCGCACCGCTACGAAGATGATCAATCCGATAACGGCGATAAAGAGCATGGCGAACAGGGGAGTGCCGACTGAAAATACGGTGTCCACGTTATCGAATAGGGACGAAGCGCTTCCCGGGTCCGGTTCGATGTACCCGAAACTATCGAGATCCTCTTGCAGCTGCCCCGGAATATCTTCGCTGTATTCAATTTCGTCCATGGCGCCTATTCCTAACTCTGTCGCTGTCGCCGTCTCGTCCGGCGAGAGCGGCGAGAGCGGCGTTCCGGAGGACCGTGAGGCCGTTGGTCCAGTTGAACACGAAAAACTTGAAAAGCTAGGCAATTTTTTGAAGATTTATAATCTTGTAACATGTCAACTGGATTTCGAGGCCTTGGAAGACCATGGTTCCAGGATAGTGCCGGCCAACGCCTTCAGGAGATTCGACGGTGATTACGGGGAAGTTCTGCTGCACCCGGGCGCTGCCATCGCCGGTGGCCGGGGACTTGATGGAATCGGGCCGCGGAAGCGCTGAGCTAGCGAGGTCCTGTTCGATAGTCTTGGGGAACTATGACTATCCCGGACCAGGCTCCAGTGGCCATCATCTCCCGTAACGACGAATCCCGCCTTGGAACTCCGCTGCTGGTGTTCCTGCACGGCTATGGCTCGAATGAACAAGACCTCATGGGGCTCTCGCAGCATCTGCCCGAAGAGTTCACTTACCTCTCGGTGCGCGCACCGCTCCAAGCAGGCCCGGGGTACAGCTGGTTCCCGCTGACCCAGGAAATCGACTACTCCATCGAGTCGGTGGCACGCAGCGTCGAAGCGCTATGGGCATTGCTGGAACCGCTGGTAAAGCAGCACTCCTCGATCACCCTGCTCGGTTTCTCCCAGGGCATGGCCATGGCCACTTCATTGGCACGCTACCAGCCCGATTCCATTGAAGCCGTCGTCGGGCTCTCGGGCTTCGCAGTGGATCCCGGGCCCTTGGATATATTCGACGACGCGAAGCTGGCAGAAAAGCCGCTGCCGCTGTTCTGGGGCCGCGACCTGGCTGACCCGGTGATCACCCGGGACAAGATCGAATACACCCTGGGGTGGGTTCCGGGGCACACCGAATTGGCCAGTGAAACCTACCGGCAGATTGGCCACTCGGTGTGCATGGAAGAACTGCAGGATGTGGCCGAGTTCCTCAACAGGGTCGTCCTGGGGAAAAGCTGACTACTGCTGCGCGGTGACCTTCACGCATTCACCATTCACGCACACCACGTCGCCGGGGCGGATCTGCGCCCCGCGACGGGTGTCCACCTCTCCGTTGACGGTGACGATTCCGTCGGAAATCATTTCCTTGGCGTGGATGCCATCCTCGGCCAGGGAGGCAAGCTTGAGCAACTGGCCCAAGCGGATGGACTCGTCGCGGATTTCTAGGTCAAAAGCTTCGTTGGCACTCATGGCTTCCATTCTTCCCTAAATAAGCGCGCTGCATCGTTAGAATCGGCCAAAGGCGTGGAAGTTCACGTCGGCGTTACCTGATTCGGCTTCGTCTGCAGGCCGCGGAAACGATACCCTTGGAAGGTATGTATTTTTCTACGGACCGCAACCAGCGGCCTCGTAATTCCCATTGGAGTTGATATGGCGCCACAGTCCAAGCTAGACCAGGTTATTTCCCTCGCAAAGCGTCGAGGATTCGTTTTCCAGGCTGGTGAAATCTACGGTGGTTCCCGTTCGGCATGGGATTACGGTCCCCTGGGCACCGAACTGAAGGAAAACATCAAGCGCGAGTGGTGGCAGAACTTCGTTCGCGGCCGCGAGGACATGGTTGGCCTGGACTCGTCGATCATCTTGCCCAAGGCTGTCTGGGAAGCATCGGGCCACGTGGCCACCTTCACCGACCCGCTGGTCGAATGCATCCAGTGCCACAAGCGCCACCGCCAGGACCACCTGATCGAGGCTTTCGAGGCCAAGAAGGGCCGTGCAGCCAAGGACGGGATGAGCGAGATCGCCTGCCCTGACTGCGGCACCAAGGGCCAGTTCACCGAGCCGCAGATGTTCTCCGGCCTGATGAAGACCTTCCTGGGCCCAGTGGATACCGAAGCCGGCCTGGCCTACATGCGTCCGGAGACCGCCCAGGGCATCTTCGTGAACTTCGCCAACGTGCTCACCGCCTCGCGCAAGAAGCCGCCATTCGGCATCGGCCAGATCGGCAAGGCTTTCCGCAACGAAATCACCCCGGGCAACTTCATCTTCCGCACCCGCGAGTTCGAGCAGATGGAAATCGAGTTCTTCACCGCTCCAGAAGATGCCCCCGCCTTCTTCGACCAGTGGGTCAAGGATTGCTGGGCATGGTTCCTGGATCTGGGCATCAAGGAAGAGAACCTGCGCCAGTTCGACGTGCCAGAAGACGAGCGCGCGCACTACTCGGCCGGCACCATCGACTTCGAGTACCGCTTCGGCTTCCAGGGTTCGGAGTGGGGCGAGCTCATGGGCGTTGCCAACCGCACCGACTACGACCTGTCCAGCCATGCGAAGGCTTCGGGCTCCGAGCTGTCCTACTTCAACCAGGCCACCGGTGAGCGCTACACCCCCTACGTGATCGAGCCTTCCTTCGGCCTGACCCGTTCCATGATGGCTTTCCTGGTCGATGCCTACACCGAGGACGAAGCACCGAACACCAAGGGCGGCGTGGACAAGCGCACCGTGCTCAAGCTCGATCCGCGCCTGGCTCCGGTCAAGGCCGCGGTGCTGCCGCTGAGCCGCAATGAGAACCTTTCCCCGAAGGCCAAGGACCTGGCTGCCGAGCTGCGCAAGCGCTGGAACATCGACTTCGATGACGCCGGTGCCATTGGCCGCCGCTACCGCCGCCAGGATGAGATCGGCACCCCGTTCTGCATCACCGTGGACTTCGACACCCTCGAGGACCAGGCCGTGACCATCCGCGAACGCGACACCATGTCCCAGGAACGTGTTTCCCTGGACCAGGTCACCGCTTACCTTTCCGAGCGCCTGAACGGAGCCTAGAGCCCGATGAACGAACTGGAATTCCGCCTGTGGCGCTCCGGGGACGACCTCCAGCTGCTGCAGATCTTCGGCGACCCGCGTTCCCCGCAGGCCCACCAGGACCGCACCATGCTGCGCGAAAACAGCGATGCACCGTTCTCCCGCACGCTGGTAGCCACCGTTGACCAGGTGGCTATCGGCGCCGGCGTGGTGTTCGCTTCCTCGCTGCATCCGCAGCGCCTGTGGCTCTATGTCGAGGTAGCCGCCGAGCAGCGCCGGTCCGGCGTGGGCACCGCCCTGGTGGAACAGCTGCGCAAGCAGATTCCGGCCGGCCAGGCGCAGGAGCTCAAGGCCCGCTACACGGTGACCGCGGGCGATCCTGCTGCCGCGGCGGCTGGCTTCTGCCAGTCGCTGGGCCTGGGAGAAATCCAGGTCTCGCGCGATGTCATCCTGGAGCCGGGGGCTCTGGCTGAACCGGTTTTCGACACCAATGACCGGGTGATCGAGGACCTGTCCACCGGCAG
>RCUF01000279.1_pt1 | contig 21540 bp, 23 predicted proteins | sample 2166311 | NCBI WGS metagenome assembly RCUF01 (sample SAMN09932608, study PRJNA488358) | compost metagenome | feature: garden; material: soil; isolation source: compost soil in 4-hydroxybenzonitrile-enriched culture | place: Germany: Experimental Botanical Garden Goettingen | collected 2016-01-27
ATCATTTAAGCACGTTATATGCGACATTCAGTATATTGAGGAAATGGTTATGAAATAGGAATATCCTGAGTCGCTGTAAATGGATTTATTAAGATGTAAAATTATAATAATCCGCCACTGTATAAATATTCTTTAAGGACTGCGGTTAGCTACTTGAGTTGTTTACAAAAGGTAAATTCAATTGGAATGTAAATACGTTATGACTATGATTGAGCGTTAGGGTGCCTTGATGTAACTCAACAATATTCCTAGCGATGGAAAGACCCAGTCCTGCTCCAGTTTGGATACCTTCGCTACTTCTTGAATGGTCAACCTTATAAAAACGATCAAATAGCTTCTCCTCTTGATCTTGCGTGAGGGGAGCTCCTTTATTTTCGACCTCAATCGTAATTTGCTCATGACTCGTTTTCAGTCGAATGCAAATGCCTCCCGGCTTCAAGGAATACTTTAAGGCGTTCATGAGAAGATTATCGATTGCTCTAGCAATTTTATCGCTATCAATGGAGGTAACCACTGGGGAGTCACCGATATCTTTTACGATATATACACCGTTTTCTTGAGCAATGGGTTCGAACTCGAACAGCAATTGATCCAAGAGTTGAAATAAATTGATCCTTCTCAGATTTAAGTGGGTATCGACTGAAGTGAGCCGAGTATATTCGAACAAGTCATCGAGCAACTTCTTCAAATGAATCGCTTTGTTATAGGTGTTTTGAACAAAGCGCGTATATTCATCTTTATCCTGATATGAGTCTGTTCTTAAAAGCTCGATATAGCCGATAATGCTTGTCAGAGGCGTGCGCAAGTCATGTGAAATACCTGTGATCAAATCCATCTTGGATTTCTCTATTTCACGTTCTTTTACAATCTGTTGCTCTAAACGTTCTGTCATTCGATTGATGTTGAGCGCAACCCGTCCAAGTTCATCTTGCCGAACAACAGGTACCCGATATTTTAAATTACCTTCGGAAATAATCTGAAGCCCTTGCTCCAATGTAATTAAGTCTCTAACGATTCGCCGTGTCAAAACTAAAAAAGTAAAAATAAACGTTACCATAAACAAGGGGGTAAGAAGATAAGGAAAAAAATTGCGAAACCAATGCCATTCCATAGTACTGCTAATTTTCAAGAAAAGTAAAATGAGAATATCATTTATAGCAATGGCGATAATAAAACTTAGCACCATTCTGATTAAAATGTTGACTTGAATTCGTTTTTTTCGTTTTGACTTTTGTACATGTTCATTCAATTTTATAGCCAACTCCCCACACCGTTTTAATATACTGAGGATCTCTTGGGAACTGCTCTAATTTTTCTCGTAAATTACGAATATGAACCATTACGGTATTATCAGAAAATCCATATGGTGCCTTCCATACATTTTCGTAAATGTGCTCCGAACTAAAAACCTGTCCAGGATGGCTGGCAAGCAAGACCAGAATAGCAAACTCCAGAGGAGTCAACGAAATTTCGTTGCCCTTTAACTTTACGGAATGTTTACTCTTATCGATGATCAGGTCTTTAATAAGAATAAGGGAATTAAATTCTTCTTTTCCTATTAATGTTTGACGACGTAGCTGCGCTTTTACGCGAGCAAGCAATTCTAATGGATTGAACGGTTTGATCATGTAGTCATCGGCCCCGGTAGTCAGTCCGTTAATTTTATCAATATCTTCTTCCTTGGCTGACAGCATGATAATCGGAGTATTCGATATTTCCCTTATTTTAAGGCATGCTCTGATTCCATCCATTCGTGGCATCATGACATCCAAGATAACCAGTTGAATCGGTGTTGTCTTTATGGCATCCAGGGCTTCTTCACCATCGGCTGCTTCAATCACATGGTATCCTTCATTACGTAGATATACATGAATGACATCCCGAATCTCGGAATCATCATCCACGACAAGAATGGTATTCATTACTGACTGCTCCTTCTTTTTTGACTGGGTAGAATTAAGGTATTTAAGGTACCTGAAATTACGCAACTAGTATAGATATCTTGATAATAAGGTAAAGTCTTCACTTTTTCTACATAGGCATAAGCGAAACATTTAATGGAGTGAATGAAAGTGTCATCATCATTTAAATTGTTTCCTTTTTGCGACAGACGTAAACGAAAGCGGGAGGGATATTGAAAGGTGCTAAATCAATTTTTTCAATGATAAATTTTTCGGAAAGCTGCTTTTTCATTTGAAGCGAATATTGAAAGGCGATAAACAAGCCTCCAGGTTTGAGTGCTTTATAGATCTGTTCAACCAAGGTATCTCTCAATTCACGCTCAAAATTAAAAAAAGGTAGTCCGCTAAAAATACAATCCAGCTGATGAATGTTCTCTTTCTTCATTGCTTCTAGTAACTGAGCAGCGTTCGGATGACAGGAGAAGTCTGGGTATTCTGTCTGTAAATTATTCCTCATAGTCTCATTCATCTCAAACAATAACACTTTCGTGGGTTCACTCACCTGGGCGTTGATAAAGCGGGTGATGGCACCTGTACCCGATCCGAGTTCTGCGACTGCCTTAATCTCGTTCCAGGGGGCTTGTTTAACCATTTTGGTCGCTAGAAACCGAGAGCTTGGTATAACACTGCCTACATTTTTTGGGCTGTGAATAAAGCTTTGCAAAAATAAAAGGTATTCATTAAGTTTCAACTGATTTTCCTCCATTACTGTTTTTATTGTCAGGAACAATGCTGAATATGGCACAAAAATTAACAAATTTATTTCTTTTATCGAAACGGATGGATACCGAAACGATTAAAAATGAGAAAATTGAAGTGAAGACATAGGGAGAAAATATCGTACGATTGGGAAGAACATACCGATGCACATGGCCCAATCTCTCTATTTCTGCACCTCTTTATTGTTTCGATACAGAAATCATAATGAAAAAAACTAAGGAATTAATGAGTATATTTCTAAAGAAAATCTAAAGATTCATCTATAGAAGGTTTAAAATCTATATCATCCAACCCAAAAAGCCTTACCAACCAAGTCGGTAAGGCTTTTTTATAAGGGCAAACTGTTCCGCCACGCAACTCAATGATATTTATGGCTATAGAAAGACCTAGTGCGACTCTAATTTGTATCCCTTCATAATGTTGGGAGGGGGATGTTTATGAGATCGTGTATTTTCTTCTACTTGTATGTGAAGCTATGTTTTCACTAGTACGAGTGGGAATAGGAGAGTGAACTCTCTCTTTTTAAATTTCCATCAGTGCTAAAGAAGTAGAATTACCAAAGTGTTAGGATAAAGTTGAGGTCTGATTAGCTTGGTTAAAAGCTGATCAGACCTTTCCTACATTGGGCGTAAAACAGTTTAAGATGTCAAGCCATGGCTTGGAGGGGAGAATTAAAGGCGTTTTTGTATTACTTCAGAATTTCTTTAGAAATATCCCTATAAGCTCCTAAGATTTTTATAATAATATACTTTCATCGACATTAACGAGGAGGTTAGAACATGATTAGTGATATCGTCTTACAGCTAGTCGATCATTATGGATATCTCTTTTTTTTCTTAGCCTTCTGCCTAGGCCCATTCGGCGTCCCGGTTCCAAATGAAATAACCATACTAACAGGTGGAATTTTGAGTAACAACGGAGCTTTAAACCCGTGGATTGTATATATTGTTATTCTCGCTGGCTTATTTACAGCAATTACAATTGCTTATTTTGCGGGCAGAATCTTTGGAGAAAAATTTAAACTAAAGTTTCAAAACAACCGTCACTTTCAGAAAGCAGAGAAATTTTTTGAACAGCACGGAGATATCGCAATGTGTCTTGGACATTTCATACCAGTCATTCGGTATATTTTGCCTGTATTCGTTGGTCTAAACGGTACCTCATACAAGAAGTTTGCTTTGATTTCGTATTCCAGCGCGTTTGTTTGGACCGCTACGTTCTTTACCTTTGGCAAGTTCCTTGGACATTATATATTGGCTTTGCTAGATTTGATCGATCCTAAATTGGCCGTGGTTGCTCTAATGATAGCCGTTGGCACCTTTATCACAACCAAGTGGTTCAAGTCGAAATTATCCAACTTTACTGCATAAGCTGGTGAACAAATGAAAAAAATAGAAGAAAGGGGGAGAGTCATTTGACTTCAAATCAGTATGCAATGTTCTTGCAACGATTTATTAAAAATCCAAAGCGAGTTGGAAGTGTTTTGCCCAGTTCACGGTTTCTGGCGAGTAAAATGGTTCAATCTGTGTCATGGGATGATGTGAGCACAATTGCAGAATTCGGTTCTGGCACAGGAGCTATCACACGCTTTATCGAACTGCGAGTAAATCGATCTGCTAAGGTGTTATTGTTTGAAATGGACGATAAGATGAGGAGGGTTTTGCAAACAACCTACCCAAACTTCTCATGTCATTCAAACGCTTGTCATTTAACAAAAATAATGAATCAAAAAGGTATTGATTCGTTGGACTGTATTATTAGCGGATTACCCTTTTTTAATTTTAAGAGCGAATTAAGAGAAACTTTACTCCATCAAATTACCGAATCCTTAAAACCAGAGGGCAAATTTATCGCTTTTCAATACTCCCTTCAAATGAAGAAACATTTATCTGAGAAATTCATTATTGATAAAATCGATTTTGTGCCCCTCAATTTTCCTCCTGCTTTTGTTTATACATGCCGTAAGAAAGAGGGGATTTAAGTGAGTTATGACACACTAATTCATTGGATTGCGCAGTTTGGTTATGCTGCTTTATTCTTTGCATTATGGCTCGGAATTGTTGGAATGCCAATACCGGACGAGGTTGTCGTTATGACCGGCGGAGCCGTTAGCAAAGTAGGATTACTCCACTATTTCCCAGCATTTATTATCACTTATTTAGGAGTTATCTCCGGGCTATCTCTTGGTTATATTCTAGGCAGGTTTTTCGGTTCGCCGGTGCTGGATAAACTTCGCCATAAAAAAAATTTGGGGAAGCATATACAAACATCAGAACACCTTCTAAATAAATATGGAAATATTGCATTGAGTTTTAGCTACTTTTTTCCGGTGGTGAGGCATATTGTTCCCTATTTAGTCGGAATTAATAAAATGTCATTTCGCCGTTATATTCTTTATTCCTATACAGCCGGGCTTGTTTGGACGTCTGTCTTTTTTGTAGTTGGCCAATTTGCAGGTGGTCATGTGGAAACAATCGGGACAATGATTTATCACTACGGTATATATGTGGGACTTGCCTTAATCATAGGAATTGTCATATTCATGATTCTTAAAAGTCGGAAAAGGAGCAAAGCGTGATGTGTGGAATCAACCTTTAGGAGATTTAGATAATACGGTAGTAGTTCAAATTCTGAATTTACACGAGAAAATAGATGATCTTCCAAGAGAGCCGCGATATATAAAAACCGTTTGGGGAGTTGGGTAGAAAATTGAAACTGATAAACGGCAAAAGAAATGTTTGCTTTGAGATTTTTTTGGCGTTAGTTTTCAGTCTTGTCATTGCATATCTCAGTTTCGCCATTGTAATAACTTGTATCAATTTGTTTGTAAATCGATTACAAGCGGGATATTTTTTTCTAAAGCTAGACCAGCCTTTATTTTCCCCTTTTTTTAAACTGACCCGACACATGTTTAAATACATTTTCGATTTGCCCGAAGGTTCGCAAGTTCTCTTTTGATAGATTTAAAGGAAATACAACAAAGTTATGATTTCACTGTTGCTATATATTCTAGCAGCTCAAACGATTTTCACATAAGGCGAAATGCTGATTTAAAAATATTAATCGTCATAGGTCAGATATACCCCCACCAACTCCCGAATTTCATTTCATCATCAATAATAAGAATCGTTTCTTTGGCATATGAAAGCATCCTTTCTGTGCCTTCAGTTTATGCCGATTTCTCTTAACATAAAAGGAAAGTGATTCTTAAACGTTTCTGAGATTTGATTTTTTGAAAAGGAGAGCTGTGATCCATGAAAAAAGGAACGAAAGAAAAAATGTTGATTCTTACCGGAAATTATGGAGATGGTCACATTCAAGTAGCCCAAGCGATACAGGATGCGATGCAAATTCGATTTCCTCATATGGAACCTGTCATTATTGATTTTATGGAATGGGTCCATCCTTATATGAATCATTTGAGTCGAAATGTTTATCTCCAAGCCGTAAAAACATTCCCTCAAGTTTATGGATATCTATATCAGAAAACGCGGAGACAAAACACCCTATCCTATATCATAAAGACCGTTTTTTCTACAGGAATCGGACGAATGATGAAATTGATTAATGAAATACAGCCTGCTATTGTAGTATGCACCTTCCCTTTGGCGGCAGGCGTGATGTCGAAGTTGAAATCATATGGTTCAATCGATATTCATACTGTTACTATCATTACCGATCACACGGATCATAGTTCATGGATTTATCCATATACAGATCAATATATTGTGGGTTCCAGAAGTGTACGTGATTCTTTAATTCAATTAGGTGTTGAAGAGACTCGGATTGCAGATACGGGAATTCCCATTCGCCCGCAATTTTCTCAGTCCATAGAAAGAGAGAAAACAGCTAAGAAGTATGGTTTAGATCCTCATATGCCTACTGTGCTTGTGATGGGAGGAGGTTGCGGCATGATTGGCGATGGAAGCTCTACTATTCAGAAATTTGATCTATTGTCACAGCCTGTACAATTCATCATTGTTTGTGGGCATAATGAAAAACTTCGAATGAAATTGAATGAGAGTCTGAAAATTTCCAAACATCGCATCTATTTAACAGGTTATATTAACTATGTTCATGAGTTAATGGCTATATCTGATATTATGATTACCAAACCAGGAGGAGTCACGACTTTTGAGGCGATTGCTATGGAACTGCCGATGCTACTTTGTAAACCAATTCCTGGTCAAGAACAGGATAATGCCAAATTTTTAGTTCGTTCTGGGGTAGCCATTCATGCAGAGACATCTGGGGATCTAACCGAGCGCCTATCGGAATTACTAGATGATGCAAAACTTCTTCAACATATGATAGAAAATACTAAACAGCTCCATCCTAAAGAGTCCGCGTTTGCTTCATTAGAAGTTATTTTTGGAACTATTGCAATGAATAATAGATCCAGTGAAATAAAGATATGCTCCTAGAAAAAAGGCAAGCATGGATTTATTACTGTTAAAAAGGAGCAGGATCATGAAGCAGACATTCATAATTCTCATTAGTGCATTACTCGTATACACGATTATCCCGACCCTTATAATCCGACTATTTGGAATCGGAGTTTATAAAAGGGGAACGGGCGAGCAGCCCATTGCGTTAACTTTTGATGACGGTCCGGACCCAGAATTTACGCCTCTTTTGCTTGATTTATTAAAGAAATATAATATAAAGGGTACCTTTTTTGTCCTTGGTCGCAAAGCAGAGAAATATCCCGATTTAATCCAACGGATGCACAATGAAGGACATCTTGTCGGAATCCATAATTATGTACATTGGTCAAATGCTTTAATGAGTCCTAAGAGGGTTCGCGAGCAGGTAAACAAAACGGCCAATGTCATTAATCGTATTATTGGGGAGAAAGCCTTCTATTATCGGCCCCCGTGGGGAGTCATTAACCTATTTGATTTTTTTCTGATGAAGCAATTTCGCATGATTCTTTGGTCTGTTATTGTAGGTGACTGGAAGAGCTCTGGCGGCAAGCAAAAAATTAAGCAAAGGCTGCTGTCCAAGCTAAGGGGTGGAGCTGTTATCGTTCTTCATGATAGCGGGCAAACATTTGGAGCAGATAGGGATCACCTGCATACATGTTGGAGGCATTAAATGAATTTATCATTGAAGCATTATATACGGGGTATTGTTTTCAGAGAGTAGATGAGAAAAGAGCTGCATAATGAACAGGCTAAATATATGAGCATTAATTATGGTACGGCCGTGATAAGCGCGGCTTTTTTGTTTTACATAAACACATTAACTGTCAGCACTCTCGAAGATTATTTAAAAAACAGAGTAAGTTTAATTTGGATACTAAAAATCAAAACTTAAGCCCAGGACAAAGTATTGTTCGGGGCTTAAGTTTTTTTACTTATACATCAAGGTTGCCGGAGTGGCCTTCTTCTGATCCAATGGAACGGGTCAGAACTCCTTCGAAAGGCAAAGTAAGAGTAAATTTAAATATGTTATTTATATGAATGAGCGTTAAGGTTCCTCCATGCAACTCAATAATGTTTCTAGCAATAGAAAGGCCCAGACCTGCTCCCGTTTGAATGCCTTCACTACTTCTTGAATGGTCTACTTTATAAAAACGATTGAAGAGTTTATTTTCTTGCTCTTGTGTGAGGGGATTCCCTTTATTTTCGATCTCAATACTAATTTGCTTATTATCCAACTTCATTAAAATACGTACGGTTCCTGGCTTTACAGAGTACTTAAGGGCATTCATGAGTAGATTATCGATTGCTCTGGCAATTTTTTTACTGTCAATAACGGTTATAATAGGAGAGTTACCTAAGTCTTTAATAATATGGATACCGTTCTCTTGAGCGATCGGTTCAAATTCAAAAATTAATTGATCTAGAAGCTGGAATACATCGATTTTATTTAGGTCCAGGCGGGTATCGACCGAAGTAAGTCGGGTATATTCAAACAAATCATCGAGCAATTTTTTTAAATGAATAGCTTTGTTATAAGTGTTTTGAACAAATCGCGTATATTCATCTTTATTTTGAAATGAATTTGTTCTTAAGAGTTCTATATAGCCAATAATGCTTGTAAGTGGCGTACGCAAGTCGTGTGATATGCCTGTTATCATTTCCAACTTGGAGATTTCTAGTTCACGTTCCTTTTCGATCTGCTGTTGTAGACGTTCCGCCATCAAGTTGATATTAAACGCAACCCTCCCAAGCTCATCATTTCGCATGACAGGCACTCGATAGCTTAAATTACCCTCGGATATAATTTGAAGCCCCTGCTCCAACGAAATTAAGTCTCTTACGATTCGTCGAGTTAAAGCTAGGAAAGTAATAATAAAGTTAACCATAAACAGGGGGGGGAAAATATACGGAATGAAATTGAGGAGCCACTCGGATTCCATGCCATGGCCAATATCCAGTAAAAGTAAAATAAGCATGTTATTTATGGTTGTGGCGATAATGAGACTTAGCATCATTCTGATTAAAATATTGACCTGAATCATCCTTTTTTTTCGTTTTGGTTTTTGCACATGTTCAGTCAATTTTATAACCAACTCCCCAAATCGTTTTAATATACTGAGGATCTCTGGGAAACTCCTCTAATTTCTCTCGTAAATTACGAATATGGACCATCACGGTATTATCGGAATACCCAATAGGATCTTTCCACACGCTTTCGTAAATCTTATCAAAGCTAAATACTTGCCCAGGGTGGCTTGCAAGCAACTCTAGAATTGAAAACTCAAGAGGGGTCAGCGAAATGTTATTTTCTTTCAATGTAACGGAATGTTTACTCTTATCGATCACAAGATCTTTGATGAATATAACAGAATTAAATTCTTCTTTTCCTATTAATGATTGTCGCTGCAAATGAGCTTTTACTCGAGCGAGTAATTCTAACGGATTAAAGGGTTTTATCATGTAATCGTCCGCACCGGGAGTAAGACCCGAAATTTTACCAATATCTTCTTCCTCCCCCGATAGCATGATAATGGGGGTGCTCGATATTTCCCTTATTTTAATGCAAGCATTAATGCCATCCATTTGTGGCATCTTAATATCTAAGATGACCAGTTCGAAAGAGATTGATCTTATTAAATCTAACGCTTCCAGACCATTTGCAACTTCTATGACAAAGTATCCTTCATTGCGCAAATAAACGTGAATGACATCTCGAATCTCTGTATCGTCACCTACAACAAGTATTGTATCCATTACATGATGCCCCTTTCCTACTTTTTATGATTACGGCTACTAAAATTCTATAATTAAGACAAACCCAATGATTGCTACGAAAAGTTTATTAATACCGATTATTGCCTCCCCTTTTGCGACAGGTATATACAAAAGCTGGAGGGAAATTGAAAGGTACGAACTCGATTTTTTCGATGATTAAATCTTCGGCAAATTTTTTTTTCATTTGAAGTGAGTACTGATAAGCGACAAAAATCCCTTCTGGTTTTAGTGCCTTAATAATCTGACTAAGTAAGGTTTCTCGCATTTCACTCGTAAAATTAAAAAATGGCAATCCGCTAATAATACAATCAAGCTGGCCGATGTCATCTTGATTCAATTTTTTGATTAATTGGCAAGCGTTTGAATGACACGCGAAATCCGGGTATTTTGTCTTCAGAGTAGCTCTCATTTTCTTATCCCTTTCGAACAATAGCACTCTTGTTGATCCGGTTAACTGTGGCTTCATGAAACGTGTAATAGCACCTGTACCTGACCCGAGTTCTGCGACTGCCTTTACCTCATTCCATGGTATAGACTCAACGATTTTAGCTGCTAGAAATCGGGAGCTAGGTATAACACTTCCTACTCGTTGTGGATTTGTGAGAAAACCTTGCAAAAAAAGTAGACATTCACTGATATTCAACTGTTTTTCCCCCATTATTTAATTTCTCCCTTTTGGGTACCCAACAAATAAAGGGATGATATACCGAACAACTGGAAGGAATAATCCAAAACATATTGCCATATCTCCTCGTTTTGTTATTTATATCAATATAAAAATAGTAACGAAAAAATCTAAGGATTTTACGAGGATATATCTAAAGAAAATCTGAAGATATGTACACTATTCAGACTCGAAGTCTGCAAGAAGTGCATGAAAATCAGAAAGCTGATCTGATTGAAGAACCCAAAAAGCCTTGCCAACAAAAAAGTTGGCGAGGCTTTTTATTACGTAAATTGTTGATAAGATTCCCTATAAATAAGATGTGAGAGGGAATACCCCTTACCAACTAATGTTAAGGAATTCTTTAGAAAAATCCTCTAAAGTTCTTCAGAGTTTATCATTATGATGGGTTCATTGCTATAGATGAACCTAATCAGGAGATGATAACGTGACTCACCCTACAAAACAAACCTTCCTTTCAACTTGGCTGTCTCTTCTATGGCTTACAGTGGTTCCGTTATTGTATATTTTCTACGGTATACTTAACCATCCTACCGAACACGTCTATAGCCTCGTAACGGATCTAGATCGCCTAACGCCATTCGTTCCGTCCTTTATTATTCCTTATGTTCTTTGGTACCCGTTCATTGCATCTGTACTGATCGGACTTGCGTTCAAGGACAGAACAGCTTATTACCGGACGCTACTTGCGCTCTGTGGAGGGCTGATCCTTTCTTATATCGTCTATGCCCTTTTCCAAACGGCTGTTCACCGTCCAGACAATCTAGCCCAGACAGGCGTCATCAACCGTTTGGTCTGGTTGGTGTACAGCCATGACCAGCCGTTTAACTGTTTCCCGAGCATTCATGTGCTAACCAGCTACCTGATGCTTCGTGGAGCAAGGGTATTCGGAAGAACGATTCGCTGGGCAGTCACCGCGATGTCTATTGTCATTATAGCGTCCACTTTGCTGGTCAAGCAGCATGTACTAGCAGATGTCGTTGGCGGTATCCTAGCCGGAGAGCTGTTGTACCGATCGGCGGGCATAGCCTTATCATACCTACGGGGACATAGAAATCGCCTGACTCTGAAAGGAGGCGAGCGTCATGTTTCTGCTGAGTAAAGAGAGACGCTCATTCATATCTCATTTTATGAGAAAACCCTGACATATGATTACATTGCTAGATCGTTTCATCCCGAAATACTTTTAGCCAAAGCAGAAAGCAATCTGCACGTGTCTATGATTCATTTGTAGTTGCTCAAAAGAGAACAATAGATAATTCATATAAGAATGTGTTTGTACAATTATTTAAAAATAGAAAGAGGGGGTTCTATGAAAAAACGTATGTTCATTTTATTGCTGTTGGCCTTATCAACCAGTTCTTTTTCAGGGTCCTTTGTTCAAGCAGAGGGGCAGCAATTGGCTTCCAATGCAAGTGTGAAACTAACATTGAGTCAAGCCCAGCAATGGGCGCGATCCAATAGCTTTAGCTTGAAGGAGGCCCAGCAAACGATAGATCGCAATCGGATTAACTTGAAAAATGCAGGTAAGAATCTGGACTTCATTCCCGCAGGTACAGGTAATGGAGAAGAGGATGCGGCCAGTAGTTCAGCATGGAAGGGGTATGCCTCATCGACGGTTTCTTATCTGGAATCCAAGAAGCAAATCGAGCTTGCCCAAGATCAGACAGACTACACTACAATGAAGAACTATTATGAGGTACTTCTGGCTGATAACAAGGTGAAGAGCAGTGAGGATGCACTTTCGCTTGCATTATTGGAGGAAAAAGCTGCTGAGGCAAAAGCCAACCGTGGAAAAATTTCTCCAAGTGATCAAAGCAGCATTATTCAGACTCGTATAGAAGCACAAAAAAATATAGAGATTGCAAAAGCTGCGTTGCAAAAAGCGATGGATTCACTAAATACCCAAATGGGGCAACCGCAAGGTACGGTCTATGAACTGGTGGATCGACCTGTTTACCGAAAAATGGATAGCACGAATTTGGATACGCTTGTGACACGTGCCATTTCGGCGAGTCCTTCGGTATGGAGACAGGAGGAGGCTGTCAAGCTGGCAAAGATGGAAGTTAAATATTACACGTGGAACTCAGGAAATGATGATTATGAAATTAAACAGATTGAAGTAGATTCAGCAGAAGGCGGATTGGAAAATACCAAGGACCAATTAGCAGAAACACTGAAGAGTATGTACTTTAACTTACAGCAGAGTTATGAACAATACGAACAAATGCAAAGTAATCTGCAGAACACTAATAAAGTATTAGATATATCTCGTAAAAAAAAGGAACGAGGATTTGCTACAGGTACAGAGGTCGCCACGAATCAGTTAAAAGTGAAGCAAATTGAACGGAATAAGGATGAACTCATTATTCAAATGACAATGCTGCAACATGCTTTAAACAAACCGTGGAGCGTATAGGTTTTAGAAAAAATACATTTTAAGGGGATATAACATTGTCGGAAACAGAAAAGAAAGATGCATTGCAAGTGTTAAGAAGGAAAAAAAGATTGAAAGGGATCATAGGTATTCTTGTCTTGATTATTATAGCGGGAATTGGCGGTACTGTTTATATGAATAGAAGTCAGGAAAAGCCCGTGGAGGATCCTGCGAACCAGATCGTACAGGTACAGAAAACAAACATGACCGAATCGCTTAAAGTAACTGGAACCGTTCAGGCTTCTAAGGAAGTCAATATCAATTTTACAAATGTTGAGGGTGCCAAGCTCATTGCCGTCAATGTTAAAGCAGGAGATAGTGTCAAAGCGGGTCAGGTGTTGGCTCGTTTGGATGATTCGGATTCCAAGTTACAAATTAAAAATGCTGAATCCAATGTAGCGATTGCCCGAGCCAAGGTGGAGGAAGCCAAGCGTGGACCGAAGTCTAGTGATATTGAGCTCCAGAAGGCAAATGTCCTAAAGGCGCAGATGGCGATTAAAACAGCCAAGGATTCCATGGAGCTGGAAGAAGTCGCTGCACAAAAAGTGGCGGCTCAGATGATTTTGGATAAAGCCCAGAAGGATTATGATGACCAGACTTATCTAGTTCAGAATGATGCGGCCGCAGAAAGTGACCTGGCGACGGCCAAGCAAAGCTTGGATAAGGCAAAATTGGATATGAGTAATGCCGAGCTTCAATACAAGAAGGCACAGATCAGACAAAACCAGGCTATTGAAGATGCTGAAATGGGTTATAAAACCGCTTTAATTCAATTAAAGGCAGCACAGTCCCCGCCTGAAGCTTCCAACATTCAATCTGCACAGGCTTCTTTACAGCAGGCCGAAACAGAATTGGAGCAAAAGAAAAGTGTTCTGAATAAATTACAGGTTACGGCGCCGTGGGATGGGATTGTTTTGAAGGTCAACGGCGATGTGGGCACCAGTCCTACTGCACCTTTTATCATAATGAATAACTCCAATACAGGGGTCATGAAGGTTAGTGCCAAGGTTAACGAAAGTGATATCGCCAAATTGAAGACCGGACTTCAGGCTACAATGCATACCAATTCATTTCCGGACAAGCAATTCAAAGGAGAAGTTCTTTTTGTTTCTCCAGAGCCAGTTGTGGAATCCAATGTGACTACATACAAAGTTGAATTGTCTTTGGATAGCCAAAAAATAAGGCTGCAACCGGGGATGAACATGGATGTATCCCTTCTGTTAGCTGAACACAAAGACGCGCTGTCTGTGCCATTGTTTGCATTGAGATCTGAAGGTGGTGTAGATGGAGTATATGTGGCGAAGAACGCGGCAAATCCTGCTGATTATGGATTTAGACCGGTGAAACTAGGCGTCTATACAGCGGATCAGGCCGAAATCAAGTCTGGTGTCAAGGAAGGCGAAACTATTGTTATTCCTCCTCAGAACAGCAGTGCTGATCCGAATGGCAGTGGAGGGGGGCAGGCACAATGAGCGAAACTCAATCCAATAAAACGGTGATCGAAATTAAAGAACTGAAAAAAATGTATGAAGTAGGCGGTCAGGAGATTCAGGCTCTGCGCAGCGTGAATTTATCCATTAGCGAAGGTGAGTTTGTTGCTATCATGGGACCCTCTGGTTCGGGCAAGTCTACCATGATGAATGTCATTGGTTGCCTGGATCATCCGGATACCGGAAAATACTACCTGGATGGGTATTCCATATTGGATGCTCGTGAGAAAGAACTTTCGGAGATTAGAAATCAGAAACTAGGTTTTGTGTTTCAAAAATTTTATTTACTTCCCCGAACTACAGCATTAGCCAATGTAGAGCTACCTATGATGTATGCAGGTATACCTGCCAAGGAACGCCGGGAACGAGCCGTGGAGGCGCTACGAAGCGTTGGCCTTGCCGAACGGATGTATAACAAGCCTAACGAGCTTTCTGGTGGTCAGCAGCAGCGTGTCTCCATTGCACGTGCATTGGTAAATAATCCTGTTATTCTGCTGGCAGATGAACCTACGGGCGCACTGGATACGAAAACGAGTATTGAGATTATGGAACTGTTTCAAGGGTTGAATGAGCTGGGAAAAACTATAGTTCTGGTTACTCATGAGCTGGAAATAGCTGAATATGCCAAACGATTGATTAGTTTTCGGGATGGCAATATTGAGCGGGATGAGCAAATTACGAATAGACGAATTTCATCAAGGACGGTAAGCCTATGAATGTGATGGAAACGATCCGTGTATTAATGAATAGCTTAACCACCAACAAGATGCGTTCATTTTTAACGATACTCGGTATTATTATTGGGGTGGCAGCGGTTATTGCCATTATGGCAATCGGAAACGGTTCTAAAGCCAGTATTAAGGAGGAAATAAATAGTCTAGGGAATAACGTGATTATGGTTGCTCCAGCCATGCCAATGACCGAGGAAGAAATCAATGGGGACAACTTGCCCTCCTTTACGTGGGTTGATATCAAGGCAATGGAACAAAAGAGTTCGATTGCGGCATTAATGCCCAGTATTTCGAGCAATTCAAAAGTTGTATGGGGTCGATATAACTATAATGCAACTATTATAGGAACATCCGCTTCATTTTATAAAGTTAAAAAGTTTTCCTTTGCTGAAGGCAGGACATTTACCAACGATGAGTTGGATAAACGTATGAATGTTGCTATTCTGGAAAGCCAAGCGGTTGTACGTCTTTTTGGTGGGGATACCAAAAACGTGGTGGGACGAACGTTTCAAATTAAACAGATCCCCTTCAAAGTGATCGGAGTATTGAATTCTCAGCCCGTTACGAATTTAAGCCGCAGTACAAATGATCAAATTTACATCCCTGCTACAACCATGATGAACCGTCTGGGTGAGAAAAATATCACCAGCCTAGATGTCTCCGCCAAGTCACCAGGTCAGATGGATCAAGCTCATTCAGATATATTGGGGAGCTTGCGTGTGACGCATCAGCTAAAACCCTCAGAACCGGATCAATTTCAAACTATGAGTCTGTCCGAAGCAGCAGGTGCAGCTTTGGGTGTAGATAATATCATGAGCAAATTGCTGGGAGGTGTAGCCGCAATATCGCTCGTGGTAGGGGGAATCGGAATTATGAATATTATGATGGTCTCCGTTATAGAGCGTACAAGAGAAATCGGTATTCGCAAAGCGATTGGCGCCAAGCCTAGAGATATTATGATTCAATTCCTGTTCGAAGCAGTCATTTTCGGTCTAATGGGAGGTATACTTGGGGTTGCTGCTGGCATAGGAGCGTCTAAAATAATTGAAGCAACAACTCGTATGACCATTGAATTCACGGTCTCGCCGATCATATATTCGTTTCTTAGCTCTGCAGGTATAGGTATCTTATTTGGGGTATACCCAGCTTATAAAGCAGCGAGATTGAAGCCGATAGATGCATTGAGATACGAATAATTTTATTGAAAAATGTTCATGAAACGTAAATAGGTATTGTTGAGGGTGCAGTATTTGTTGAAAAGCAATCGAAGCAGGAAGGAAAAGTAATGCCAAAAATCTTGCTATAGATGTATTAAGAAAACGAAAAAAGATGAGAGAATACTCTTCACATAGAGAACTATTTGATTATCACTGGGATACCCTCGATTTTGTAATTCAAGAGGAAGTCGAGCGAATTCTTTTGATGGTAAGTAATGACGTGCAAAGGACTGTACTCGAATTGCGCCTAGTCCAAGGATACTCCATAAAAGAAACAGCTAAAATTTTAAACAAGAGCGAAGCTGCCGTGAAGTCGTCGCTGTACAGAGCTTCTAAACATATTAAATTAAGATATATTTCATGAACTGATTGGGAAGAACCTAATAAGCAGTAGGACTGACAGTATTCTTTTTGCTGAAAGAGCTTTTTTTTCAAGCTCTGATCCTTAAATATCTTTTTATTGATCCAACCAATACCTCTAGTTTATCTGTTATCTAATACAATAAACCACGTTTTTTATGTCTAGAAGAGTGTAGGTAGAATAGTTGAGTCAAAACATTAAAAGGTGGTCATTTGACCACCTTAGGATGTGAAGGAATTGCGAATATCTAACCGTGAAAAATAATTACTTTCATTCTATTACCCTCATTTTTTCAGTCCACGTAACTGTAGCCTATCCAAAGAATTTATTCTGAAGGTTAAAGAAGCTCTACTTGTTCTGGACGACGAGATACCAGTCGGACAAGATCCAGCGTAAGCATTGGAAGTGTCATACCTGCCGGATAAGCTAAATATCTTGCTTGCCATTCAGGTGAGAATTTTTCCTTGTAACGGCGCAATCCCTCAAATCCATACCAGTGCCCACCATATCGGAACACCAGCCGAGCTAATTTTTCTTCACGATGCGCATTCTGATTTTCACCCACACTGGAGAGAGGAGACATACCCAAATTGAAATAAGAATAACCTTGTTCTTTTGCCCATTCAATTATACGTACAAATAACACATCCATCGTTCCATTCGGTGTATCATTCAAATGGCGCATCAGATCAATTGAGATCACTTTATTTTGGTCATAAGCTGGAGCTAATGTTGCAAAAGCCAAAATGTGACCCTCAGCATTACGAAGCAATGTTAAGGGAGAGCGTTGAATATACGCTTCGTTGAACCAGCCTAAAGAATAAGCTTTTTCTTTACGATCGCCTAGCCACTCATCCGAAATCTGACGTAATTCAGACAGTAATTCTGAATGATAGGGTGGGGCAAGCACTTCAAATATTTGACCTTCACGATCTGATTTATTTTTAGCAGTTCGCAAGTTCTGCTTACTTTTCCCACTTAATGTGAATGTAGTTAGAGGAACCAAAGCTTCTTCGCCTAGTTTGAAGAATTTGTAACCATTCTCATGATAGATCGATAGATATTCAGGTGTTGCTTGATAAAAAACAACGGTTAATGCATACTGATCCGCATACCTCTGAAATTCTTGAATCGCAGCAGAGACAAGATTTTTATTACCAACTGGGTCGCCAAGTACAATTAATTTGTGACGCACTCGAGAATAGGGAATTAAAATTTGATCATTTTGCGCCCAATAAAAATTTTTGTCTCCTAGATAGAGAAGATGAGTCAAAAGATTACCGTCTTCTTTGGCAATAAATTGAGTTAATTTCTCTATACCCGCCTCATCTGGACGTATTCCTGTGTAGCGATGCGGGCGTAAGGTGAATATAGATGCCATTAAAATTAAAGCACCGATTAATCCAACAAGGGCCGTCACTGCATATTCATGCGGGTTCAAAAACCATTGTTGAGTACGCATTGGTAGATGTCGCAAAATAGCTGGATGAATATGTGTACCAATAACGTAATACGATAACGATGAGATAAAAGCAAGGAACGCCCAAATCCAGATACTACGTAAAGAAATACTAGCACTTTCACTGTTAAATCGAGCCCGTGATATCCATAGCACCAATGCAACAATAAGTAAAATAATAGCTTCCTCGTAATCGAACCCTTTGGCAAATGTGAAGATAGCACCTGCTAACAACAATGCTCCCGTCCATATGTAAGCGCGACGAGTACGCATTGAAATACCACGTGATACGATAATAAGCATAATACCGATAGTCACAGATAACTGTTCTGAAAAACGCATAATAGGTAAAGATAACACATGTTCCATAAAACGTAGGCGAGCAATTAGGCCTGGGGTAGCCGCAGAAAGTAGTAATATGATACCACTGGTGAATACTAACTTTCCAAGCGCCCATGCTCCTAGATCACTAAGTAGACCGAAATGAGAAGGCCAGCCCCAGAATTTGACCCATGTGTTACGTGAAGCGTCCAGACTAGTTGTAATCATTTCACGCATTTGTTTACTGTTCGGACTCATCTCAAACGTAGCTAGCACAAGACCGATCAACCAAGGAACTACAAAGTAAAAAATGCGGAACAATAACAAAATCGTTAGTGCACGTGATGGATCAACACCTAATGTCTGAAGTCCAAGCAACACGATCAGATCAAATGCTCCAATACCACCTGGCGCCATACTAATAATCCCTGCAATTGCTGCTACAATATACACACCGAATACCGGGGCAAACGGTAAATGATTCAGATCATAAAAAGTGAATAACCAAAATAATGCCCCTGCACAAGCCCACTCTAGAACAGAGGAACCTAGAGAAGCGATGACTACTTTCCAAGGTAACTTGCCATCGCCCTTATGAAACCATTTGGCGAACAGGGAAGATCGTTGCATTAATAGGAAGAACGGTAAGTACAATGAAACTCCCCATACACCGATACGAAGCCAAGGAAGTTGTTCAAAAATAGGTTCAACAGGAAAAACACCGACCAGTACAAGACAGCCAAGTAAAGATAGACCGACTAATACGATAGGCGATAAAAAGAGTGCAGCAGCTCCCATTGTTTTCATAGGAACGCCACTTCTCTTATACAGTAATGTACGTAGTCCTAGACCGGTAAGACCAGCGAACCCAATCATATTATTAAATGTATTGGCTATCCATGCATATCGATAAGTCGTTTTCCAATTGATATCAAGCTTAAATTGTTTTCGTATTAAATAATCATAAGTACTCATTACAGATACCGCTATAAAAGAAGCAATGATCAATTGAATAACGACATGAACGGGCATCATGCGTAATTCATGAATAATTTTAGCTAAGTTAATATTCTGAATCTCGTGTCTTCCATACACATAGATAATGACTAAAATAGCTACAGGAATCAGTATCCTAATAATTTTAGCACGGTACAAAGCCAAAAATAGCTGTAAAATTTTAAGCTTTCGAAGCAATTCTCTCATTGTGTCGTCGACTCCACCTTCGGACAAAATAATATCGATATTTTTAATACAAGACGGATTGTCAAACCAAATGCGACAGGACTTCTGTGAAAGATTCGTGAGCGGTCCTCCAATCCAGACATTTTCGGGGTCGGTGGTTAATTAGATCCAGTAAATGAAGGAGATCTTCATCCGTGACCCAAGCCATCAGTACTCTTGGGGAGGAACCCAGCAGTAAACCGTTAGCATTTTCATTCAAACCGCGTTGCTAGGACAAATAGCGTCAGCAAAATAAACTAGCAGGTTAAGTATAGCTTCCATATCCGCCTGGCAAGCAAACTACTTGGTTCAGTTAGCAGTGGCTGTGAATAAGCTGCCTGCGGGGTACTGTGTGATGGTTACACCTAGCGCAATCTCTATGAACAACTCCATACGATCGGCATTGTTGATGGGAGTATGCAAGCGGGTTTATGTTCAATTATTGTGGCTACGTACGCTTCATCCTTACCGTGGGCCAGATACGAGGATACTAGATGAAGTTTCATATGGGATTGTATTCTAAAAGAACTCAGAGAGAGGGCGAAATAAGAATAGATAGGCATAGCGTTAATTAGATTTATTAAGTTATTACTGACCATTTTGAACTTCTCTCTTTTTCTTTCAGAAAGCATAATAAAAAAAACTAAGGAATTAATGAGTATATTTCTAAAGAAAATCTAAAGAATTTGTATAACTAAGTAATAACTTGAAATGGAGATTCTTTCGCTAAGACTCTCCACCGTTAAAGTTGAACAGGGCTTCCTACGCAAGTGCTCCAGTTGCAAGCTCCATGATTAAGCTTCAGCGCCCCCCATCTCGGTTAAAAGACGGAATTCAGTGTGAAAGCTCTAACTACGCATGAAGAGTTGAATATATTCTTGACTGAATCGTATTCAATTTATTGATACTCGGATATTTTATTGTTTTATAAATATAAAAAATCTTATTGCCAATAAATATAGTTATAAGCTAAAGGGAGGAACGATGATGCCCCTAAAATCAGATTCTTTGAAAATATATGATTTTGCTTCAGTGACACCTTTGGGTATCCATTATCGGCATGCGCATTCAATATACCCAACTGACTGGAAGCTTCTTTACCTAGATACGGATCCCGAAGAACTTGAAGAGTGCAGAATTGTTGTAAGAGAGTCATTACTTTGATGCGAAATCCATTCTTGGCTAGATCGATACCTTGCGGTTTCTTTTATAAGATTCGCTTCTGCTGCCAGAAGTAGAGTATAGTAGGAGTAGTTGGAAATATATTCCAGGAGGCTACAGCCATGTCACAGGAGATATGGATTAATCTGCCGGTCAAAGATGTTGAGAGGTCAACTGCCTTTTTCAATGAGATTGGATTCCATGCGGCTAGCGTTGGTAACGAGAGAGCCAAGCTTGCCATAGGCCAAACAACGATTCTGCTGTTCCCGGATGCGGCGTTTGAGAAATTTACAGGTTCAAAAATCGCAGATACTTCCCATACCGCAGAAGTAATATTTTCCATTGGCGCTGAAAGCAGAGAAGAAGTAGATGCCTTTATTCAAAAAGTAGAGTTTGCCGGAGGAAACATCTTTGGCAAACCGAGTGAAATTGACGGCTGGATGTACGGCGCAGGATTTGCCGACCTGGACGGTCACCGCTGGAACCTGCTGTACATGGATGAGAGCAAAATGCCGAAACGCTAATATGAAAACGCCGGTCACCTGCTTAAGGTCACCGGCGTTTTTTACACCCC
>RCUF01000280.1_pt1 | contig 21529 bp, 21 predicted proteins | sample 2166311 | NCBI WGS metagenome assembly RCUF01 (sample SAMN09932608, study PRJNA488358) | compost metagenome | feature: garden; material: soil; isolation source: compost soil in 4-hydroxybenzonitrile-enriched culture | place: Germany: Experimental Botanical Garden Goettingen | collected 2016-01-27
CGGAAGCGGTACATTCAGTCTCTGGCACACGTGATGTATACCTGTTGTTGAGCGGAGAAGTGCGACTAGCTCATTTTATTTTGGGCGCTAATGCTACAGTGGATTCCGGCTTTCAGGCTTGAACTTACTTCTGACATCACGTACAATGCATTCAACGAAGTTTCTACAGCTTAGGGGTGTCATCTCATTTGAATAGTGAAAAACGACTACGCACCGCAACGCCCAAATGGCTTGGGGTGGCGGTAAAGGCGCTTGTCTATTTGGAAAAGCACGGAGAACTCTGTGCCAGCGGTTCTATTGCCCGTTCCATTGACTGTGAAGTCACTTTGGTGCGCAGGGTGCTGACACGACTTGTACAGGCAGATTTGATTGCAGCACGCGAAGGTCGTGAGGGAGGCTATGTGCTTACCCGTTCAGCCGACCATATTACACTTGCCGATATATACCACGCCATTGAAATATGTGATCCAATTTTCCCGGGTATGATGCATGAACCGGAAACCAATCCTTTTTGTGAGGAGTTGGCGATAGCCGTATCCGAAATTTTAGCCGAGAGCGAACGACGTATGCTAGAAGTATGGGGGTCCCATACGCTGGCTTCGCTTGCCAATCGTACATCACTCGTGGTGGGGAAATGCAATCATAATGAAGATTCAAAATGATAATAGCCGATGCAACTCTCAAGAGAGGGTTGTATCGGCTATTTCTATGAAATGGTCATGTCTCAAATTATATTTCATATGAGCAAACCCGGTTACGTCCTGCATTTTTAGCTTCGTATAGTGCTTTATCTGCCTGCTCCAGCAGGGCTGCTCCAGACATATCTTCCCCGGTACCAGGAAAGGTCGTCACGCCGATGGACACCGTGACTTTAAGAACAAGATCGTCCGCTAAAATAAACTCGTGCTGATTTACTCCACTTAGAATCTGATTAGCTATGTGCAGCGCTTGTCGAAAAGCACAATTCGGCAAAAGCACAGTGAATTCTTCCCCCCCGCTGCGGGTGACTACATCATTAGGACGACATTTTTCCATTAAAATCTGCCCAAGCTGGCGCAGCACTGCATCTCCTGCCGCATGTCCGTAGGTATCGTTGACTTCCTTGAAGTGATCAATATCCAACACCAGTACAGATAAGTGCTCATGACGTTGGCGAGCTTGAGGGAGCTTTTCTTCCAATGAAAACTCAAGCTGTCTTCTGTTGCTTAAATTAGTGAGATGGTCTGTGTAGGAGGTATGCTCCAGTCGAAGTAACAGCTCATTGGATGTGTTGATAGATTCAGCAATGAGGTACAGAAGACATCCGCCGACCATGGAAATGAAGAATTGGAGCGGATACACGTGCAGAACATCATCAAGATCTTTTAAATTAACCATCAGGGAACAAAATATAAAGCCCAAAGCAAAAATGTTCATCATAATCAGCTTGGGCAAACGTGACCACGACAAATGTGACAGTATAGCGCACCCCAGACCGGCAAACAGCATAAAAACAGCGCCTACGATGGCTTGAGTGTTAATACCAAACAGTAATAATCTACCTACACATATAAACAGGGTAGCCATGAGTGCTGCTGGGGCGCCGATATACGTTGCGGTAGCTACGATGGCCAAATGACGAAGATCGGCAATCGTATTAAATCCTACTGGAATTGAATAGTACATCATAACTATGCCGTAGCACCCAAAAAGGGCGCCTCCAATCCAATGTACCTTACGTTTCAAGGTGTGCAGTCGGATTTTATATCTTTGTGATATAAGGCCTGTTATGTACAAAAAGGTGACAAGGATACAGGTATTTACAAAAAACGTACTGAACAAGATGCTAACCCTCCCGAGAGGCATATTCCTTCATTTTATCAAAAAAACTGACATTAAGCTTGCAAATGAAGAATTTATTGAAATTTATTACGCGGGTGCGCTTATAGCGTTTCGTTCACATGTTTGGTGCATAACTGGGAATAGATTGAGCATACTCCAAAGATACAAGAATAAGGAAAAATGGGCGGTATCTATTGCTGCCTTACTGGAGATGAGGTTTGCTCATGATTCGCTATCCCTATCGCAAACATAATAAAAAGTCGGGTGCGGACAAGAATAAAGAAAATTCTTCGCGTTCTTTAAAGATCGAGGCTCATTTGGATACCAACTTGCAGCAAATTAAGGAATCGACGTCAAACAGCCCAGACTTCTTGATTCGCCGTTTTAATGTCGGACTAAAGGCGGATGTTCCTGCCGCCATTGTATTTCTAGATAGTATGGTCAAGACGGATACGGTGAATGAGCTCGTCATGAAATCATTGCTTAGCCGCCCATCTGCCGAGGTGGCTGCTGAGGTAGAAAGTGCAGAAGAGCTTTACAATCGGATACAGGCTCATGCGCTGGAACTGGGTGAAGTGAAGGATTGCGATGATTGGAATTCCATGATGGAACAACTCTTGATGGGAGATACGATCATTCTGTTGGAAGGCTGTAAAAAAACCATCGCATGCGGCACACGCGGAGGAGAGACGCGGGCGGTTAACGAGCCCTCCACACAGTCTGTCGTCCAGGGGCCGAAGGATGGATTTGTGGAATCCCTGTTCACGAACGTCTCTCTTGTACGTCGGCGGATTAAAAGCTCCGATCTTACGATGGAGATGTTCAAAGTGGGAAGTACGTCCCTCACGAATGTGGCCATACTGTATATGAAAAATATTGCAGATTCAAGTGTCGTAGATGAAGTTCGCAAACGGGTAAAAGCCATCAATATTGACGCCATATTTGAATCCGGCATGGTAGAAGAGATGATACAGGACCAAAATCTCACACCATTTCCAACGATCTATAACTCGGAAAGACCGGATACGATTAGCAGCAACATTATGGAGGGTCGGGTGGCACTCATTGTGGATGGAAATCCATTTGTACTGGTGATGCCTACTGTATTTGCTCAATTTTTTCAAAGTTCTTCCGATTATTCGGAACGTTATGACATGGCAACTGTCATCCGAGTCATACGTTATATCAGCTTTATTATTCTGATTTTGGGGCCTTCTCTCTACATCGCCTTAACCACTTATCATTATGAAATGATACCAACCCCACTGCTGATCAGCATACTAGCGCAGCGGGAATCCGTTCCTTTTCCGGCATTTCTGGAGGCGTTTATTCTGGAAATCACCTTTGAAATCTTGCGAGAAGCAGGTATTCGAATGCCCCGTGTGGGCGGACAAACGGTATCCGTTATCGGTGCGCTTGTATTGGGACAAGCGGCTGTGGAGGCTGGAATTGTCACCCCGCTGCTCACGATTGTAGTAGCGCTGACGGGGATTGCCAGCTACGCGATTCCGGCATATAACATGGCGGTAGCCGGGAGACTGTTCCGGTTTGTTTTTATGGTGCTGGCTGCATTTATGGGGCTGTATGGCATTACATTGGGGCTCATTGCGCTGATCGCCCATATGAACAGTCTTCGCTCTTTTGGGGTGCCCTACATGGCCCCTTTCAGTCCTTTTGTGCTGGAGAGTCAAAAGGATGCGGTATTGCGAATGCCATTTTGGATGATGCGGAAACGTCCTAAAAGTATTACATCAACGAATCAGACACGAATGAAGGATGGAAGCGGGATTTCCCCTTCCGATAAAACTTCACCGATGCGGGAGGGGGGCGCTCAGGGTGCATCTGGAGAAGGGGAGTAAACGAAGCACAGTAACCTTTAAATGGAGAATATGGATGCTGAGTTTGGTGGGGCTACTAGTCATGCCGCTTCTCTCTGGCTGCTGGGATTCAGTGGAGTTGAACCAGCGGGCAGTAGTCGCGGCTATAGGCATTGATGCGGATGGGGAATCGGATTATGTGGTTTCCCTACAGATTATCGTAGCGGATGAAATTGCCGGGGCTAAGGCCCGAGGAAATACCCCAGTCGTGCTGTTTCAGCAAAAGGGAAGCAACCTTTTTCAAGTGATTCGCAAAGCTTCACAGAAGATTCCGCGGGTAGTTTCTCTGGCCCATGCGAGGATTGTCGTTTTTGGAGAAAAGCTGGCTCGACGTGGAATCGGGGATACGTTGGATTATTTGGAAAGGGCCGCGGAGCCCCGACTAACGATGAAAATGCTGGTAGCACGCGGTGAAACGGCCAAGAACGTACTGGCATCCATGACTGCAATCGGTCGTATTCCTGCTAATGATATCTCGGGTAAGCTGGAAGCGTCCCAGCGTATGTACGCCGGGGATTACGCAGTGAGTCTAGACGATGTTATCCGGAGTATGTCCAATAAAGGTAGTGGGCCTGTCCTTACTGGTGTAGAAGTAGAAGGTAATTTGGAGCAGGCTCCCCTTAAGGCTAACGTGGATACTATTTTGCCCGAAGCGGTTGTTCGCATTAACGGTATGGGTGTGTTCCGTAAGGATCGTCTCGTCCATTGGCTGGACGATAACCGAGCTATTGGATTATCTATAGTAAACAATAAAGTGAAAAGTGCTGAAACCGCGTTGAGCTGCGGCAAAAAAGGTGAAATCATTGGAATCGAAACCTTGTATTCTAAAACACATGTACACAGTCTGATCGAGCAAGGGAAGCCGGTATTTGTTATTAATTTGGAGCAGACCGGGACGATTCAGGAAGCCGAGTGCTCGATTGACTTAAAAAGTCCAGAGGTTATGTATAGCTTGCAGAAACAGTGGGGAGAAGAAACAAAAAAAGTGATTACTTCAACGGTTAAGGAGGTTCAGCGTAGCCGTAGTGATGTACTCGGTCTAGGCCATGCACTGGAGAAAAGCCATCCTGAACAGTGGAAAAAACTCTCACCTGAATGGAGCCGCTATTTTGCAGAAAGCACCGTTCGTGTTCAGGTGACTTCGGTACTGAAGCATACACAGTCACGGACTAGCCCTTATTCAAAGGGAGAGTCCAATTAGTGAAATCGGGAAAGGAGGGAAGGCATTGAAAAAGATACAAATCGACGCAAAAGAGATGATTTCCCTGATGATGCTGTTTGAGTTGGGGACGTCCATGATGTCTATTCCCGGAAGAGATGCGGGCAAGGATGCGTGGATTGCTATTCTTATCGCCGCAGGTTTGGGAGCCCTACTTTTTCTATGCTACGGCAGCCTTCACCGCCACTTTCCCGACCTACTCATGACACAGTACTGCAAGGTGCTCCTGGGCAAAACTGCTGGGAGCGTGCTTGCCTTTTTATATATTGTGTTTTTTCTTTACGGTGGAGCACGCGATCTTCGAGATACTGGAATACTGATTGCCGATCGGACATTACAGCATACGCCGTTAACTATCGTCTGTGTCCTGATGATTGGTCTTGTAATGTATGTGATGCATTTGGGAATTGAGGTCGCAGGCCGCACGGGACTTATGCTGTTATTTTTGCTGCTGCTGCTGGGCTTCGCTACGAATATCATGATTTTATTGTCAGGCATTGTTCATATGAGCAATATATTGCCTATTGCTCAGCATGGCTGGCAGCCGGTATGGGAGGTTGTCTATTCACAAGCCTTGATGTTGCCATACGGTGAGATGGTCACGTTTGCGATGATCCTTCCCACATTAAAGAAAGGCTACCGTGCCAACGGGGTTGGGGTCACCGCTGTATTGTTGGGAGGCGCAATCCTGTCTTTTGTTACACTGTCAAATGTGGTTGTGCTTGGGGAGGACGTATTCAAACGGGCCACTTACCCGCTGCTTTCTATGATCAGCAAGGTGGAAATATCAGATTTCGTCGATAGAGTGGATGTAATTGGGGTCATGACTGTCATTATTTTTGATTTTTTCAAAATTTTTATTTTCTATTATGCGGCGGTTAAGGCTGCTGAAGATGTATTACGTGTTTCATACCATAAACTGATTCTGCCGTTTGGGCTTATCATGCTTGTTTCTTGCGTGTTGATGGCTCAGGGCTATCAAGAACATCTTACAACAGGCAAGTTTGTACTGAAATGGGTGTTTCCGATATTTGCTGTGTTCTTTCCTTTCTTGTTGCTTATGGTGTCATGGCTGAAAAAGTTTCGCAACAAAAAAAGAAAGGAGTATGCCTCGTGAGTCATCGTCTTGAAAACAAAACATACATCAGCACGGGGCAATTGCTCATTCTTATGTTTCATTTTCTTACAGGCAACGCAATTACCATTAATATGGATAGTTATATGCAGCGGGACACCTGGATTATCCAACTCGTTGCTATGATTCTGGGTATGGTATTGTTCCGAATGTACTGCTACACAGCTGAAACGTTCCCTGGTAAGCCTCTCACAACCTATGCTAGCGAATTGGTCGGTCATGCATGTGGAACAGTCATGGGAGTATTATATATTTTGTTTTTTTTATTTCTAACAGGCGGGAATTTGCGCGATGAGACAGAGCTAATTCGTATTTCCGTACTGGAGCAAACGCCCAACCTCGTCGTTGCCTTCCTTATGGTTTTGTGCGTAATGTATGTCCTTTGGTTAGGATTTGAAGTATTAGCTCGAACAGGACAAATCATGCTTATTGCAGTGGTGACCGTCATTTTTGTGGGAAATGTACTGTTGATTTTATCGGACAGCATTCATTTGCATGAGCTGACGCCGGTGATGGAGCATGGTTTTAAATCTGTGCTTCATTCAGCCATTCGGGAACATTTGGCATTTCCATACGCAGAAATGATTTGTTTTATGATGTTCGTGCCCCATTTGGAAAAAACGTCGCAGATGGCCAGAACAGGCTATGCGGGCATTATCGTAGGTGGTTTCGTTTTAGCTGAAGCCGCAATACTAAATGTGGCTGTTATGGGCACTGACATTGCACAGCGCTCCATCTTTCCTTTACTCAGCACATTTGGGAATGTACAATTTTCAGAATATTTACAACGTCTGGATGTGATTGTTCTGATGACGATGATTGTGGGCGATTTTTTTAAAATTGCCCTGTTCTTCTATGCTGCGGTGCTCGGGATCTCCGATATTTTTAACCTCCCCTACCGGAAAACACTACTTTTTGTCGGGATCATTGTCTTACTGTGGTCACAGGTACAAACACCCAGCATGATTGAGCACCTTTCTCTTGCACGATTATCTTTTATTTATATTCATCCGTTATTTGTTTTCATCTTTCCCTTGCTGCTCTTTTTGGCCGCTCTTTTGCATCGAAGCAGAGTTAGAACCCGAGGAAGAAGCGGAAACTTTCAGAAAACGGGACCATCGTGAAAAAAGGAAGTGAAATCCGTATTTAATTTGTTTTTTTGCCACGGTCACAAAGAATACGAGCAGCATTCCTGCCAAGACGATATATTCGGATGGACGCATAGTGCTAAAAGCCAATGCCATCGGCTCCCACGGGGTATGAGTACTGAATAGCCAGTTCACTAGCAGATTGGTGCCGAGCATAAGCATCATAAAGAGTGTGAATATCCACAGTATTTTCATAAAATATTCCTCCGATGTGTATGAGCTGAGATGTACCATGTATACATTGTGTTGCAAAGCCGTTCAATTTATCCGATCCCATTGACTTGAAATAAATTAAGATTTATACTTATTCTAAATTGATCTTTATTATGATTGTAAGTTTGTAATTAATATAATCTGCGTTGGTTAAGGGAGATGCGGCATGAGAACTTTAAATTTAACTTCGCAGCGCCAAGCGGTATATGATGTGGTTCGTGAAGCCCACGATCATCCTACTGCGGCCGATGTTATGAATCGGTTGATGGAGCGCGGATATAATCTAGCCTATGGAACGGTATATAATTCACTGCGTTATTTGACGGATAAGGAATTAATCCGTGAATTGAAGCTGGGGGAAGCTGCTAGTCGTTATGACGGACGGATGGACGATCATCAGCATATTATTTGTCAGGTTTGCGGCCGGGTAGATGAAGTAATGAGTGAAGTCCCCCATGATTGGATTGACACGGTTGCGCATGAAACGGGGTATAATATTGCCCATGCCCATGTCGTATTCGGAGGAGTGTGTAAGGAATGCCAAAGCAAGCGAATCAGATAACGAATCGTTTCAAAGTGGCTGACATGCCTAGACGGGTGAAGGGCAGTTGGACATCGATGTTAGCAGCTCCCTCTACACCTACGGTGCAGACCGTTCCCTCTAATGAGCCTTTGTATTGTCCGACCACACGTCGTATCATTCTAATCAGTTCGGTACCGGGTGTAGTTCACGGGTTGGTGAGTACGTTGTCAGATGCGTGTTTTGATGTGATGGTTTTTCATCGCTGGGAGCCTGAAGTGCAGCGTCATCTGGGAAGCGATCTGTTGATTTACGATTTGACCGCCACCGAACCACAGAGTGAATTACTGGATATCCGCAATCGTCTGGAGGTAGAACACATGAAAGACACACCGGTTATGTACGTGGTTCAGGATCGGGTGTCTGTACATGCGAATGAGCTGCTTCCTTCAGAAGAGGTGCTGGTGTGGCCGCTGGCTTCCAATCATATGGTGCATGACATTGAACGGATGATTGTACGCCATCCTGCCGTTTCCCGTCAGGCGACGCAAGCCAGCCGTCGTACGGTGTTCAAGGACATCTGGATTGACCGAGATAAAATGCTGGTATATAAAGAAGAGAGTCAACTGAATCTGACTAAAACAGAATACGATTTGCTGCTGAAGCTGATTGATGCTCAAGGCAAAGTGATCTCTCGCGAGCAAATGATGCACGATATCTGGGAGACGGATTTTGTAGGCGGCAGTAACGTTGTAGATGTGCATGTCAAAAGTTTGCGCAAGAAGCTAGATGATCGACCTGCGGAACCTGAATATATTGCAACCGTAAGAGGTGTAGGATACAGATTGGCAGATTGACCTGAAAGTTATGAATACCGATGAATTTCCGCCGGATGGAGACATTCGGCGGTTTGTATATGATTCCATGAAGAAACTGACATTAGGTGTGACGGTTGACTTTAGCCGGATATATACACTACAATCGGTAGTGTGAGGTGCTTCTTATGAAACGACTGAATTTTAAAGCTGGCGAAACCGGGCTTAACCGATTTTTCGGGCCTCTGGAAGCCAAGATTATGGATATTTTATGGTCCACTTCGGATCGGAGTATCAAAGAAGTGCAGACCGCGTTGGAGGGGGATCGGGACTTTAACTTCAATACGGTAATGACCGTGATGAACCGTTTAGTGGACAAGGGAATACTGAGTAAGAGTATACGTGGGAGAACGTCTTTATATCGTCCAGTTTTAAGTAGGGAAGAGTTCATGGATGAGCAATCCAAGGGACTCAGTCACGAATTGGTGGATGAATTTGGTCCGCTTGCTGTCAATCATATGATTGATGCTCTGGAGGTGGCCGATCCGAAGTTGATCGAACGTCTGGAACAAAAAATTAAACAATGGAAAAAGGATATGTAGCGATGTGGAAAACACGTTCTAAATTACTGTTTACAGCAGGCGCCTTGATTTCGGGTTTCGCCCTTATACAGATGGGTATGTACGCCGGGCAGCATGTTTTCGGCTGGAAATTGAATTATAACGTGTTTCAAATTTGCAGAAGTTTGTTGCAGCACTACGGAATTGGCTACATGGTGGATGCGCTCAGCGGGCTGGTTTTCGTTACCTTTGCTATCGCTGGAGGAGAAGCAGTCAGACAGTGTATGGCTACCAGGGCAGCTTTTCGCAGACTGCACCGAATGCGTGATCTGCCGCTGACCGAAGCACTGGGTGAGCGATATCGTGAACTCGGGACCGATCGGATATGGGTCATTGATTATGCCAAGCCAGCCGCCTTTACCATGGGATTATGGAAGCCACGCATTGTATTGTCCTCTGCACTATTGTCCGTACTGGACAAGCACGAGGAAGAGGCTGTCATATACCACGAAGCCTATCATATGAAACATTATGATCCGTTGAAGACCTGGTTGCTGCAAGTGTGTGCTAAACAGCTGTTTTACTTGCCGGTGCTGCGTCACATTACCAATCATTATAAGACGGCCCGTGAAATTTTGGCTGATAACGAAGCGATCCATCGAGCTGGTTCACCCGTTGGGATTGGGAGCGCATTGCTCAAGCTTCTGAGTATGACACCTGCCAATACTCGCCTGGTAAACTCGGCCGCTTGTTCCTCGTTTGCAGAAACGTCCATTAATTATCGTATCTCACGTATTTTAGACCCTCAGCAAGAACCTGTCATTCAAATGCCTTGGCGTTCGATTATGTTTTCCAGCTATGTGCTAGTGATGCTGACACTTATGTTCGGACTGGCGCTAATCTAGTTGGACAAGATGTTTCTTACGGGTGGCGCTTTTCGCGCTCCCGATTCTCAATGTGCAATACACTACACTATGTAGTTTGTTGCAGGATTTTTATACAATTTAAAAGGAGATGAGCAAATGAATCAAACGCTTATGAATATTGGATTATTGTTGGTACGAATCTTTACAGGGGTTATTTTTATCGTTCACGGTGCACAAAAGTTTCAGGGATTAGACGGAACCTCCGGCTTCTTCCAAAGTATCGGACTCCCTAGCTGGATGGCCCCTGTGGTCGCTACGGTTGAGCTGGTTGGAGGAATTGCACTGGTTCTGGGTATCGGAACACGACTGGCTGGAGCGGCATTGACCATTGTTATGATTGGTGTATTGCTAACCGCTAAAAAAGGACAGCCTTTTGGCTCGATTGAATTTGATCTGCTGATTCTGTTCACCAGCCTTCAGCAAGCGCTTGTCGGTGGACGTTTTCTGGCAGTGGATCAGTTATTTGGCCGCAAAAAAGCTGAAAACAGTAACGTACAGGTCTAAATGTTCATATAACCGCGTCCTTAGTCTTATAGGGCGCGTTTTTTGTTTTTCTCCTTTGTGAAATTTTATTGTAAATCATTTGCTACTTTCAACCGATATAACTAACACGGAATGTAATTCAAATATATCGGTTTATGAGCAAAGGGGAAAAAACATGGGAACAACGCGAAAAAGAAAAACGATATGGACACTCAGGAACAAGCTAAGTTTAGGCTTTTTACTTGTTTTGCTGATTCCGAGCTTAAGTATTTCCATTGCGACCTATAAATCATCATATAATGCTATGGAAAAACAGCTCCACGGCAGTGCGAATCAGGGGGTAGCGACAGCTAACTCCATTATTGAATACGCAATCGCCAGTAAAATTAAAGATGCGAGTTATTTGGCGGAGCGTCTGGACGGTTCGATGATAGATGGTCGAAACAGCCCTTTGATTCAGCCCAAGCTGATCCAATACAAGGGTTTGCACGAAGATGCAACGGATATTTTTGTTGGTACACCGGAGGGGCTGATGATCCGGGGGGTGCCCAAGGAGGATGAAGGGACATTTGACCCTCGCACACGTCCATGGTACATCGAAGCGATGAAGCAGCCCGGTAAGGTTGCAATTACGCCTGTGATCATCAATTCATCGGGTATTCCTGTTGTCGTAGTATCTCAGACGCTTTCCGACAAGTCCGGGGTTATCGGGATTTCTCTAAATCTGGAGAGTGTACGTAAACTGGCCTCTATCAAAGTGGGCCAGGAGGGGTATATCATCATTTTGGATCATACGAAGAAATTCGTAGTCCATCCTACGGCTAAAGCGGGCTCATCTCCTCAGGAGAATTCGCTTGATAGGTTGTATACTGCGCCGAGCGGGAACTTCAACTATATGCATGAAGGTCGCGAGAAATATTTGACCTATGTAACGAATCCGGATACCGGCTGGAAAATTGCAGGTACCTTCTATCAATCTGAGATTAGCGATGCCACCGCTGCCATGCGTTATGTAACCATTTTCGTGCTGGCTGCCTCACTGGTGATTGCGCTTATCGCGATTTTCCTGATTACCCGTTCTGTTTTGGTACCGATTCGTAAGCTGCAAAAATCAGCAGAACGAATCAGTGAAGGAGATTTGACGGGCGATTTGGAAACTGGAAAAACGGATGAGGTGGGCGAATTGTCTGCTCACTTTCAAACCATGGTGGATAGTTTGCGCACGATGATTCGAAGCGTACACGAAACGACAGACCGGGTGAGTTCTTCAGCGGAGGAGCTGGCTGCGGGTGCAGATCAGACAACCCAAGCGATTGAGCATGTCACCATTGCTATCCAGGAAGTAGCTGTGGGCAGCGAACGTCAGGTGGAGAGCGTCAAGCACGGCTCCGTAAATATGGAGGAGCTTGCTCAGCAAGCAGCGAACGTATCCGAGCGTATGGTGGGCGTATCTGAACATGTGAAGATGAACGCCGAGTCGGCTCAGGAGGGCAGCAAGGCTGCTACGCAGGCTGTCCAGAAGATGCATGACATCGATGAGACCGTTAACGATCTCGGACAGGCCATGGACTCTCTCAATGAGCGCTCCGGTGAAATCGTGAATATTATCAGCGTTATATCCGGTATTGCCAAACAGACCAATCTGTTAGCTCTGAATGCGTCCATTGAGGCCGCACGTGCTGGGGATCATGGTAAGGGATTTGCCGTGGTCGCCACGGAGGTACGTAAGCTAGCTGAGGAATCAGCGAAATCGGCTACCTTGATCTCGGAGCGTATTGAAGCGATGCAGGTGGATATGAATCATGCTTTGGGTGCTATGCATCAAGCGCGGACACGGGTGACGGAAGGCATTGATTCGGTAACCACGTCTGAGCAATCCTTTGCGGAAATCAGCCAGGCCGTGGAACGAGCTATGGTACATATCAATGACATTACCGGAGTGACTCAGGAAATGGCACGGGGGACTGTAGGTGTCGTAGATATTATGAGCGATATTGCCCACATTTCGGACGAGGCAGCGAGCAACACCGAGTCGATCTCAGCGGCAGCTGAGCAACAGCTCGCTTCTATCGAGGAGATTGCTTCATCTACAGCGGACCTGAGCCAAATGGCAGAGGAATTGCGTGAACTGGTTGGACGTTTTCAGGTTGAAGGAAAATCCTAAAATGATAAAAAGCGCCTGGATACCGGAGGTTATTCCGTATCCAGGCGCTTTTTTAATGTGTTTAGCATAATTTCTGGTTTGCAGGGTTAGAAGTTAACGTTGGAAGGACTTGCGGCGATCCAGACGGAAACGGACATCCCGTGAGCTGTCGGAAGGACGCAGCGAACTTCTCTGAAACATATTGTTCAGAATCAGTGCGAAAATGACTAGCACTGTCCCATATAGTTCAAAACGGCTAATGACATAACCTTGGAAGTACATGAGTACCAGCGTGGTAATCGGTACAAAGTTAATAAATAGAATTCCGTTCAGTGGAGACAGCTTTCGGATTCCGGCATTCCAGCTAAGCAGGGCAGCTAGCCCTGGAAGCAGGATCATAAAGCTCATTTCGTATTTAACTGACCACACAGCCTGCCAGTCCGGCACCACAATCCAGTTGAAAGCAGAGGCAAATGTGACGACTACGAAGGAGACGAGAGTTCCGAGCAGGCAGGTTAGGGTTGAATACCGAAGAGTAGACCATCCTGCAAAGTGGCTGCCTCCCATGGAATATACGACCCATCCGACGACGCCTACGAAAATAAGCAGCAGCGGCAGTAAATGTTGTCCGGCAAGTGTGAAAAAGGTCCATTTTCCGTTCGTGATCACAAGTAAAGCCCCAGCCAGCGCAATCACCATGCTGATTAGTGTATATTTCGGAGGCATTTTACGGGTCATGATCCACACCATCGCAATGGAAATCATCGGCATTAGCACTTCCATTATAGAAGCTACCAGAGTACCTGCTGCCCCCATCGCGTGCTGTCCCTGGAAAACGGCCATATTATAAATGGTGAATCCCATGGTCCCAAAGAATAACAACGTCTTGCCCTTGCCCTCAAAGCGAAATGCCGTCCGTCCCTCTTTGAGCCACAATAGCACGACTAAAATGAGTGTAACCGATAAATAGCGCAAAAATGAAAAGTACAGTGGATTGATATGTTGTAATGCAATGTGCGAAACCGGAAACATCGCCCCCCAGGACATACTGGCGATTAGGCATAATAAAGATCCGGTCATGATTTGTCTGTTCATGGTGTACAAAAGCTCCTCCTTGCCGGTCTCAGCGGACATATCTTATGGACACATCATAAAGGATAGGAAGCTGTTGGTAAAATGATTGAAAATAAACATTATGATCATTTAAAATGATAATAAGTGACAAGGCGCGTCAATTTTGATGGCCCCTTGTCCTTCACAATAAGGGGGAGCAGTAGTGGATCTGAACGATTTAAACATTTTCCAGACGGTGGCTGCGCATGGCAGTGTCAGCAAGGCTGCAGCCGAGCTTAGCTATGTCCAGTCCAATGTAACGGCCAGAATCAAGCTGCTCGAAAAGGAACTGCAAACGCCTTTATTTAATAGACATAAGCGGGGAATGATCCTCAATGCAGAGGGCAAGCGTCTGCTGCAATATACGAAAAGCATTTTATCGCAATTTGAGGAAATGAAACATGCGTTTCAGAATACCTCTGCACCTTCGGGGGTACTGGAGATTGGCATTGTGGAGACTGTCATTGCCCTCCCGGCCATTTTACATGCTTACTATAGCAAGTACCCGGATGTCGAGTTGTCCCTCAAGGCTGGGGTTACAGAGTCTCTGGTGCAGGAGGTTGCAGAGATGCGGCTGGATGGAGCTTTTGTGACCGGGCCGGTCAAGCATCCGCTGATTGAACAGTTTGATGTGTTTCAGGAAAAACTGGTCCTCGTATCCCAAGGAGATGACTTTTCTGTCGAGGATCTTACAACCCGTCCACTCCTGCTGTATAAAAAAGGTTGCGGCTACCGGGGACGGCTGGAAACTTGGCTCAAGATGGAGGGGATTATTCCCAAGCAGATTATGGAGTTTGGGACATTTGAGACAATTATCGGCAGTGTGGCGGCCGGTATTGGAATGACTGTTTTTCCCGAATCGTCGATCAGCGGGCTGGTGGCTCAAGGCCTTGTATGCGGTCATGCGATGCCTGAGCCGTACAATGAAGTAACAACGGTGTTTATCCGGCGTAAGGAAGCCTTTGTTACCAGTACTTTGCAGTCTTTTATAGATGAGATTATCACTCAGACAGAGGCGTAGCTTTATCGCTTGGGCTCAGTTACAATGAGAGGGATTTGATCTCATTTTTCTTCCTGAAGGAGGGCTATTATGTTTACAATATATCCGGCGGCTTCCCGATTCAGCTTCGATAAGGGCTGGCTGCGGGGAAGTCACAGCTTTTCATTCGCGGAGTATCAGGATGAGAACAATACAGCGTTTGGTCCTATGCGTGTCTGTAATGACGATGTCATCGCACCGGGACGGGGATTTGGGGCGCATCCGCACAGTGATATGGAGATTGTTTCGATTGTGCTGTATGGGGAACTGCGTCATGAAGACAACCATGGACATGTAGCGGTAACCCGTTTTGGAGGCATTCAGCGAATGTCAGCGGGCCACGGCATCATTCATACGGAGCACAACGCTTCACAAACGGAGGATGTCAGTCTGCTGCAATTGTGGTTTAGCCCGCATACGAGAGGACTGAAACCGTCATATGAGGCTACAGCATTCAATCCTGAGCGTCTTCACGGTCAGCTTCTGCCTGTCGTTGCCGGAAAGCGCGTACCAGGCACAGAGGGTGAAATAGCTGCAATCAACCAGGATTTAACGATTTATTTAAGCAAGCTTCAGCCTGGAGAACAAGTAGAATTCACACAGGCCGAGGGTCGGCGCGTGTTCCTGTTCATCATCGAAGGCTCGCTGCGTGTGAACGGTGAACATATTCTGCAAGGACGCGATTCCGCTCGTATTGAGCAGGAGCCGAAGCTCTCACTGAAAGCAGAAGATTCTGTTTTTTATATGTTGATTGATCTGCCCTAAAAGGAGGTGCGCACAATGGCGCAGCAGGAAACATGGCTGATCAAGCATGCCGTCACGGGACGTAGCTTTGCTGACAGCCGCAAGCAGAGTTTCGATTGTCATTTTGAATCGGTGGACGGTGTGTTTCGCTTTACGCTTCAAGAGTTGCCGCGTGAGACGGCGGAGGCGATTGTGCGTTATAGCGGGGAGTTGAACGTATTTCGTTTTGTAACCCCAGTAGATGATGGCCCCCTGGTGAAGCATTGGTATTACGTCACCCCGGAAAGCGTGGAATATCATGATCAGACAGATAAGCTTACGTTCGAAGCCGGTTCTGAGATTGAATACCATCCCGAGGAGTATTGGGGCGATTAATCATTCCTTTATCATAATTTTTCAGATATATAATGGATTTTCGAAGGCTCTGCATCATTGCAGGGTCTTTTTGTTATCCGTTCAATATGTTGAGTTCATTGGATACATAATCCTTTGCAGGCTGGTACATCCTATATGTCATATTATCTGTTCGGCTCATTCGTAAAGGGGGAATAACGATGAAGAAAGGGCGCTTTCCCAAGTTGCCGAAGCCACCGTGGAGCCGGAGAGCGATTCCAGCCGCAGACCGCAAGACACGAAATTCCAATGTGCCTAAAGGACTGCCTGAGTCTTCGTGGCTGGAACAGCCGCTACGTAGCAGTGTGGAAGACAATTTGATTGCTTTGCGTGATATTTTCAAGGATTGCTCTGATATCGTCTATCGAGAGCTCATGATTTCCCCTGAACGCAAAGGGGTGTTGGCTTATTTTGAAGGTACGGTAAAATCGGAGGATTTGCAGGATCATATCCTGCGGCCTGTCATTCTGGGCATGATGCTCAAGGACCCTGAAGTGAACGGCAAATTGGAGCCGCTGGATGAAACTCGTATCTCCATGTCCCAGACCAAAACGATGGACGAATGGAAGATGGTATCGGCAGCGATACTGGACGGCAATGCCGCCTTGTTCGTAGATGGCACGCCTCGTGCGTATATTTTTAGCGCCAAGGGGGGCGTTCGTCGTGGCGTAGAGGAACCACAGACAGAAGCGGTTATTCGAGGTCCGCGTGAGGGCTTCACTGAGACTCTTCGCGTTAATACGGCACTGTTACGCTTCAAGCTGAAGACCTCCAAGCTCAAGATGTACAGCATGACCATCGGAACAGAAACTCAAACGAGCGTCGTCCTTACTTATATTGAAGGGATCATAGATTCGAAGCTGGTGGAGGATGTAAAAAAACGGCTCAGCGATATTAAAATTGATGGTGTTCTGGAGACGGGGTATATTGAGGAACTGATTGAGGATCATCCGTTTTCACCGTTTCCGCAAATGGAATACACTGAACGTCCGGATACCGTCACTGCGCAGTTACTGGAAGGACGTTTTGCCATTTTTGTGGACGGAACGCCTTTTGCTCTGATTGGGCCAGTCACCATGTGGCAGATGATGCAAGCGAGCGAAGATTATTACGAGCGCTTTTTCATCAGTAATATGGTGCGCTGGATTCGTTTTCTTTTTCTCATAATGGCTCTCTTTCTGCCTGCATTATATGTAGCGGTGACGACCTATCATCATGATATGCTGCCGACGACGCTTATCCTGAGTATTGCGGCGGCTCGCGAATCCATCCCTTTTCCAGCACTGGTGGAAGCATTGATGATGGAGATTTCCTTTGAGGCATTACGGGAAGCAGGGATTCGTCTCCCCAAAACGGTCGGTCAGGCCGTCAGTATTCTTGGTGCGCTCGTCATTGGGCAGGCCGCAGTACAAGCAGGAATCGTATCGGCGCCCATAGTCATTGTTGTGTCGCTCACAGGTATTGCGTCGTTTACCATCCCGCGTTTTAACTTTGCCATCACGGTTCGTCTGCTGCGATTTCCCATCATGCTGATGGCGGGTTTATTCGGATTGTTTGGGATCATTATTGCGACAACGCTGATTGCTACGCATCTAACCAAACTAACCTCGTTTGGTGTCCCTTATATGAGTGGATATAGCCCGTACAACCATATGGATCAAAAGGATATCGTCGTCCGCGCGCCTTGGTGGAAAATGACCAAACGTCCTTCCTGGATTGGTAAAGACAACAACAAACGAGCGAAGGAAAAGATGAATGGAACGCCTAAAAGCGAGGAGGGATGGTGATGACGCCCAAATCGAATACACAACAAATACGTAAAGTCGCTGTGCTCTGTTGTCTGCTGCTATGCTCTGTTCTCTTGGGAGGATGCTGGGATCGCCGTGAAGTGAATGATGTGGCTTTCGTGATGGGTACCGGGCTGGACAAGGAAGGCGATCAATACCGGGTAACGATGCAAATCGCTCTACCCGGACAACTCGGATCTTCGGGCAGTACAGGAGGAGGGGGAGGTACCAGTGGTACGAAATCCTACTATCTGGAGTCCAAAATAGGCCCAAGCTTTCGAGGAGCAAGTACCGAGGAACAGCGCGGAGTTTCGCGAACACTCAATTACTCCCATCGGCGGGTGCTGCTGTTCGGCGAGGCGCTGGCACGAGAAGGGATTAGCAAAATGATGGATGTACTGGCACGTGTTCCGCAGAACCGTCTGTCGTCCCTGGTTGTTATTACGAAGGGTTCAACGATGGAATTGCTTCAGGCAGATGCTCCGATAGAGCAATATCCAGCAGAAATGGTGCGTGAGCTCAATATTTCCTATATGAAAAAACCTCGTTCCGTTAAGCTGTTGATGAATTCCGTCCTGCTGGAAGGCGTTGACCCGGTGGTACCAGTAATGTCTCTGGTGAAGAATGGACCCCCTAACCTTAAAGACAAGAAAACGAATATTCAGGTCGATGGACTGGCTGTGTTTCGCAAAGACAGGTTAACAGGAATTATTGATAACCACCTCAGTCGGTTTCTGCTTTTGGGTATGGAGCAAGCCAAGGAGACAGAAATATTTATTCCCCCTCCCAAAGGTAGAGGTTACATATCTGTACACCTCATCGAAAATAAAGTCCAAATTAAGCCCCATATTCAAGGGGATGAGATTCGAATGACCATTCATATGAACTGCAATGGGAATGTGAAGGAAAATGAGACGGATTTCGATATTTCCAACGAGGAAAATTTGAAGTGGCTGGAGCAGCAGACAGCCGAGGAAATTAAGAGGGAGCTGGGACAGGCTGTTCAGGTGATTCAGCAAAAGTATCGTTCAGACGTACTTGGTTTGGGCCGGGCTATTATTACGAGTCAACCGGATGAATGGAAACGGATCAAACCCCAATGGGAACAACTGTATCCCAAGGTGAAGGTCACCATAAATCCGGTCGTGCATATTGAGAATATCGGTGCGGTCACCAAACCATTCGGGGTCAAAAAGGAGCAAATCCAGAATGAATAAAGTATTTCTGTTACCTTTGGTGCTGGTTATGCTCTTCATGTATCTGATGGACCGTAAAAATATTCACAATGCACCAGCCATCAATCGCTGGGTCTCCCGCGTAATGTATGTTATTAGCATTGGTATCTGGATTTACGGAACATCAACGAAGAGCACCGTTTATGTGGCTACATGGCTAACCCGTTTTATTGACATGTGGCTCCCCCCTACGTTGTAAATCGTGTAATGGATGCCTGCGGGCAAAAGGAGGATGTACCTGCATGAAACAGTTCACAACCAGACAAATTGCGCTGCTTGGTGTATTGATGGAGGTCGGTATTACCCTTATACATGCTCCGACGCAGGCAGCGGATCACGCGAATCAGCATGCTTACTGGACCTGTATAATTGCGGCTATCGTGCTATGCTTGCCGGTCTGGGCGATGTTGAAACTTAAACGACGGTTTCCTGAGCAGGATCTGATGCAGGCGATGGTGAGCTCTCACCCTGTGCTGGGCCGTGTGCTGCTTGCAATCTACCTTATTTTATTCCTGATCATCTTTGCACGGGATTTGAGGATTATTACGGATCTGGTGGAGGTGGTGCTTTTGCCGCAGACTCCGATTGTGGTCACTTCTCTTATTGTGCTGTTGACTCTAGTATTTATGGCTAAAGGCGGAATAAGCACCATCGTGAATATGACCGAGAATTTTATACCGCTGTTGATTGTGACGCTGTTGACCATGCCGCTTTTTTTTGGGCGTAATATGGATTTTTCCATGCTGAGACCCTACTTACATCCAGAAGTAGAGGGAGTAATCAAAGGGAGTTGGCGCATGCTGGGTTATATGGCCGATATTATGATAGTCCCCTTTGTGATTTCTGGGAAGAGCTATAATGGGCGTAGTGCGTGGTTTGGGCATTTGCTCGGAACCGCTTTTCTGACCATGCTGGTGCTGCTGTCCGAGTTGGTTATTGGTGTTCCTATCTTGTCACGGCTATTTTATCCATCGTATGAACTGGTGCGTCAATTGCAGCTAACGGACTTTCTGGATCGGTTCGACTTGTTCGTGGCAGCACTGACTGTACCGACCTTTCTTACGAAGATTGGGGTTGATCTGTACGTTACCAGTTTGGCGGTAAAACGGATGTTTGCCCAAGCCTGGGGGAGCCTGATGGTTTGGCCCGTAGGTTTGTTAGGCTATGTCTGTTCGTTTATGCTGTTCTCCAACATTGTGCAAATTTATGAGTTCAGCCGGGAGTGGACCGCGGTGATGATCATTTTTTTTGTTATCATGCCTTTGTTGCTATGGATGTTGCTCCGACCCAAATCTAAAGGGAAAGGCGGAGATGATAGGGCATCTAACGGAGAGCGGGATAGCAGTAGTCAGAAAGAAAGCCAGCATGGAGGCAGAACAGAACACGGCCACTTATAAGATTACTGTATTCATCGGAAAAGTAATTCTTATTTGTCTTTTACCCCTCTGATTGTATACTTGGTAGAAAGAAATACGACATCTACAAGGGAGGCAACAGAATGGCACAACGCATGGCAGGCAAGAGAGTCGCTCTTGCGGGTCCCCGTAAAACAGAAGAAATGGCGCTGCTAGTTGTGAAGATGGGGGGTGAGCCAGTACAGCGCCCGGCCCAGGGTACCGTTTTTCTGGATGATATCGAGCTGCGCAACGCTGTTGTATCGTGGGTGAAGCGCCCTCCGGACTGGTACATCTTCACGACAGGTATGGGGCTGGATGCCCTGTTCGATATGGCAGAGGATATGGGCGTGGCTGAGCAGATTATGGAGCTGCTACAATCTTCCAACATTGCAGCGCGGGGCTACAAGACGGTCAATGGACTCAAAAAGCGTGGCTTTACGCCAGCAGTACGAGACGAGGACGGAAGTTTGATCGGATTGACAGGAGCTTTCGCCCCATACGATCTGAAGGGGAAAGAAGTATTGTTGCAACTGCATGGCGATCCAGCCCCACGGTTGGTAAAATGGCTGGACGAGCAGGGGGCAGTGACCCGCCAGGTACTTCCTTATAAGCATATCCCACCTGAGGAAGCAAAATTGCAGGCGTTACTGGAGGATGTTATCCATCGTAATGTTGATGCTGTTACGTTCACGAGTGGTCCGCAAATCCGATTTTTAGCCCAATATGCGAGAGAGCAAAATCGAATCGAGGATTTACTGGAAGCTTTCCGCGAGGATGTGATTGCTGTATCAGTAGGGAAGGTGACTGCGCAGTCCATTGTGGAAGAGGGGATTGAACGAGTCGTGTTTCCAACCGAAGAGCGCATGGGCGCGATGATGGTGGAGCTGGGCAAATATTTTGAGCATAACGATTCGGTGCATGGCTGTGGTCTGAAGATCGTGAATGGTCATTGAAATGAGAT
>RCUF01000281.1_pt1 | contig 21239 bp, 18 predicted proteins | sample 2166311 | NCBI WGS metagenome assembly RCUF01 (sample SAMN09932608, study PRJNA488358) | compost metagenome | feature: garden; material: soil; isolation source: compost soil in 4-hydroxybenzonitrile-enriched culture | place: Germany: Experimental Botanical Garden Goettingen | collected 2016-01-27
GGGTGTCAGGGAATTCCATGCAGGGGGCGGGGATCAGCGACGGGGATGAACTGATCGTTGACCGGTCCGTGCAACCTAAGGACGGGCACGTGGTGATCGCGGTCATCGACGGGGAAATGACCGTCAAACGCCTCACCACCGGCCCTGCCGGGGTGGTGCTCAAGGCTGAGAACCCTGACTACCCCGACCTGCACGTGGCAGAACTGTCGGATTTCCGGATCTGGGGCGTGGCCACCACATGCCTGCACCACCTATAGACTCCCCCACCACGTCGCAGCGGGGCGAATACATCGCGCACGTGGACGTGAACAGCTTCTATGTCTCCTGCGAACGGGTCTTCGACCCGAAACTCGAAGCCTCCCCGGTCATTGTCCTGTCCAATAACGACGGCTGCGCGGTCGCACGCGGCAACGAAGCCAAAACCCTGGGCATTGAGATGGGCACACCCTGGTTCAAGCTCGCCGCGGAAACCAGACTAGTCGCCAAGTCCTCCAATTATGAGCTATACGGGGAAATGTCGACCCGCGTCATGAAGCTCCTGGACCGTTTCTCGGCTTGGGTGGAGGTGTATTCCATTGACGAAGCATTCCTCGGGGTTACCGGCACTCTCGAGGAGCTGCAACTGCTCGGTGAACGGATCAAGGCAGAGATACGCCGACTGACAGGGTTACCAGTCTGTGTAGGTATCTCGAAAACTAAGACTCTGGCAAAACTAGCCAACAAGACAGCAAAGCACATCAAAGAACTAGGCGGGGTATGCGTGTGGGATCGCGCCCCGCAGCAGACCACCGAGAACCTGCTGGCGCGTCTGCCGGTAGTGGAGGTCTGGGGCATCGGCCCCGGCTGACCAAACGACTACGCGGCTTAGGGATCTGGACGGCTAAAGACCTGCGCGATGCGAACGAGGTGCGGATCCGGGATAAGTTCTCCATTGTGCAGATGCGTACCGTCCTAGAGCTGCGCGGGATTCCCTGCATCCCGATGGAAGAAGAACGGGTGATCAAGGACCAGTTGGTCTTCTCCCACAGCTTCTCCGACCCAATCACCGACCGGGTAGGCATGGAGCAGGTCATGGGAATCTACGCGCAGCAAGCCTCCGCCAGATTGCATAAGCACCAGAAACAGGCCAAGATCCTCTCCGCTTGGGCAATGACCAGCTACTACACCCATCACCAGGACCACCAGCCAGCGATCACTATGAAGTTGTCAGGACCCACAGCCGACCCGGTAGTGCTCACCCGAGCGGCGAAACAGCTACTCCCCCAGATTTTGGTCGGTGTGAAATACGCTCGGGCCGGAGTAGTAGTCATGGATCTTCAGCCTTGGGCGATACAGGAAGCATTTGACCCGTTCATCTCAGCGCATGCGGCTAAACAGATCGGGCCGTTGATTCAGCAGATCCGTTCAGAGCACGGGGTGAAGTCCATCGGTTTGGGCCGGGCTGGGCTACAGCAGGGGCCGGCGTGGGAAATGAGGAGGGAAATGATGAGCCCGCGCTACACCCACTGGCGTCAGCTGCTGACTGTGAAAGCGGCCTGAACTGTGCGCTGATTATTCGCGGTCTACGCGGATTACTACAGAATGGTGTCATCTGGTCACTTTGGCAAGAGCCCTGGCATGAGCTTCTTCTGCAGGGACGAGTTGACCGCTAACCTTCGCTATCCTGAATTCCTTCATGAAGACCCCTCGATTTAGTCCTAACACGGCTTCCAGCGATCCGTGCATGGCCCAAGATCGCATAACGCGACATGACTCAGGTACCGCAGGTTTTGGGTTGTGTGCGGGCGGTCGTTTGGTTCCTGCTGTCCATCATGTGTGCGAGGAAGTGGACTGCTCCCCAGAAGTTGGACTGAGAAATCAGAACAATCTTCTGGGGAACATTTTCATGCGCACACGCAGCACATTAACCGAGAACCAACGAGAACGGCTCGTTGAACTCTTCGAAACAGGCCTAGGGGCGACCGCCGCATCCAACCGACTAAACGTTATGAAAGATCGGCACTATGCCCTTGCAGCCTGAGGCTGGCTTATTATTTAGTCAGTCCAACTTTCGGACCAGTCCAAAAGCAGCGGTGCGGGAGGGCTTTTCTCGTGCCCATGTGGGCAGTAGGCGCATCCTCATTACTCGGATTTTATTTAGTAGGATCAGCTGCCAGCGGTGTGCCATCCAGCAAGAATCTGAGGTGTCATGATTTTCTGAGACACGCAGTAGTAGGAAAATAGAGCGCACGTCCAAGCGACAGAAATTCACCGCACAGTACCGGGCAGAAGCAGTCGAGATGGTGATCTCTTCGGGCAGGAGCCTGGTCGAAGTCGTCCGATCCCGTGCGAACAATAAAGGCACCCCGGGCTCTGGGTTCGTGCTTGGAGTGCTGAACGTCCCGAAGACTCGGCTGACGAGCATGGCCCGGTGGCCTGGGCCCAGTACGAGAAGCTGCGCAGGTAACTCGCTGCGGCGAAGCGCGAGAACGAGTTTTTAGAAGATATCAGTGTTTACTTCGCCTCGAAGCGCAAGAAGTAAGCGCACGGTTTGAATTCCTCAAGGAGAACGCCTCTGTATATCCGGTGACATGGATGCGCCAAGAGCTCGGCGTGTCCTGTGCATCCTATTACCGATGACTGCCCCCGCCATCGAGCCCAGTGAATCCAAGGTGTTGCTTGCCCGACGCACCGGGCTGGTCCTGGCTGAGCATGAGCCATCGAACCAGGTTGCCGGTGCTGGACAGTTGGTGGACCTGATCCGGAACAATCCTCAGGAATACATTCCCGCGATCCACAGTCCTGTCGATCATGAAGGTGCAAGGAATCACGGTAAAGCAGATGAGGGCGTTCACGAGTACGACGGCGGGTGATCCGCAGGCGAGGACGGCGCATATCAAGAACCATATGGATAGTTCGGGCGCCGTGCCTTCCGCTCTTGCCGGTCCGGTGCCAAACTCGTCGGCAATATCACCTATCTGAGAACCGGGGACGGAGGGATGCATCTGGCGACAGTGATCGAATTGTATTCACGTTCGATCGTGGGTTGGTGCCTGGATGGGAACATGCAGACCGGGCTGATGGTCGCTGCGATGGAGATGTCCAATTCCCGTGGTTTCATCGGTCAGGGAACTGTGTTGCACAGTGACAGGGGCGCCGCTCAATGCACCTCGGATGTTTTCCAGGGGTGATCCGTCGAGCAGGGTGTGCGGCCGTCGATGTACGTTTTCAACGCTCAAGAACGAGATTTATCACCATCGGAATTTCGCTACCAGTACGGCTGCCATAAGGGCGGCGGTCGAGTTCATCGAGGTTTGCCAATCGTTGCATGAGGCATGTGTATGGCCATGCGGCAACGGATATCCTCGCTTTGGGCATGGAAAACGTCTTCACCGGAGCTGAAGGCGGCGGATGACGACATGCGCAACTTCATCCTGGGCACCATAGCGATAGTCCCTGATGGAGGAGAATCGCCAACGGTAAGTGCTGCCTATTAGGTTGGACCCGAGGGGTCATCTCGTTAAAACCTCAGGGGGCGGCCCTTAGGGATCTCGGCCTCTTCCCATTCGAACGGCCGACCGTCATTGTACTCATCTTCAAGACGGGAGACTTCTTGGAGCACGCAAGCACGCAAGAAATCGTTCAAGCTGGAGAACCTGTGGATGTGCCGCGTCGCCATGTACGTTTGGCGAATCTGGTCATGCTCATCCTCGGAGGGTGCTAAAGACATCTTCCTTCTCGATTTTGGCTTAGCTGACGGCTGGGCGGTTTCAGTGACCGGCTGTTGGGCTGCAGGTTCCTGAACGGGCTCAGGCTGCTGCACTGGTGCGAGTTGCTGGTACGGCTCTGCAGCCTGGGGAATCTCGATAGGCTCTACCCGTGGCGCGCGGCTTTGGGTGGCCGGGCGGACTACGGGCTGTTCCTCATCAGGAGCAGTAGACATGCTGGAGACAACGCCGCGCGATGCAGCTTTACTCAAGCGCCCCTTGTTTTTCAGGCGGCTCAGAGCAGGACCAGCATCTCCCCCGCGTCCCTGGCCAGGTACAGTCGTCACGATGCCGCTCCTTCCCAGACAGCCTTCGCCAAACGGTTGAGTGATTTCAGTGGCATCGTTGCCGAACGCCCGTAGGACATGATCGGTTTCGCAGCAGCCTGAGATTTAGCCAATATCTCTCTGTCGGCCAATGCCGGTTCAAGGACAAGGTCGCCATAGTCCTCCCTCATCTTGCTGACCCAAAATTCCTGATCGACTCGGCCCTTGCGAACCTTGTTGATGGCAATGCCGATAATGTCGAGGTCTTCGTTGAGGTTCTCTTGGACTTCAGCAACCGTCGTCACAATCTGGGTAAGGCCTTCTACCGATGAAACACGCGCTTCACTGACGAGGAGCACATGGGTCGCTGCCGTTAGGACGTTCACGGTCAGCAGACCGAGCGATGGCGGGCAATCAATGAGAACGACGTCGTAGTCATCAACCACTCCCCTTAGAGATGTGTGAAGGCGCCGCTCCCTGGCCATCATCGAGTCAAGCTCGCGAGAAGCTAGATTGCGCTCTGAAGCAATCAAGGACAGCTCAGGGAAGTCACCCTGCCAAGCCTCTCCCGCAGGTATTACTGCATCGGCAGCAACACCAGGAATAATTTTGAAATTCTGGTCCTGGTCGCCGCTGAGAACATCATTGAGTGTGAACTCCGGATTGTAAATGCCCATCGCCTTCGTGGCGTTTGCCTGCGGGTCGGCATCAATGACCAGTACACGCAATCCGAGGTCGCGAGAAAATACCTCAGCAAGACCGGTAACAAGAGTCGTTTTTCCGACCCCGCCCTTCTGGTTGCATACTGCGATGATGCGCGCTGGCATTGTGCCTACTTTCGAGATGTCCACGAGGGGTCGCAGACTCGACGCAGAAGATTCTGCGAAGCGGGCCGGCAAACCACATTTCCTAAAGGACACGCTAGACGGGATGCGCCGTGCTGCGCTACACGCCACGCCCAGCAATTTCAGAAAAAGTTACAGATTGAAAAAAGGTACCTTTCACACCCTTATCACTATAGAACGTCTAGCTACCTAAAGGTACTTTTCCCACCATAAAATCAGTTTGCGATAAAAGACTTATGGCTCTATTAGTACCTTTAGCGACTAAAACATTTAGGGTGCGAAATCCCTAGAACAAATCTGACTTAAAGTACACCAAAGGTACCTTTTTAAGTCCTGGATCGATTATTTGCAACAGATGGCGACTTCATGACTAGATATCGGCAGAAATTTAAACACTTGAGTCTGATCTTGAGGCACCCAGAAGCCGTGGAGTCGATTCATCTACCAGCAGTGGCACTAACTGAACTAAGTACTCAAAAGGTACCGTTGTTGCCGTTCTTCGATCATGGGCAGTCATCATTTATAGTGTCAAAGGTACCTTTATAACTATCTGCGCATTCCATACTATAGCTTCGGGCCAAAATGTACGAATGAGCGTAACGGAACTTAATTCACTAAAGGAACCTTTTATACCTTAACATTTAAAAGTACCTTTTATGCTACATGTTCTCTACATGGTCCGACATAGTCGTTGGCAACTTGAATGTTGCAGGGACTACGCAGTCTAGGTCGGACATCGGAGGTTTAGTTGCCTGGCTGCTGTCATCGGTAGACACCGGCGGTGGTGCTTGTCGCGTGTGAATGATTCCATGCTGACGTCTGCCATCGCCTGCCGTAACGGACAGCCCGACCGGCAAAGGAGAGAGGTACTAGTGGAGCGAAACGTACCATTTATGCTTTTGGCTCCGTATATTCATAGTCAAGCGTTGTGACTGCAGGTAGCTCCGGATGCATTCGAGGTGGGGGCGCATCACCACCGGACGCATGGGTAACGGTGCTATGAAAGGTACCTTTCATAGCTTTAGGTTCATAGTCTACCTATGGTGTCAGGCCGGCCCGGTTGGGCACGGCCAAGGGGGAGTGGTCGTGATCCGAGCAGGGTCGTGAATGGGCAGGCTCTCTTAGCATGCGGCATGCACGGGGTGGACCATCGTATCCTTGGTCAGGCTGGGTCGCGGTTAGGTGATGGGGCTCCAAAGGCAGAAATGGATTCAACGGTGGAAAAGGTACCTTTAAAAAGTCATAAAGACTAGCCGATGTTCCTTCCGGTCCATTGGGGAGGGGGAGTGCTCATCACTGGCGGTACATAAGGGACAAATGCTGGGAGCTGCGCAGGGCAATTGCCAACAAGTCGTCCCGAGATCGAAGCGCTGAACTCATGCCTGAGACAAGCATGAAATGTGGTCGTATAACCTTCCCGATGTGGCTGGACCTATGAGCTGCAGGAGCCAGTTGATGCGAGTGCGTCGAACGAGGAGCAACTGGCTCCTGCAGCCACCCGAAAGGGGTGTCTGATGGTGTGCAAGGTATCTTGAGGGCTCAAGATTTCTTGCCATATGCAGGAGCCGTACGACGGGATGAATGGCGGCATCGTCACAGGACAAACGTGGTCCCTTGCATGTTATGTTTCTTCGATTATTGGCTGGACCTGGGCTCATTGGGCTTACAACTGCTATGCTTCGTCGCTTGTGACAGCAGGCAGTGAGCTCCGCGGTGTGAAGCAGTATCGCTCTTGGTTACTGAGAATAGGTTTGAAATAGTACTAAAGGAACCATTTATACCCAAACTTCGTGAAGCCGCAACGCGTTGTTCAGCTTGCAGAGCGGAATGCCATGTCCGGCAATGACCAATCGTCCGGAGGGCCACCGAACAGTTCAAACGGATAGTCTTCTTCGGGGGATAGGAGCTGTGGCAAACGGCTGATGCGTGAAGCGAGCCAAGCACGCCACTGAGCCCGTTGTTCTCTATACTTAGTCACCTGGTCAAAGAGCGAGTCAAGAATTCCCAGGGATTCTGCCAGGGCCTGAAGATTGGTGCTCGTCATCAGCACCCAGCCTTCCTTGGTGTGTTCGGCCAAGGACCACGAAGCTAGAACCTCCAGTGCTTCATGGACTGCGCTGCGGCTGATCCCGGTGTAACGCACGATCTCGCTTACAGGGACGGTACCTCCGGTCTTTTCGAGCGCTTCATAAACGAACGCCGAGGTGACGCCTAGTTCACGAAAAACCGGCCGCAGAGAATGCAGTTTGCCTGACTGCCATCTTTGCGAAGCTGCCGCCGTGGCCAAGTACGCAGGGATAACGAGCTCATATTGGTCTCCTGCCGTGCCGTTGGCCTCACGTACATGCCGAATCAACGGGCTGTCTTCACTGCGCAAGGCCCTCAGGTGGGCAGCTACGGTGGTTGGCTCGATGCCCGACGCAATCGCCAACGAACGGACACCAAATTCGATGACACGACTCCCTGACATGTGGGCTCCGGCGCCAAGTGCACGAAGAATCATGCGACGAGCAAGACCCGAGCGATCAGATTTATAACGGGTTTCAGCGATGCTCAACGCAGTGCGCCAACGACGGATGAACCGATGTTCAGATTCTGGATTAAAAGATACTTCTAGTTCCCCAGCCCCCTGTGTTAAAGAATCGCTTGTGTTGGTTTTACGGACATACGTATTTGTCGTCGAGGAAGTGGAGAATTTTGACGCTTTTACCCAATCTCTCCTTAACGCATTGGAGCGTTGGGTAGGGGAGTAGCGGGTGTAGAACTGCGCAAGTCCAGGCCAGGCTCCTTGCTTCATTCGACGAGACACATCTGTAAGTTGCATGCCGTTGGAAGCCGCCGCTACGAGTACGGCCATACGAGCCTCCGAAGGGCTGGCGTAACGAGAGGTGTCATAGATCCCCTGAGTGGCGATGAGAGCTACACGTCGAGAAAGCTGGCCCGGCTCATAGTCCGTTTCAACAGGCTCAGCAGAAACCACCTCGCGCTGCGCCATGACCTTTTCCAACTCCGGCCGAAGCGATTCGATGAGGGAAGCTACTGCTCGTGTGCCATTGCGCTGCATGGCGACCTCAGTCGCCATGCGTAAGCTCATTTCAAGTTTCTGAACGCCACCAGTTTTGTGGGTTGATCCTGGCGTGCGGATGCATCCGTGGCGAAGGTTCTGATGCGGTGTCGGGTCCAGTGACGGATAGCGTGCGGCGAACGCCTCAACGATGGTGCGTGCCTCGTGAAAGGGCATGCGCTGTGCAAGAGGAACGTATACGTGCCGTCCGCCGTTGGGAGACTGGTCCTCAATCCATTGGATGTCATGCTCGTAGAGGAGCCCTTGGATACTGAGAACGTCTGCAGCTACGCGGGCCTCGCCGCCGGGAACGGAGGAGTCAAAGTCAAGGCATAGCGTGGCACAAAGTCCGTCGCGTCCGTAGATGAGCACTGCAGCGGGCTGAAGCGGACGCGTCGACACAAGGTCTCGCTCAAATTTTTGAGGATAGTTTTTACCGGCGTCACGCGAGATGCGAACTCGAGGTTGGCCTGCGATAAGCGGGGCAAGCGTTGCCCACGCATCCTGTTCCTCTTGACTCGTTTCAGCGACTCGCCGAGCTGTTTGCGGGCGCGACAGTGGAACTGCGCCGCGGCGCTGTTGTAAGATGACAGTGTCCTAACATTTCGATGGCAGGAAAAACCAGCCAGGGTGGTATTAACGCATCCGTCCTGCAGGAACGGCGGCGGCTCTTAGTTGCCTCTACTTTCTACTGGTGCAAACTAAATAAGTTCTTCGTCTATCGCCGGCAAGCTTCCGATGAAGAACAAATACTTCCAAGGGGCCCGTTTAATACGGGCTCCTTAGTTTTAAGCCGTGAGGCTTAGTCGGTCAGATCCATTGCGGCCAGAACCGTGCTGTTGATCATCAACAGCTGAGACAATGAGGTTCTCCACGAACTCACTGACGGTGAGGTTGCTGCGTGCAGCGGCCTCTTTCAGTTGCGCCTGGTGAGCCACAGGTACACGAGTGCCCACAAAGAAGCGCTCGCCCTTGCTTCGTCGACCGCCTCCGCGGTTTCCTGTTGCAGCCATGTCTACTTCCCTCGCTCTACTGTTCCGGACCTGATAGATCTGTAACTGTTTCCGATAATCAAAAATTACCACGGTGTAAGCAGGCAGTGGTGCAAGTCAGATTTCCCGCGAGTCCGGAGATTTCGGCGGGAAAGTGAGATTTGGGTACCCCCTGCGCCAAAGGTACCTTTCATTCTATTGGAGCCAGTGCCTTCGACCGTGAAATAGCCCTCGATGCCGTCAATATTTGTGGATTTTCGATGTTCGTCTTGAGTCCCAAAAGTGGAAAAGGTACCTTAATCTACTTTTCATGCGAAACTTCTCCCTTCAATAATGGTTCAAACATTTTTCAATGAATCAGCGTGTCGCTTCATAATAGGACTGTAAGTTTGCATGATCCGACAATACAAAAGCCGCTACTTTATAAAATCGCGGCTATTGCCTATAAAACTACGGGAGCAGAAGTGAACCGTCCCGGGAATCATGCCGCTGTGTTGTGGGCGGCTGCGTCGGGTAACGAGCCGGAATTTTCATCATAGTAGGTTTGCTCTTATTCCTCCGGAGTTCGGTAGTCCAGTGAGGAATGCAGGCGGCCGGAGTTGTACCAGCGGAACTATTCAAAGAAGACCCCGACGACGTCCGATTCGGTCTTCAACGCCCCGCTGCGGCGATCCGTTGGTCACGGCCGCATTCTTAAACAAGCCCATCACGGTTTCGGCGACGGCATTATCGTAGGCTTAACCGGCTAAAAAATGGCTAGGCTACGCCTTATCCGGCTAATCCTATTTTTTTCTGCACTCCGTATTGCACGCCCCGCCAGCACTCTGCAGGAGCGGTCCCTCTCGCTTCCAAGAACACGAATCCAACACATTAACCCGAGCAGGAGAATCGAGGAAAATTGCACGGCCACCCAGCAGTGCGGATCCATCCCGGTGTTCTTGGATCAGCTCACGAAGTCCAGCGGAACGATAGAGCGTGGAAGGGGAAAGCCCCGCGAGTTCAGCTACCGCACGAAACGTCACCGCACGTCCCTGCATTCGCAATGTCAGCAGGGACTTATCAACGACTCGTTGATATTCGCTTCGCTTCACGCCCTGCGTGTCCTTTCAATGAGCAGATCCAATTGAGCCACCAATGCTTCATGCCGTTGCACCTCACTGTCCCAGCCACGGCGTTTCGCGTCCTGCGCCGAGATCAGAGCGTCCTTACGTTGTGCTTCGAGCACTGGAAGATTTGAATCCTCAGTGCGGAGGCTCGGGCAATGCTCGCATATATTCGCATACTGGCACGCCTGCTGCGCTGGGGACCTCAGGCAATGCCCGCCAGCAAGCCGTGACTTGATCGTCGCGGTATCGCGCCAAGAGCCTGCAGAAACATCACTCAACGAAAGCAACGAACGATGTTCAGCTAGGTCAGGTAAGCCGATGCGTGACTTCGCCAAGTCCAAAGCACGCTCGTATTCAGTACGGACTGTTGAATCGAATAAGGATGCATAGCGCAAGCTCATCTACGCTGAAACATGGCCCAAGAGAGCCATCAAGGACTGCAAGGTGACCCCAGCATTGATCAACGCGGTCGCACACGTATGACGAAGCTGGCGAGGAGTGATCTTTCCCAGGCCGGCGGCTTGCGCAGCTCTGTTTAGTTCGAGCCGAACTGCGCTTTCTCCCAACCGGCGTCCGTGATGGGTGAAAAGGAACTGTGCGGGCTTCCCCGTGCGTGGATGAGCCAACGGCTGACCCGGCGAACGTTCTGCGATGATGCGATCAATCAAAGCAAGGGTGTCCGGGTCCAGCGGAACCATACGCTCGGTCTTCATCTTTCCCAGCGGTATCTTCAGCCAAGTCCCAGCCTCGGGAATCTCATGAACACAGTCCAGTTCCAAATCCAGCAACTCGCCAATGCGCAGCCCGCACGCGCGTTGAAGCAGCAGCGCGTCGGCAGCCTGACGATAGTCCGAGGCCAGGAGCTCTTGGGCTAGGAGCCGGTCGGCATCCGGGGGCAAATGACGTGGCAGCGGTCGAGGGAGCCTAGGAACGTCAGAACGGAAGAACAGTTGCCGTGAAGGAGCTTCGGGCCATCCCCACTCGGTAATTTCACGTAAGAAGTTACCGGCAGCCCTGATCCGTCGTGATTGTTCCGCTACGGAAAGCGTGCCGGAGCTCTTCGTGTTGGGGCTTCGAGGCAAAGACACCAGATACGGTTCAATATGAGAACAACGAGTTAGCTCAGCCGGTGAAGCTAATGATGGATCTGCTTCGGTGACGAACTGCCCGAAATGCGCTAATCGTGTTGCCAGGCTACTGACCGTTTTCCTAGTGCAGGTCACTTCCTTACGTTCCAAATACTGCAGAAGAAACTGTGCAAAGGGACCGTTCACTGCGCGGACCCTATCCTTGAGCGGCACTCGTTGGGTCCTGCTCAGAGGTGGATTGGCAAGCAGGTGTGCATGGAACAAGACCTGGCGGGTTGAAGAACTCAGCACGAGTAATGGACGAGCTGAGATGCCAGTCTGGGCTTCTCGGGCTCGGCAACAAGTTTCAAATTCCTCTAAATCAGCACTCGTGATCTGTGTAAGTGGCTGTTGAGTCCGCAGCAGGATCTTAGCGATGACGCTGGTCGTCATCGCCGCACTGACTCGTTCGCTGAACCCCACCTTGCGGGCTTCACCAGAGAAGAATCTGAGATCGTCTTCGTAATCAGTTCCCTGGACCTCAACGAAGATGTTGGCTAATTTACGCTCAAGCAGATACGGGAAGTCGCCGCGGATCCTTTTGGTGACCATCAGATAAAGGATGAAGTCTCTAGTGCCGCTATTCGCCTCCAGCCGCCGCTCCAGCGGTTCATTGCTCCACTTCGATGGGTCTGGATATCGGAGCATGAACGTTCTTGCTGCTGAAAAATACGGTTCCGACCCGCGGTGAGTGGAGGATAAGTAGGTGCGGTAAGCGCCAACTAGATCCAGAGGCGGTTCAATGTGATTGTTTTTGGCGGTTGATCGCGGCATCGTATTCTGATTTCACGTGGGCAGGAACAAGGTGGATGTAGCGGGCGGTCGTGTTCACGTGGGCATGCCCCAGAAGCTCTCTCATGATGGACAGGTCCACCCCTGAAGCTGCTAAGGCACTGCCGAAGGTATGGCGCAATGCATGTGGGTGGCCGTCAGGAACCCCTGAAATTTCGCGGTGGTACCGGAAGATCGTACGCAGGCCAGCTGCTGTCAAGGGCAGGCCGCGGTTGGCTCCTTTGGCAACGAGAAATAGCCTTTGTTCATCCGATTCCGGGCGTTCAGCGAGCAGATAAGTTTGGATGACTCCGGCGAGATCCACGTCTAATGGAACTCGTCGTTCCTTGGATCCTTTGCCTTGAACCAGTAGCCACCGCCCACCGATGTCCACGTCGTGTATCCGCAAGGCAAGTACCTCGCCAGCACGTAGCCCGCAATAGAGCATTAGCCCTGCCATGGCACGATCCCGGTACGTCAGCAGACCTTGAAACAGGGCAATGACTTCGTCAGATTCCAAGGATCTCGGTAGCCGGCGGGATTCGCGAACACGTAGCGGCGATCTGGCAGCTGGTGTGGCCAGATGCCCCAGAAGCCCGGAACGCTGGGCGGAGGATACCCAACGGGACTCCTGACCTTTTTAGTGCCAGCGGTCGAGCAGAAGCGATACCAGCGCTTCTTGCAGCGACAGCGAGTATTAGGCTCCTGGTTCACGAACGCGTTAAGGCATCGAGGGCAACAGATCCCGTCGGGTCACCGTAGCCACTGCAAGTAGTGCACTCAGGATTCATCGTCGGAAACCCAAGCAAGCAACTGGGCAAGATCTGCTGGGTAATTCCGCCCAGGCCGCGGCCGGTACCTGACGAATCAAGGTAGGCTGAATCACGACGAACACCCCTCTACGGTGCGTAGTCCATGCTCCCGACTGTTGAAGCAGCGCGGGAGTTTCTTAGCTACTGATCGTACTCCTGACATCGGCCACTAACTGGATACCCCTTTTCCTAAAATTTTTTGAGCAAGTCGCGTCATGATTTGAATCCTTTACTGTCTAACTTAACGCACGATGAATATTTTCAGTGTGAAGAACTCCAGCATGAGGTCTCACGCTTATTTCGTTCATCACCTGCCTTGCCGCGCGATGCGCTGTCCTGTGCGTTGTGTAAGACACTGAAGAAAGCAGTCAGATATGAGTTCATACAAGGGGAAACGGGCCGTTGCCGCATTGGGGGCGACCGCACTTGGCCTGACGATGATGCTGGGCAACATTGTTGCAGCGAACGCAGCCCCATCCCCAGTTGATTACGGCAACATCGACGGCGACCGTCAAGGCTCATTGACGGTCCATAAGTATCTTCATCAAACGGGTGACACTATCGGAAATCCGAGTGTTGCCCCAACCGCGGGAGATTTCAGTGACCCGGTGGCCGATGTAGTGTTCACCGCATACCCGTTGCTAAAGGACGGTGTGCGTGTTGACTTGACCGATAACGTCGCATGGGCAGGGCTAGATGGTTTGGCTGCCGGCGCTGCGTGTACCGCTCCTGTGGGTTACACCTTGGGAACTGGTATAGCGCTTCCAGGAACTGATGCTGACGGCGTAGCCTCCGTTACTCTGGATCTTGGCGCATATCAGGTTTGTGAGACGGACGCTCCAGCGCAGATTGTTGACCGGTCCTTGCCGTTCATCTTGACCGTTCCATTGCCGTTCGAAAACGGTTGGGTTTACGACGTACATGCCTACCCGAAAAATGGTGAAGGCGAAATCATCAAGACCGTTGAGCCTCAGCAGGACATGGGTCTGGGTTCTGTTGTAAAGTTCCCTGTTACTGTTCCTGTTCCGACGATGGCACAGACCTGGACCGGTTTCGCAATCACTGACACTCTGGACAGCCGTTTGGCTGTTGAAGGTACCGGCGTCGCGTCGGTCACCGTTGACGGAGCTGCTCTTGATACTAGTTACTACACGGTAACCACTAAGGGCCAGCAAATCATTGTCAAGTTCACGGACGCCGGTGTTGCTTGGTTGAATGCGACCCCGAACCATGTGGGCGCGCAGATCACGGCCACGTTCCAGGGTACTGTCACCGAGATTGGTAACGGAACGATCAGGAACACGGCTCAGCTATGGACGAATAACCCTAACTTGGACAACTCCACCAAGCCACTGCCTTCGAATGAAGTGGAAACCCACTGGGGTAATCTTCAAGTGCTGAAGCGTGCAGCGGGGACCACCGGAAATGAAGGTAAACTTACAGGCGCAGAATTCCAGGTTTACAACGCGGTGGCACCTTACGCGGCAGATTGCTCCGCTGCAGTGCGTACCGGTGATCCAATCTCGTTGAACGGCGCGAACACTTTCACATCGAACTCCGAGGGTGTTACCGATATTGCTGGCCTATTTGTCAGCGATAGCGAGAACCCTGCGATTGATGCAGGACAGCGTTGCTACGTGCTGGTTGAGACTAAGGCCCCCGTGGGTTATGTTTTGCCTCCGAATGCGGACACTGCTGTGGCTGTATCGATCGGTGCGACCACTACTGCCGCACACGCCGATATCGTTAACACTCAGAGCACCGTTCCTGAGCTTCCTCTGACGGGCGCTGCCGGCACGTTGATTATGGTTGGTATTGCGGTTGCCGCGATCATTCTCGCTATCGTTTTGATGCTGGTTGCGCGTCGCCGTGAGGCAAACCAGCAGTAAGCAGCTAATAAGTGGGGTGGTTCGGCCATGGACACGAACCATAGGGCCGGACCATCCCAGCTTTTATTCTTTCGCGTGAGCAAAGGTGCACAAGATGATCAGCAGGCACTCCACTGGGTCTGGAGACCTACTCGAAGGCAAGTCGTTGGCTTCCCCGCCGCAGAAGAAGTTTCGTCGGCCTTGGCGTCCTGGAGCGTTGACGATCATGATTGCTGTCTTGGCGTTGGGTGGGTTAACTTCTGGATTGTATCCGATGACCGCCTCGTGGTTCTCCGCGTATAACCAGTCAAAAATTATTGGCAGTTACGAGAGCGACCTTGAACATGCGACCCCGGGGGTAGCAGAGCAACTTGCTGAAGCTGAAGAATACAACGAGGCGTTGAGCGCTGGCGTGCTATTGGGTAAAAATTCGAATGTTCCGGTCGGGACGGGAGAATCCAACAACTCGGATTTGAACTATGACCACATTCTTTCGTCGGGGACGGAAGGAATGATTGGACGTATCAGAATTTCTGATATAGACGTGGATCTGCCCATTTACCATGGCACCAGCGATGCGGTGCTAGCTCGGGGAGCTGGCCATCTGGAAGGCTCTAGCCTCCCGATCGGTGGTCAAGGAACACGCTCGGTGATTACCGCACACCGTGGGCTAGCTAACGCAACAATGTTCACTAACTTGAATAAAGTGGATGTGGGCGACACGTTTACCCTCGAAGTGTTCGGAGAAGTCCTTACCTACAAGGTAAAAACTACGCAAGTCATTGCCCCAGAAGAGACAGATACGTTGCGTTCTGTTCCCGGGGAGGATCTGGTCACATTAATTACATGTACTCCATTGGGTATCAATACTCATCGCATCTTGGTCACCGGGGAACGGATCACCCCCACCCCTATTGCTGATATTCAGGCCGCTGGAGAGGGGCCGAATATTCCGGGATTTCCTTGGTGGATTGTGTGGTTCGCGCTGGGGATCGCGCTGGTCCTTACCTATCTAATTCCCCGGGGGTTCAAAGACGCTGCTAATAAAATCCGCCGGCTGGCTAGAAAAAACCTCCCCGTCGAAGATGGCCAGGCAGCGCAGGAAAACCTCACTACGGATTCGTTACCACTACTGATTGCAGAATCCTCAGAAGCACACAGCACGACATCGCAATTGGGACGACAGTCCACGGAAACATGATCCGGCAAATATTGATGCCCAAGACAGTGTGAGGTCCCGACCGTATGGGTTCAGGCGCCGCAGCGCACGATAGCCCATTGAATTTAATGCAAAAGCCAGACCTTAGGGGACTGAAGTGAACGTGATGATCAGAAAGTTGTTTAGCAAGCCACACAGTAAAAGCGCTCGAAATATGCTTAGCGCGGTAGCTGCGGCCATGGTTGCCATATTGGCTTTTACAGGTCTGGCGACTCAGCCACTCGTGGCTCAAGCTGCGACTGTGAGCTATGAATTTACTGGCTCCTGGGACAGCCCACCGGCCACGGTGACTTCTGGCAGTGATGTACTTTCAGCTGTGTGGCGCTTTGATATCAACGACAATTCAGCGGCACCCTCAAATGATCCGGTTCCTAACAACGTGGTTAAGTTTGCGGCGTCGAATTCTACGTTCACTGAGATCCCTACGGTCTGTCTCACCACCGGGGTGACTCCAGTGTCAAACTTGTCTGTGGACAAGAAAACACTGACGTGCAATATTGGCACCCGGGATCAGGGCACGGCTCAAGTCAGCTTCACCGGGCTGGTTCCTAACGGTAATTCGGGAGATCAAGTAGGCCTCACTGGAACGTTCCTGGATAAAACCGTCGATCTTCCGAACATCCCGATCGCGAACAAGTTCGTGATGGACGCTAAATTTGATGGTGGCTCCAACACTGTTCAATCCGGCAACGACCAAATATTATCGTTTGGTTGGTCTGTGAGCCACTCCTCCGGTTCGTTGCCTGGCCCCGATACGGTCAGCTACGACTTAACTGTTAGTGGATCTAATGGAGAAGTCTTGTCCCTAGATGGAACGGGCTGTTCAGCCATTGATTCAAGATATGCAGGGTTCCCTTATTCTGACGCCACCCATAATGCCTCAAACACAGCGAAGTTCCCGACCTGCACTCTGACGAGGGTTAGCGCAGGGAAGTACACTTTGAAGCTTTCAAATCTTTCCTACACGGGCCCTTTCCCAACGGTGGATTCGAATGGAAATAATCTGCCAACCGGTATGGACGTCATCGCCTCAGGAAAAGTCGCTTTCAAGTTCACTTATGTGAGCTCTGGTACTTTCAAACTCAGTGCCAGCACTCCCACGTACATCGCCAGTAGCAACACAAATATTACTTCTATAGATACTTCAGCTAACAACAGCAATGCTCAGGCCTACCAACGTGGAATTTGGACTCACGGTTTTATAGCCGTTGGTGCGCTTTCGCAAGGCAGCACTTGGACAGATACATATCGTACTTTTGCTGATTCGAGCGTTATGTCCAACACGGGTGTGGCCGGGGCAGTTGGCAATGCGATGTGTGTCGTTTTGGATACTAAATATGTAACCTTTGAATCAGCGAAGGTTGCCAGCGCTTCCAATGTTGCTGCCTACACCGGAGCGGCTATCTGGTATTACATCGGTACCCACTCCCTGGTGACCCCGAGCAACGCAAACTACGATCCGAATGCTTGGACCGGATGTGAAGCGACGCCCTCTACAGCTACTGGGTGGACGACTACACTTCCATCGGACCTGTCCACGGTGAAGGCTGTGTCAGTTACTCAAACGCAAGCACTCATTAACCAAGGGCTTAGCTCAGCCGGTATTCTCGGCCTGTACGTCTCCCAAAAAATTAAGGCCACAACACCAGTGGGCATGGACGTCTGGTCCTGGGGTTCCTACAAGTTCAACGGAACATGGAACCGACCTAACCGTGAAACAGCTGCCAGTAATGTGCCTGCATCGGGGACAGTAACCCCGAAATCACGTTATCCTTATGCTGCTGGTGGTCGTGACGTGCTCAGAGTTATCGCTGCAGTGCCTCGTGTTGAAAAAGAAGTCACGCAAAAGGAAGCCGGTCCTGGCTCTGAAGTCGACTATACTCTGCGCTATGGCCTCACCGGCGCAGCCGGAAGTAACGCTACAGGTGAAGTTGTCCTTGTGGACAAACTGCCGGCTGGGTTGGAATATATGGCTGGTAGCTCTGTTCCTGCAACCCCGGCACCAGTAATCACCGGCACGGTGGCTACGGGTCAGACAATCACCTGGACTATCAGTGGGGTTGCTGTCAATAAGTCTCCTCTTGACGCTTTGACGTTCAAAGCGTTAGTTCCGGAGACGGCAGCCCCTGGCTCCACCTACACAAACACTGTGACTTCCATGAGTTCGAATCAAAGTGCTACTGCTAGTGCAGCATTTGCCGTGCCGAAAGCTGGATACACCACCTTAAAGAAGAAGGCGACCACAGCGGTAGCGCCCACCACCAATGGATCGGCTACCGATGGTTGGACGGTCAGTATGACTTCGGTAGATCCTGTGACCGCAGCCAAGACCGATACGATCGATATTTTGCCGTACATCGGTGACGGCCGGGGGACCGCATTCAGTGGTAACTACAAACTGAGCCAAGCGGTTACGGCCGTTTCTGGGGCGACGGTGTACTACACCACAGCAGACCCTACGTCCTTGAAGGAAGATCCGAAGGATGTTTCCAATGGTGGCTTTGCCACGATCGCTGGCAACACCGTGAATTGGACCACCACCTACACGCCGAACGCGACAGCGGTGCGTGTCATTGGGCCAGCGCTAGCCTTCGGGAAGACTCAGGATTTCACGGTTCAAGTCGTCACCGCCGGCAGCAAAGCGAACGACGTCTTCGTGAACACCGCCGTAGGTCGCTCTACTGACACCGCGTTACGGATGCGTACTTCGGATAAGTTCACGATCAAAGCAATGCCCGCAACGACTATAAAAAAGTATGTTCAGGATAGTTCAGGAGACTGGCATGATGCCCAAACAGCCGCAGACTACCCGGCATATGACCTCGGTGATGCTGCCAAGTATCGGCTGGTAGTGGAAAACACCGGAAATATGGATCTGGTGAATCTACCTTTGACCGACACTAAAGCTAACCTCGGTCAGTTGTTGCAAGATAGTAAACTCACTAGCTCAACACCGTTGACTGGTAACGCGAACGATGGTGCATCCATTACAGAGCTTGCGGCAGGGCAGAAAGCCACCATCGAGTATGACTTAGTCATCATTGCAGAGGCTGTTAAAGATAATATGCTGGTGAACTCGGCGTGCGTGACTGCAGGAACAGGTAATTCTCCCGGGTTTGATGAGGTATGTGATCCGGCCGGGGTGAAAGTATATTCCAGCCTTGCTTGGGTGAAAATCAGTGCCTATTCCGACACAACATTCCTGTCCGGTTCGGAATGGAACCTGGTGCCGGTTCCTAATGACGGCGGCACTCCGGCGGCTGAAGCGGCAGTGATTCCTGTGGTCGATTGCATTGAGGCCACAGCTACAGCCTGTACTGGGAGAGACGTCGATCCTCACGCTGGCCAGTTCAAAGTGAAGAGTCTTGAGAGCGGTTGGTACAGGCTTGTGGAAACGAAGGCTCCGAACGGATACAAGCTGGACACCACGCCGCACTATATTCAGGTGTCAGGAACTTCGGCTTTTGCCGAGGGGATCGTCAATGAGCTGGTTGACGTTCCGACCATTCCACTGACCGGCGGTGTGGGTTCCTTGGGATTCTGGCTTGGCGGAGGCTTGGGAGGGCTATTGGTAACTGCTGGTCTGTTCTGGCAACGTCGGCGAAATATCTCGTCTGTGGCGTAGAGCCGAGGCATCGTAGTCTTGGACGATCGATAGATAAGTAATAACGGTCGTTGCTATTTCCTCGTTGTGGGGATGGTAACGGCCGGTAGTATATTTTCCCTAAGCGGTTACTTCAGATTGCTTCAGCCCCATTTGGGGTTTGACGCGTCTATTTTGTTGGAAATGATGACGGAATGAACCATATATTTATTGGGGCGGGCCATCGAGCAAGCCCCCCGCGACCGTCCGTCGCAAGTCGAATTGTCGGGTTCTTCGGTGAATTGCTGATTACTCTCGGCATCGTACTCATGCTGTATGTCGCGTGGGAACTGTGGTGGACGAATATTGATTCGGCTCAGGCCCAGCAGGACGTTACGAATAACTTCGTCGAAAATTTGGGGGAGGTGGTCATCCCGGAGGCGGACAATGCCGATAAGGACTACGGTCCGGCGCCGGTGACTGACATAGAGCTGGGGGAGACCTTTGGGATTATGTACTTCCCAACATGGGGATCGGGCGGAACTTATCATCCGGTGACCAATGGAGTGGGGGACGACGTCATCGACAGTTTGGGCATCGGTCACTACCCGAACACGCAACTTCCCGGCGAGAAGGGCAACTTCGCGGTAGCTGCGCACCGCCAAACGCATGGACAGGTGTTCTGGGACATCGACAAGCTCAGCGAAGGCGACAAGATCTTCCTCCAGACCAAGGAGGGCTATTACACCTACACGTGGTCTGAGACTGAAATCGTGAGCCCATCCAACGGCGAAGTCCTGCTCCCCGTGCCGCATCACTGGGGTGTGGAACCGAGCGCCTCAATTCTCACAATGACCACTTGCCATCCGAAGTACACGACACGTCAGCGCATGATCGCGTACTCGACACTGACCGATTGGCAGCCGCTTAATGCCGGCCCGCCGTCGGCTATCCGAGATCTTGTTGCCAAAGCAACCAGCTAGGGGAGAAGAATGTACGCCTGGATTTTCCGCAACTTGCCCGGCCCGTTGTGGCTTCGTAGTCTCGAAGCATCGATTCTCATCGCCGCCATCGTGCTATTACTGATGGTGTATGCATTCCCGTGGCTGAACCAGTACATCAGCCCATTCACCGATGCCACGATTGCCCAAAGCCCTCAATGAGAAATATTGATCTCTATTCATTGAGCTGTCATGATCTTGTGAGACACGCGTTGGTAAGAGAATGAGTGCATGACCAAACGTTAGAAGTTCACCCCGGAATTCCGTGACGAAGCAGTAGAGCTGGTGATCTCGTCCCAGAAGAGCCTCATCGAGGTCGCAGCATCCCTGGGCATTAATGAAGGAACCCTGGGTAACTTGGTCCGCGCCTACCGCGCCGAGCTCCCCGAAGCGGAAACGGAAGAACGAGATCCCGCCCCGTAGGATTGCATCGTCCACGCCGGAATCAACGCCGGCACGTTCTTAGCGTGAATTTCCGGGCAGATCATCCTCAGACCCCAATTGGTAAGGACACCCCTGTGTCAGCCGCTTCACTCAGAAATCTATTTCGGAAGAGGTTCGTCACGTTTCCCCGAAAGAGATCTCTTAACAGTGAATGGACGAGAATGGAACACAGCACATAAACCAGATGTGAGTATTTCACACCGGGGCTGCAGTGGGTGGCTTCATTGTATCTCGTTCGGTTTTCCGTCCATACTTTCGTCGAATCCATCTATCCGAAAAGACCTCTTATGACCTGCGGTCGAAGCTCACTGCTTTGGGTCGAATTCGTCTAACGTACCGCCAGGAGGACGCTTGTTCAGCGCCATAGCCCGAGTTTTTCGGACGCCTGATCTGCG
>RCUF01000282.1_pt1 | contig 21233 bp, 7 predicted proteins | sample 2166311 | NCBI WGS metagenome assembly RCUF01 (sample SAMN09932608, study PRJNA488358) | compost metagenome | feature: garden; material: soil; isolation source: compost soil in 4-hydroxybenzonitrile-enriched culture | place: Germany: Experimental Botanical Garden Goettingen | collected 2016-01-27
GTAAATATTTCTCAAAACAAACTGATTTGATGAAATCAACTATATTTCTGACAATAGGTGACATGTTGATGCAACGCTAGTGATCTTACATAGCTATACGTAGCCTATACTCCCTCACCGCACGCCTCTTCTTTACAGTACAGGCATCTCTCCCACCTCATCCTAATATATTTAAAAGAGAAGGGGGGGGGGATAAGTATGAGCATGACAGTTGAGCAGGAGCAATGGGCTATCTTTCTGGCTGCGGTCTGTGGACAAACCTATGATCAGTTTACGAATACAGACGGTTCGTTCGTCGTTCCATCCCATTATTCAGTCTGTGATATCATTGAAGCTAAATCTATTATTAATGCATGGGAACGCTTCGGGTTTATTCTGGAGTCCTCGCAAGACATTATTGTTGCCTTTCGCGGGACCAGTTCAACAACAAATTGGATATCCGATATGATCGCATCACAAAAAAATTTCAAATACATTAAAGAGGATTGTCTTACCCATCGTGGCTTCACAGATATTTATTCATCTGCTCGCAAAAGGATTATATACACGCTGAACCAATTGTCTCCTGATAAGGCACTTTATATTACAGGACATAGCCTTGGTGCAGCTCTTGCAACATTATGTACGATTGATGTTGCTGCAAACACCACATTCGTCTCTCCCAACCTGTATACATATGGGTCGCCTCGTGTGGGCGATCCTGCCTTTAAAAAAGCTTTTACAAAATATGTTCAGAACAGCCATCGCATAGCTAATCCCTTTGACGTTGTAACCCTTGCGCCTCCATCCATCTACAAGCTCCCTAAACGCGAAAAGACATACTACTACAGTCATGTTCCAAGCGTCTTTCAACTTACTTTTCAAATGGGGTCGATTAGTGCCAATCACATCATAGAAAGCTATTTCGCAGAGCTATCCAAGCTACAGCCTCAATACGCGCAAATGTTATGTTCAACGAACCCTGAATTTTGCCCGACAGTTATTACTAAGCCGGATCCAGTTTCCTGATACCACTCGATATAATCCTTTGTCTGAACAACATAAACACTTTAAGGATAGAATCTTTGAATAATATTTACTCAAAGAATCTATCCCTACATAACATCTCCTACTACTTTACATCACACTGTTGTAGCATATCTCCGCCTACGCAGCTGCTCCATCACTGTTATATAGATAATCACAAGCAGCGGGCCTACAATCAACCAGAGCATTGGAGCATTTCCGCTTCCCTCCGCGCTGTCTAAAGCGCCACCGGTCACATGAGCTTCACCAACGCCGTTTACTATGTCGATAAACTGATCTCCCCCGTCCTTAATCCAGTCCTCGGTGCTGACAACAAATCCAACTTTAGCAAATTTTCCTGGCAGCTCAATTTCGGCTGTTTTCACACCATTCTCATCCACGCTTGTGAACGGGAAACGAGCACCTTCTGCTTCATCTCCCCAGACCCATATGCTCCAATCCTTCGTATCCCCTTCTTGAGGAGTGTAATGAATAATTACTTTAGTGGTATCTGTCCCCTCGGCATTAACCAAAGGCACGAATAATACGTAGCAAAATACTGCTATCAGCAATCCGGATAATAAGGTCTTCATTCTAATCCCCTCCGTTTTCGAAATGAAATCAACTCATTCTGCAAACTGTTAAGAACCTTTCTTTGCTTCACTCCCAGACTTTCCAATCCGTCCAATACCATCTGGAAATGTGTATACATTTCCGCAGATGGAAGTTCATTCATTCTGTTTGCGGAATCTTGCAGCCGATCGAATACTCCACCTAGATACTGTATCGATTCCTCTACATTCTCAATCAGCATTTTTAGCGAAGGAAGCTCCAATAGCGACCAGGTGTCGATCAGGAAATCTCTGAAAAAGATATAGGTGTATTTCCATTTTCTGATCCAGAAAATCACGAACAAGTAGAGCTCCTTATGAAAATCCTGCTCGAGAAATGCATCCTCGATCAGCTTGCGGAAGGGCTGAAAAGACGCCAAACCGGTATAAATCCATTTGCCTTCGGCGGGATCTTCAAGCGGTTCAGTAGAAGTATAAAAGTTTATGTGCTGCTCAAGAAGCTCCAATGCCAGCTGCTGCAACGGGATCGCTTGGAATTGCTTAAAGCTTACGTCGAAAACCACCCTTTGCGACATAGCGTATTTGATCGGATAATGCTGTAAAAATTCCAGGCTGCCAACACCGGCGAAAGTACGCTTCAACTCATTTTCAGAAATCGTTCCATAAAAATTATAAGTACTGTCATATACCGTGTACCCAAGATCAGTATGATCAACCATCAAGAACATGTGTGAATGAAAGAACCCTGGTTCATCAGGAGGTTTAATCCCCAGTTCTGTCTCTATCAATTTGCTTGCGTATTGATCTTCATCCATCAAATAATCATGGGAATAGTTCAAGTAGTACGTTGTGCCGATTCCGATCACTGCTTGGCCCTGTCTCATCCGCTCCTCACACCATGCCAAACCCTCCTCAACTGAATCGAAGCTTTGTGGTTTACCTTCAATGCCAAGTCTGGAAAGAAGGTCAAATCCCGGAACGTCCCTGATATCGTCGATCTGAAGTCTGTCTTCCAATTTAGCGGACAGTGGCACACTAAACACGATAAGACCTAAACCTCCGCCAACCGGCAGAAAGCCTCTCGGAATCGGATAACCAGTCTCATACCGTATTTTTGTGTACATAGCGCCCATCACACAAGGGTAGTAATAAGGCATCTCTTCAACATTGGTTTCAAATTGAAAATTATACTTCCTTGCAGTAGACGCCATTGCTGGAGGTTCTGTCGAGCATTTTGATTCAACCTCCTCGTTTATAGCTATTCCGGCCGCTGCTTCATCCTTGATTCGCATCCCTCCATATTGAATGATTTCACGAATGGTTCTGTAATGCAGCATATCCTTCAAACTGATTACGAATTGATAATCGTTTGCTTTCGCTACGACCTGCACCGCCTTAAGCGAATCTCCACCTAACGAATAAAAATCCTCTGTAACACCAACCCGCTCCAAGCCAAGTACTTCCTCCCAAATCCGTGCCAGAGTTGCTTCTTGTGAATTACTCGGCGCTTCATGTGAAGTGTTCCTGATATGGTCCTGTGGCCCCGGGAGAGCACTACGATTGATTTTTCCGTTAGATGTAATCGGCATTGTTGGCAATGCTACGAAGTAAGAAGGAATCATATAATCTGGAAGCAGCCCCCCCAAATATTCCTTCAATTCTACCAAAGACAACTCACTGCTCGAAGTATAATAGGCGCATATGGCCTTGCTTCCGTTCGAATCCATCCAATCCGTAACCAGTGCTTCAAGTACTCGAGGATGCTTCAAGAGCTGTGCCTGAATATCTCCAAGCTCTATCCGGTAACCGCGAATTTTAACTTGATGATCGCTGCGTCCAAGGAATTCAATAACTCCGTCAGGCATCCATCTTGCCAAGTCACCTGTTTTGTACATCCTAGCATCAGCGGCTTCCCGCTCCCGATATGGATCACGAATAAACCGTTCCTCTGTAAGCCGTGCATCTGTATACCCCGACGCCAGGCACTCGCCCCCAATATACAAATTTCCGGGAACATAAGGCGGACAAGGCTGCAGCTCAGCATCCAAAATATAGTATCTCGCATTCTGGATTGGAGTCCCGTACGGAATGCTGACCCATTGCTCCTCCAACTTGCGGATGGGATAAAAATTCGACCAGACTGTTGCCTCCGTCGCTCCTCCAAGAGCAACAACCTGCACATTCGGAAAATGCTTCTCCAGAACACCAGGCAAAGTCAGCGGAATCCAGTCACCACTCATAAATACAAGACGCAGATCATGATTCGGTATAGCCCCTTCGCTATCGATCTCCAGCAACGTTGCAAGCTGCTGCAAGGCGGCCGGAGCGGAATCCCAGAACGTAATCCCTTCCTGACATAAAATTTGCAGCAATCGCTCACGATCGGACAGCTCATCCTCCGACGCGATACGAATAGATCCCCCAGAAGCGAGAGTTCCAAAAATATCATAGACGGATAGATCAAAACAAAGCGAGGTGATAAACAGTAATCGATCCTTAGCGCCGACACCAAATGTTCGATTCACCCATTCGATCAGATTGATGACTGGCCTATGGCGAATGACCACACCCTTAGGTGTGCCTGTCGTACCTGACGTAAAGATGATGTATGCTTCATCCTCCGAGGTTAAGCTCGTTCTAGGATTCGATGTTGAACATCGATCGATATGAGCCTGTGTCCAGCTTCTTTTTCTACCGCTCACCAGCCTATCCTCTTCGTCCAGGCTCTCGTCATTCTCTCCCTTTCCAACATCCAACTCCTTTCGGAGGACAACATCGTAACGGAATCTCAGCTCATTCTCAAAACCTTTCTTCCTGTGCAACACCTCTGTATGTCCAATGGTTGAAATTCGCCCCTGCAAATCAGCAAAAAAATCTTCATCACAATACAGCTCCTGGTCTGACACTCCCCGTGCATAGGTCGCCATTGAGTTCTGCTTCCTATATTGAATAAGACTATCCTGAAAGCTCTCTTTTTGCCGCAAATCCATGACATCCGCAATAATCAGCGCCCCGCCTGGCTTTAGACAACGCATGGCTTCCCGAACGACCTGCTCAAAATAAAAATATCCGGGGAAAAACTGCACCGTGCTTGCCATAAGGATTAGATCGAAGCTGCTTGCCTCTATCCCTTCCAATTGAAGTGCATAGCCTTCCAGCCATTCTGTATGCCCAAGCTGAAGCTCTGCCGATCTGGCACGATTCATCTCCTGCACCACCTTGGATGGATCAAGTCCAACAAAACGATTCACCATAGGTGCGATACTGAATGCAATGAGCCCTGACCCGCAGCCGATTTCCAGCACGTTTGATTGACTATTGAGATAAGGTCTTGCAAGCTCTACGACCCGGTCACGATATTCGTCCACCTCGGCCTCGGAGAAGGGAAGACCACTATAGCTGCTAATAAACCCGCCCGCCGTAACACGATCGACCGATTCCTCGGCCACCTTATCCCACAAGGCTCCGACCATCCGCACATCCACCACTTCAGCAGGCGGCCGAGCGGTCGCTATGTCCATGTAGACAATGTCCTGCAAGGTGTCTATTTTCCAAATCAACTCTTGAAAAGACCGCATGATCGAAGTTTTTGTAACAATGCTCCGAATAGGAAGACTTCTTAGAATCGTTTCAATCCTTGCTTTTGGAAATCCCGGTTCGATGGGTACATAAGCGGCTCCTGCCTTTAAAGTTCCTAAGACACCAATAATCATCTGCACAGATCGATCCAGCAGCACTGCAACGTACGAGCCTGGACCGATGCCCTGACTCATAAGCAGACCAGCAAGCCGATTCGCCTTTTCATTCAGCTCCGCGTATGTTATTTCTATACCTTCAGAGCATACCGCTACATTACCCGGAGCAAGCAAGGCTTGCTTTTCAATTAATTCCGGGATAGTTAGCTCGCTTGAATAGGCTGCATTAGTGTCGTTAAACGCTGCGATCAAACGCTGACCTTCCTCCTGCGGCAGAAGTAAAGCATCTTTTAATCTCATGTCAGGAGATCCGAGGAATTGCTCCAATGAAAATATATAGCTCCGGGCATAAATCTCCATGGCTTCAGGTGCAAACAATCGTGCATTATAGTAAAAATTCAGGTTAATCCCCTCTGGAAAACTATCTGCTACAATGACAGCCTCATGTCTTCCCTCGCTGAGCAACCGAATGTCAGCCTCTTCGTGGAGCTCAGACATTGCAATCGCAAGAGGCGTTTGTAACTCCTCTTCTTTTTGCAACCCCAAATCCTCAATGATTTCACTAATTCCGACAAATTGATGTTTGTACCCTTCGGTTATGGTTTGTTTTACTTGTTCCAGCATTTCCTTGAAGCTGGCTTCATACCGCAATTGATTCCGAACAACAATTTGCCTCCCGAATACGTCTTCAGAAGAGAGTGGCAGCACGGGAATTGTCACCGCGATATCCGACTGACCACCGTTTATCTTACCAAGCCACGCCTGAAAGGCAGCCAACAGCACTACATAGAGAGCAAGCTTCTTCCCTTTACTGATGTGGACCATTTGACTCGACAGATGACGAGGAACCTCCAGTCTGTAAACAGCCTGTTCATAAGCAGCAGATTTCGGATACTGTACCGGTAAAACAGTCCGGGAAACTTCTCCGGACAACTGATTCAGCCAGTAGCGCCTTCCTTTGTCAATTTGCTCCTCAGTCAATCTCATGAGTAGATCAAACCCCTTCCTTTTTTTATAATGCAATGCTTACGTTCTTTAGAGTTCAAAATCCATTTCCAGCGCGGCTTCCAGCTCAATGAAACGTCGTTCCTGTTCTTTTACCTCCTCGCTCGTTCGCAAATCGATTGCACCGAGCTGTACATGCGGAGATTCAATGACCAGGCCGATCAGCCGATTCATATCACATAGTAGCTTCTCTGCGGTTTGTCTTTTGAAAAGGCTGGTTCGGTATTCGAGCGCAAGTAGAATTTCATCACCCTTTTCCTCGGCCCATAGCGTAAGATCGAACTTTGCCTGGTAAAAATTGAGGTCCACAGGCTCAATGTTCAGGCCGTCGATAGCGGGTATATCCGTATCCATATTCTGTAGAGCGAACGAAGCATCAAACAATGGATTTCGCCCCGCATCTCTGGCGATGTTCAGCCTGCGAACCAGCCCATCGAACGGGAAATCCTGATGTTCTAACGCTGAAAGCGACGTTTCCTTCACCTCTGCCAAATACTCCAAAAAGGTCTTATGATACTCCGGCTTACTGCGAATCGGCAGGATGTTAACGAACATGCCGATGAGCGGCTGGAGATCCGCTCGGCTGCGACCGGCAACCGGAGTGCCCACGACAATATCTGTCTGTCCAGAATAGATGGATAAAAGAACGGAATAAGCTGATAGCAAAACCATGTACAATGTAGAACCCGTGCTTGCAGCTATTGTATGAAGGCCGCTGGCAATCTCAGGCGGAAGTACGATTTTAACAGCTTCATCTGCCCCCTCTTCCTCACTGCTTGCTTGACGCAGATAGTCGGTCTGAATTTGCAGCAGGGGAGCTGGAGTCGCGAATTCATTCAACCAGAAAGCTTCCTGTTCTGAAAGACGACCCGTATCCAGCATTTCATTTTGCCAGCAAGAAAAATCTTTATACTGCAGCCGTAAAGGCTCCAGTGCTTCATTCTGGTACAAACGCATCATATCGTCGATCAGGACAGACATTGAAACCCCGTCGGAAATAATATGATGCATATCCAGACACAGAACGTGACGGTTTGTATTAATATGAAGCAACTCGGCTCTAAGCAGCGGAGCCTTTGCTAAATCAAAAGGCTGAATGAAACGCTGAAGCTCATCTCCTGGCTCATACTCTTGAATAGTTCTATATCCAAGGCGCAGCTGCGTCTCCGTGTGAATTTGCTGTACAGGATGACTCTCATGCAGCATAAAGGAAGTGCGGAGCGTTTCATGCCTTTGAACCAATTCGTGCAGCGCCTTCTGCAGCTTCTCCTTATCCACAGGTCCGTCAATCCGCAAAGAAACAGGTATGTTGTAGGTTAATTGCTTCGGTTCGTATTGATTTAAGATAAACATCCTTTTCTGCGCTAGTGAAAGCGGATAGTAATCTCTGGGCTGAGCAGGCTCGATCGCTGGCAGCGATCCGCTCTCCAAACTTAGATCGATTGCCTCCGCCATCCCCCGAAGTGTAGGAGCTTCCATCAACATTCGCAGCGTCAGCTGGATCTGAAAGTGTTTATGGATTTCTGTAATCAGTGTGGCTGCTTTCAACGAATGTCCACCACAGTTGAAGAAATGATCGTCAAGACTTACACGGTCCTTGCCGAGAGTCAATTTCCACAAATCCGCAAGTTTTCGCTCCGTCGCAGTCGCGCTTGGATCATCCGCTGCATCCATCCCTCCGGGATCATGCGCCGCAGGGTCAGGCAATGCTTTCGTATCGATCTTTCCATTAGCCGTCAGCGGCAACTTTTCCAGTGGAAAGTAATATTGCGGCAGCATAAAAGCAGGCAATCGCTCTGCAAGCCATCCCTTTAACTCATCGGTTCTATTCCCTTTCCAAGGCGAAAAGTATGCGCACAAGCAAGCTTCACCGTCTATATCACGTTTGGCTGTTACGTGGGCTTCGCTGATATCCGGATGCTGCACCAACTGGGCTTCAATTTCTCCGATTTCAATCCGAAAGCCTCGAATTTTCACCTGATGATCGATCCTGCCGAGAAAATCAATGTTGCCGTCTGGCAGCCACCTCGCATAATCTCCGGTCTTATACATGACTTCTCCAGGTACAAAAGGATTCTCGACGAACCGTTCGGCTGTTAGCTGCTCACGGCCAAGATACCCTAAAGCAAGCGAAACGCCTCCAATGCACAGCTCTCCCATGAAACCAACCGGAAGCAGATGATCCTCTCGATTTACGATGTAAATCTCCGTATTCAGGATCGGCTTGCCGATCGGGACCGATGTCAGATAATCCCGCATAGTATCGATTTTCGATAAGGATAGATGATCCGTCTGCCAGAAGGTCGCGCAGACCGTCGATTCGGTTGGTCCATATGCATTGATGTATTTCATTTGCTGCCCCCAACGTTTTGCGAGCTCTGGATCAGACGCTGAGCCAGCAGTGACAAGCATTCGCAGCGTCGACATCCGGGACGGATCAAGGTGAGAGGCATAGGTGGGCGGGAGCGTAGCAACAGTGATGCCCGAACGACGAACATAATCTGTAAAAGATTCATAGCTTTCAATCGTTTCTTTTTCAATCAAATGAAGCTCTGCACCAGTGAAGAACGCCATGAACATCTCCCATATGGAAGCATCGAAGGATGCGCTGGCAAACTGTATGATTTTGTCGCTTTCCCTAATGCCTAGCTCATTCCTGAAGAAGGTATGCAGATTGGCCATGCCTTGATGACCTGCCATAACACCCTTTGGCATGCCAGTGGAGCCGGAGGTATAGATGATATAAGCGATGTTTTCCTTTTCCGTACAATGCAGTGGCGCCAGTTGATCTATGAAGGTCTTGCTGCCAGAAGACAACGCCCCCAACCCATTCTGTTGAATGAGAAAAATACATCCGTTATACGATATATGCCCAGCATATTTTGAAGGAGTAATCAAGCCAGCAGCACCGCTATCCTCCAGCATATAGTTTATTCGCGCCTGCGGATAAGCTGGATCAATCGGCAAGTAGGCCGCTCCGGCTTTTAGCACTGCAAGCATAGCGGTAACTGCATCCGGTGTGCGGTCAAAAACAATACCAATTACTTGCCCTCGTCTTATTCCAAGCTCTGCAAGCTGGGCGGCGAAACAATCAGCTCGTTCATTTAGCTCACTGTAGCTCAATCTTTTTTCACCACAGACCAGAGCTGTTCGAGCCGGTGTAAGATGGACTTGTTCCTCAAAAAGCTGAGCTACGGACTCGTTAGCCGGAAACTCGCTTTTATTAGGATGGAACTCCTTCAATAGCTGATGAATACCAATATTGTTCACAAGCGAAAGATTCCGCACCTGTAAATCCGGATTATCGACCATCTGATCGAGAACATGCATAAAGCTACCCGCAAGTGATTGCATCATAGATGCTGAATATAGATCAGCGTTGTAGATCAGCTCGCCCCATATTTTTTGATCAGATTTTTTAAAAGAAAACGTTGCTCCATTGATAGCAGACTGTCTGCATGTTTGAAGAATTGAAGGATCATGCATTAGATCAAGCTCGCACGCCACATTACACAAGTGGGCAGCTTTCAGACCTTGCTCACTCCCCACATGATCAATCGGATAAAATTGGTATCCATACGCAGCAGCAATTGTCCGGTTCAATTCCTTCCATAATTGCTTCACCGTCTGGCTGCCTTCAATGTTCAAATAAATAGGAAGAACGCGATTCACTGCAGGTTCACTCCAATTCGTGCCATCAACAGTCGGACAGCCAACGATGACAGATGGATTGGATCTAAGCTTAACAAGCGCCGTCATAATTCCCGACAGTAAAATGACATATAGGAGCGAATCCTTCTCACTGGACCACTTCATGAGCCCCTCCGCAAGAGATGCGGTGAATGAAAGCGACAGACGCTGCTCGTAAAACGAATCCCGGTTCTGTACACCAACTGGCCGATCAGGTGCAAGCACCTCGACTTCCTCAGCATCTGACAGCATTTTCATCCAGAACTCCCTGGCCTCCCGGTATTCCTCCAGCTCTCCACTCAGTAGATCCAAATTCATAACACTTCACTCCTCAAATGATCTAGAAGTCAAATTCGGCAAATTCCGGACTTCGATTGGCGCGAATACGCTCAGTTATGCTTGCACGCTCCTCTTCATCAAGTACGTGGATATCCTTCAGCATCGCTTCAGGACGATTTGCTACCTGTTCAAGAATTCGAAGGTAATGCACGGATAACCGCTCCATCACTTCTTGGCTGAATAATGCCGTCTTATATTCGATCGAAAAGTCCAGTTCATCTTCCAGTTCGCGCGCCTGCAGCGTAAGATCAAACCGCGATACACCGAAATCAAACGGAAAAACCGACAGCACAGCATCTTCGAATTCATAAATGAATGGGTCCATATTCTGCATGGCGAACATCGTGTCGAACAGAGGATTCTGACCTGGCTGCAATTGAATATCCAGCTCCTGAACGAGCATTTCGAACGGATATTCCTGATGACGCAGCGCATGAAGTGTCAAATCTTTAATCTCCGATAAATATTGCTCAAATGTCTTATCGTTAGTAGGGAAGCTTCGAAGCGCCAAGGTATTAACGAACATGCCGATCAACGGGTCAAGCTCCGCACGGATTCTGCCAGCGACAGGTGTACCGATTACGATATCTTCCTGTCCCGTATATTTCGACATAAGCACGTAGTATGCGGACAATAGCACCATAAACAAGGTTGCGCCCTTTTCTAAAGCATAATCCGTAAGCTTCCTGCGTAGTTCCCGCTCCCCTCGAAAAGTAATTACAGCGCCTACGTTCAGACTGGATGAAGTATTCTTTTGTACCGGCATGTTCAGCTTCGGTACCGGAGAAGAGAACAGATCAAGCCAGTATTGTCTATGCCTATTCATTGCGCCCTGCTTGAATCGACCCTGCTGCCATACTGCGTAGTCCTTGAGCTGCAGGCGCAGCGGCGGCAAAGTTTCACCACGATAAGCTCTTGCGAAATCATGAATCAGATTGCCCAGTGATACACCGTCCGAGATGATGTGATGCATATCGATCAGAACGATTTGCTTGCCTGAGACACTTCGAATGAAACCAGCTCTCATCAATGAAGGCTCGGACAAGCGGAATGGACGGACAAATGCCCGAATCAATCCTTCGAGTTGCTCCTCATAAGCTTGATCGAACACTTCCAGCTTGAGCTTCACGTCAGAATGAACTTTCTGGACGACTTCTCCATCTACCCAAGCAAAAGAAGTCCTTAATGATTCATGACGGTGGATAACGGCCTGAAGAGCACCTTCTACTCGCTCGAGATCCGCTTGACCCTCAAGCAGCATGACACCGGGCATGTTATAACCATCCAGTTCACCTTGAAGCTCATGGAGCAGGAATAACCGTTTCTGCGCTGATAAGACGGGATAATTGTCACGAGCCTCGCACAAAGCAATCGAGCCCATAACGGACGTTTCCGACACATCGATGAGCTTCGCCATATCAGACAAGGACGGCTCATGGAACAAATCACTGATCGTCAGCTCCACACCAAATTCTTGATGAATCTTTGATACGAGAGATGCAGCCTTGAGTGAATTCCCACCGATTTCGAAAAAATGATCGTTTGCACCTGGAGCATCATTCCCTAACAGCTCCATCCATAGTTCAGCCAAGCGTAGTTCAGTTGCAGTTTTTGGAGCTTCGTATAGCTGCCGTTTGCTCTTCGATTGCAAAGCCGAAGCATCTTCTACCGCAAGTCCTGTCAGGCGGTCGCCCCGGCTATGTGAAATCGCCGTTAAGTAGGCTCGATGACGCTCATTTTCTCGAACCTCGCGAGCTGTTATCCAATGAATTTCCGGATCCCAACCATCCTCAATATTTTGCGGATCAACTTCTAATGTCGTTTGCACTATGTCTGAAGCTGATGCCGTCAGCAGCGCCGTATCAGACGGATTACCAGCTTGCTCCGCACCCGAGGATGATAGCAAAAAGTCACCGCCACATTGCTTCTCGTAAGCTGTCTCGAAATACATATCTACATAACCCGGCGAGTCAGCGATCTTCTCTAAAGGTACGATGCCGGACTTTTCACAGTTATCTTCATCCGCGTGTTCCGCTGCCTTCCATCCGATCCGCTCCAAAAAAGCACGGAATGGATCATTTTTATTCGTCTGACGATATTCCAGCTGAATGCCGCGCATTCCGCTCAGACCTGCAACATGCTTCAACTGAGACATCACAGCATCCTCTATGCCCCGACCCAGCACTCTGCAGCTGAGCAGAAAGCTGTCAACACGAAGTTGTTCCTGTCCGGAACCAGCAATCACAACACCTACAATTCCGTAATCTCCAAAACGGTCGGATGCCTCAATTATCCAGCACCACGTATTATCCATCATCCGCAATTGCTGCAGCTCTTCCAACGTCCTGCGTATTCCGTTCAAATTGAATTGATTGGTACGCTGCGTCAATTGAACTGCACGTACAATCTCCGTATCGCCCACTGTACGCATGCTTATCTTTAGCTCCAAGCCATGCAGAAAATCATTCAAGGATATTGAAGACGTCTCCTGTTCGATTCTGCGCATTCGCTCCTCAGTGTATAGCCTGGTTCTCATCCTATCCTCATCGGTAATCGACATGCGGTCCCATGCCCATACGTGCGAAAGAAAGTTAGACATATACCTGATATCCGTCGGAAGCCGAAGCGTTAACACATCTGAGGCATTATGCATAACCTCGGAGCATTCTAGTGGATTGTCATCAATAAAAACGAAGCTGTCGATCCCTAGATTCAGTTCCTTCGCCATCTGCTTCAAATTATCCGATTTAGGCAGCCAGTTGATTTTCCAATGAGCAAAATGCTCTTTCTTCAGCAGCATTTGCGGATGTTGATCGAATACCGCCCATACGTCGACTTCATTGTTTTTACTGCATAATGTCAGGAGTTGCCCCTCCTGCGCTCTTTCCAGCATCCAGCTTTGCAGCAGCAAATGCGGAGCCTCTATCTTGACGCCAAGCGGCCCATCCTCGCCGCAAACGCCCTGCCACAGCGTATTATCACAGTCGAGAGCGATCACTTTAAACGGGGCTGAATACATTGAGATGACTTTGCGCGCAAGCATTGTGCCCATTACCGCATAAAATTCCTCGCTGAAGGGCATATGTCCGGCCCGATCCGCAACTGGATCAAATACTTCGCGAACCGAATAGCTTCGGGCAGCTTCACGGAAATCGACGATGTAAATCTGATCGAGGCTCTCAAGCGCCTGCTTCCAGCGCTCATATAATTGATTGATATAGCCGACCAACTCATCCGGATACCTCCGATAGGTCGCTGTCGGAAATATGCCGAACAGGTAAGGAACGGGCTTATCGATCGCCTGAACAATCCTCAGCAGATCTGCAAATTGACGTTCAAGCTCATCGTATACATCCGCACTATCCGGTTCGACACCTCCGATTAAATCCTCAAAACGAACAAGCATTACACGGCAGCCGCCCCCTCCTTCCAGCTGGTCGGATGGACTAAGCAGCTGTTGGAATACTTGATTGTAACCGCCGAAATGAACATCGATCGGCAGCTTAAACTCCTGTGCCCACCAGCGAAGAGGCCCTTCGATCGGTTCCGAGGTGAATGTAGCGTTAACGGCAATACGTTTGCTAACAGCCACTGGAGCATCGTTCAGCTTTCTTCTCTGAGCCATCTCAGCCGCTTCCTGTTCGTTGAACAATTTCACTTTCTCAACAAGCTGCTCCGGTTCATCTAGAAAACTGAGGATTATCTTCTGGAAATCTGCTATAAACCGAAGCATCGTCCGCTCTTCGAACAGGTCCGTGTTATAATTCAGCTTACAGTCCAGATGCCCTTTTGGGTCAAGAAAAACATCCAGCTTGACATCAAGAGTTGCCGTGTTTGTAGGAAGCTCAATCGGCTCAAAAGTCAGTCCTTCGGCACTCATCCTGTCCGATCCCGTCATTCTGTACTCGTTATGGAATACCAGCATCGTATCGTAGATCGGATTGCGCGAGCGATCAACAGGCTGCTTAAGGAAATCCACCATTCGTTCGAACGGAACGTTTTGATGCTCGTAACAGAATGAAATAAAATGCTTGGCCTCCTCGATATATTGTTGAATAGACCAACCAGACTCCGTCCGAAGACGCAATGGGATAAAGTTGATGAACATCCCTACACAGCTTTCCTGTCCTGGTCTTTGCCGACCTGAAACGATCGAGCCGATCACCGCCTCCTCCTGATCCGCATATTTAAGAATAGTTAAGCCATACAAGGCAAGAAGCAGCACATTCGGAGTCGTAAGATTCGATGCCGCTGCTTTTAGTAAGCCTTCACTCGTGAATTCGTCAATGCGAAAACCGATCTGGCTTCCGGCAAAGGTCTTGGTCGACGGTCGTTGATAATCGAGGGGCAAGCTTGCCGGACTGCCTAAATTCATCAGCTCGCTCCGCCAGAACGACTCCTGAACATCCATCGCTTCTGAGCCTTCGAGCTGCTCACGCCAATTCACATAATCTCGATACTGATATACGGGAGCGGCCAGTTTTTTGCCCTGGTAGAGCTCGAAGAACTCCTTGACCAGAATCGCCGTTGAAAAACCGTCCGATACAAGATGATGCGAATCAATCATCAGCACATGCTCATCCGGCAAATCGCAACGGATTAATCCTGCTCTGAACAACGGCGCACAGCCAATATCAAAGGGCCGGACAAATCTCGCAACAACGTCCGCTATCGCATCGTTCTCTGCTTCAAAGTGCTCCAGCTCGAACTCGGTGGAATCCCGAATAATTTGAACCGGGATGCCTTTTTCCATGCCGAAGGTTGTGCGAAGTGCTTCATGCCGATCAATAAGAGTCCCAAGTGCTCGTTCCAGCCCAGCATGATTTAATTCACCTTTAATTCGAAAGGCAAGCGGCATATTGTAGCTTGTACCAATTCCGCCAGCTTGCTCTTGTACAAAGATTCGAAGCTGTGACGAAGAGAGAGCATATTTCTCATTTCTTATAGCGTCTGATTCATGTACCAGTTGCTCTTCAGTCAGCTCCGCAAGCTTCTCCTTGGAGCTTACTCCTAGCTGCTCCAGATGAGCAGCTAACTCTGCTACGGTCTCACACCTTAGCACGTCGACAGCTTCAATTGGCTTAGCAATTGCCTCAGTCAGCTTGATAGCAATTTGAAAAGCAAGTATCGAATCACCACCCAAGCCATAGAAATGTTCGTTGATGTTCAGCTCAGTAAAACCGAGCACATTCGCCCATACGTTCCCGACAAGCTGTTCCAAAGTGGAATATTGTCCGTCTGCACGTCCTGTCAGCTTTGCTCCACGAATCTCGTGGATCGCCTTATCTTCTATCGGCTTTACAGCCGCCTGCAAATTCGAGTTTTCCACCCAGCAGCGGTATTTATCGAACGGATAAGACGGCAAATGAACTCTACGGTGTGTACCATTTCGATAGAGCATATTCCATGGAATATCCCCTCCTCTGATGTATATCTCACGCCATTCATGAACCGAACGTTCATCCATGTTCTCAGTACTGGATATTTTGACTGCTGTGGGGCTGGCTGCAATGGAATCCAATGATTCTCCCTGCAATCCTACAATTTTGTCCTTGAGTTCGCTTATGCTGCTTACGACAAATGCCAACCGGTAGCTGTAATGACCTCTACCTGTGCCAGACGTATAGCATATATCTCCAATGCTCCAATCACCCGCCAGCTTCAGCCTCTCTGCATAAGCATCTATCAATCGAGACAGCGAGGATAGGCTTTGCGCCGACAGTGTAAAAAGATGCTCTTCGCTTTCAGCCGAATCAGGTATATGATCCAATCTCTCTGCAGGAAACACTTCCGGTGCTTCCTCCAGTACAACATGGCAGTTGGTTCCGCTTAGCCCAAACGAGCTTACCCCGCATCTTCTCGGATATTCCTCGTCTTTCCAATCTGCTAGATTACGATTGACATAAACTGCAGATTCGATAAAATCTATGGAGGCATTCGGCCGATTGAAGTGAAGGCTCGGAGGAAGCTGTTTATTTTTCAGCGCAAGACAAGCTTTTACAAATCCAACGATGCCTGCAGCATTGTCAAGATGGCCAAGGTTCGATTTGACCGAACCTACCGCGCAAAATTGACGCCGAGCTGTATACCTGCGAAATGCCCGATTGATCCCTTCGATTTCGACAGGATCTCCGAGCTTCGTCCCAGTCCCGTGTGCTTCAATGTAGGCGATGGTCTCTGGAGCTATTCCGGCATTCATCCACGCCTCGTCGATCACCTCCTCCTGCGCTGCCACGTTCGGAGCAGAAATACCGATGGAGCTGCCGTCCTGATTGACCGCTGAGCCTTTGATCACGGCGTAGATCGAATCTCCATCCGCTATTGCTCGGGCAAGCGGTTTAAGGAAAACCGCGGCTGTTCCTTCGCCCATCCCCGTCCCATCAGACTCGTGATGGAAGGGCTTCGCCCTGCCGTCAGATGACTCAATGCCAATCCGCATCCCCGTATCTGCGGGGAAGATCAGCGTCTTGACACTTCCTGCCAATGCCGTATCGCAGTCTCCACTGCGTAACGCCTGGCATGCAAGATGAATCGCGACGAGCGAAGAAGAACAAGCCGTATCTACTGTGATGGCGGGTCCTTTTAAATCGAGCAAATAAGAGATCCGGCTGGCAATGACCGAGGACAGGTTGCCGGGTATCGCGATCGAAATACCTGAAGGATCGACACTATCAATTAGTTTTTTGTAATCATGAAATGCATCCGCACAATATCCCAGGAATACTCCGGTCTTTCTCCCTTTTAGCAAATCCCCACCATATCCGGCATCTTCAATGGTCTTCCATGCCGTTTCCAGAAAAATACGCTGATTCGGGTTCATAAGGCCTGCCTCGCGCGGTGACAAGCGAAAAAATTTATAATCGAATTTATCAATTTCCTCCAAATATGCGCCTTTGAAAAATGCCGTATCATCCGGATTGAGTCCGATTTGCTTCGCATACTCACGGACATCTGACTTTCTGGCCTCAGGAAAAGGGATGACGAGATCCGTGCCTTCGGCCAGACTCCGCCAGAATTGATCGATATCGTCGGCCCCGGGTAGACATATGGACATCCCGATCACGGCGATATCCTGAAGAGAGCTCTCTTTGATCTCCAGCTTTTCAGTAACATCTTCTTCCATGTCGAACGAGAATCCGGTTAAATCGATCATTTATTTCCCCCCTGCCTCTAGTTGAATTTTGCCTGTTTGTTTTGTCCGCGCTTCGCTATAAGGTTTTTGTTTCCACAAGCGATACATCAGTGGAGGTATAGCCAGCGAGCATAGGCCGATAAGTACAACGAAATACCAATTAAACGCTACATCAAAATAGGAGAACAAATTTCGTGCAATATAATAAGTAGCGAATAGCCCAATCTCAGCAACTACTGATGCCCAGAGCGATTGATACCACAAATAGAGCAGGACAAAAATGATTGTACCCAAACCTCCATAGAAAGACAGCGCAGGATCAAGCTTGAAGAAAAGCAGACCATATACAAAGGCGTTGCCCACTATGGCAAAGCCTACCGGCAGGACAGCATGCAGCTCGTTAAATACCAGTGATCTGAACAAAACTTCCTTATAAATGGAATGGACGATTAAGAACACAATGAAGGTGAATGGCGCTCCACCAACCAGAGAGCCGAACAATGCTTCAAATTGGGGAAACGTATCCGCCACAACCGGAATCTTCACCACACTGGTTACCCATAGCCCCATGCAAATCGAGAGCAAGGCGATTTTCCAGACGCTGCTGAACGAAATTTTATTGAATTTGCTTACCTGAATCAGATCCCTCTTCTGATATCTGCGCATGATGAAATAATAGATCGGGATCGCGATAAAATCGTTCAGAACGAGGCCCCAATTGCTGTTGCGAGCGTCCGTCAGCCATGGGCGAATCGCATCAATTTGAGTCAGCACGTTGTACCAAAGATATACAAGAGGCTGCAAAACTGCATAATAAATGGCTAAATATAAGCCTAATCTCCCTATCATCACAAAATAGGGCTTCAGTTTTACTTCTAGCAAAGAGCTAGCTTGCTCTGTCTGCAGCGGATGTTTGGCGATCAGCAGCAAACCTGAAATGATACATCCGAATCCGACAACCAGGATCAAGTAAGCAAGCAGGCTACCTAGCGCAATGCTGTCTATCATCCCTGTTTCCTTTGCGCTAACGATGAACACATTTACGAAGACCGCGATATAAATAGTCGACCAGACTGAGCCTGTTTTGGTATAAACAAAGCCATAAATAAGAGCTAGAAAAAATGAGATGATAGAGATAGTTAAGTTAGGTTGAAAAATCGAATAAATTAGAGCTTGAAGCAAGTATGCAGCAGCAAATGGCAGCACTCTGCGAAGTTGATTAAATACGAGTCCTCTGAAAAAAATCTCTTCCATAAATGCCCCGGCAAGCCCTACTCCGATCAGTACAAAAATAAACAGTTCCGCTTGGCCGAAAATATCCACGTAGGCTTTCATGTGATCCAGCGCAAACTGCGGGAGGAATGGAAGCTTCATTAGTCCAAAGAACACGAACGCACAGCCCACCGCAATGATGCTCACTTGCAGTAAATCCTTTCCTCCGAGCTGCCGAAAACCGGCTGCGTCAAAAAAGGTAATTTTTTCTTTCTTGGTTATGCGGTTGCGGATACCATAGACAGCCAGAAGCAATAAATACAACGTGCAAAAATTGATAAGGAGCCAAACGGGCACACTGCCCTCGAGCAATTTTTTGTAGGTTTGATTATGAGCCATAACCCACTTCTGTACCTCAAATACAAGCAGATACAGTCCTAAAAATAGTCCCACCTTTAGCGCCATACTTCCGACTTGCTTCTTCATCGCGATAACATCCTTTCCATCTCAATTCGTGGATATCGGTACTCTTCTTCCGTTCCCCCTTTTGCCCGGATGATGGTTTTCAGCCCGTTCAAGGCATCCTGCAGCTGTTCAGCAGAAGGTTCGGCGTTATTCCGTTCAAGACTCAGCAGCATACTTTCCAATTGCCGGTATGGAGCAACCACCTGCTCTTTGTAAACTTGATCATCTATACAGCGGTTTCTAACAGACACCGCTGCTGCAAGGCATTGCTCCAGCACATAACGATTTGAATATCTGTAATCAGCCATGAAGGAAGGGGAGAACACAGCCTGGCGATCAGCCTGAGCTTCCAATGAATACACAGGAAAAGAAGGATAATCTGTTTTGAACAGTCTCGTCAGCGTTTTTCGAGGAGCAAGCTCCACAGCCGCATCTATGCTACGCCTCAGCAAGCAGGACATCGTTTGCCGCCAACGAACCGATTCAGTCATCTGTCGCTTCAAGTTGCGAACAATATCTCCCTTATGCAAGCCATAGGGCTTTGCCTCAATGTTGGAAATGACCGGAAAAATAAATTCACCAAATTCACATCTCTGCAGCAGCTCTTCCAGTTCATCCGCTGCTGCTGCCATGAGCGGGCTATGAAAAGCCCCGCTCACTTTAAGCGAAGATAGCTTGACTCCATTTGCCTTAAGCAACTCTTCGGCTGCTGTCACTGCATCGTTCGTCCCGGAAAGTACAATCTGATGAGATGAGTTGAAACAGGCAATGGCGGGACGTTTCTCCATATTCTCAATATTTTTGATCATCCGAATAGCTTGATCCGCCTGAATACCGCTTACCGCGAGCATTCTGCCATTTCCGGAAGCCGACGCTTCCATCATGAGGCGCCCTCTTTCTCTGACCAATTGAAGGGCGTCTGCGAATTTCAGTACACCTGCACAAGTTAGCGCCGTATATTCGCCCAAGCTGTGTCCTGCCGCAGCGGCCGGACGTATTCCAGTCTCTTGGGCGAATAGACGGAATGAGGCAACCCCAACTGTCAGGAGAGCAGGCTGCGTCAATTCCGACTGAGCAAGCCGATCTTCTCCACCATCGAAGCAGAGCGCTGCCATATCGTAACCCAATATGTCTGAAGCTTCCTCGAAGGTTTCCTTGACAATCGGATGTCGATCATAGTCTTCTTTCATCATCCCGTTGTACTGCGAACCTTGACCTGGAAACATAACGGCAAGTCGCTTCATTTTTCGCTCCCCCTTCATTTACCTCTCTTCCTTCATTTCCCTCACACTGCACCTTCCTTTTGCACAATCTGCTCGGATAGATAGACCAGGAATTTCATGAGATCGGAGAGCAGCGCCTTCATCTTCTCGCTTCTCATTCTTCTGCCGTTATAATCAAGACTCAGCTCAATGCACCACGCCTCCGGCTGGATGGACAGTACCATATCGAACAGCTGCAGCTCTCTGCTTCCGATTGGCCAGTCGTTTTTCATTCGAACGAGAGGGTACACCTTATTTTCTTCCTTCGACAAACCTCGTTGTCTCATCTCATTCGCTGTATAAATGAAGGCATTCCCGCTTAATCTCAAGCTCTGGCTAATTCCGTCAAGCAGATCGGCGAAGTCGGTAATTCCCTGAAGCTGTTGACTTACGTTAACCAGCTTCTGTCCCGACACTGCTGCTTGGATAGCCATCTCCTTTGCTTGAGCATGTTTGCTTAGTACGAATAAATAGGAGGCCGCGATTACAGCATAGAGATCACTTTGGGCAGATTTTGCAAAAGTATATAAACGATGACTTGTTGCTGAATCCAGCTGTCCTTCGAGGACAGCGCTCTGTTGACTCTGACCAGGTACTGCAAAAAACGATGAAGGCAATGCTGCGGCTTGCACAGCCCAAGGACGATCCATCCCGGTCTGCTGCTCGTTAATGAACGCAGCCAGCTTGGCTACAGTTGGATAGGCAAAAAGATCGGTAATCTTAACTGCACCAGAAGCTAAATGCTCCAGTTCATGCTGCACGCGGAGCAATAATAACGAGTTGCCGCCAACGTCGAAGAAATTGTCGTTCACACCCACTCTCTCCACGCCGAGCACCTCCTGCCAGATTGCTGCCA
>RCUF01000283.1_pt1 | contig 21210 bp, 21 predicted proteins | sample 2166311 | NCBI WGS metagenome assembly RCUF01 (sample SAMN09932608, study PRJNA488358) | compost metagenome | feature: garden; material: soil; isolation source: compost soil in 4-hydroxybenzonitrile-enriched culture | place: Germany: Experimental Botanical Garden Goettingen | collected 2016-01-27
CCGACCATTTCTACGTCACATTTGACGTTCATGCTCCAGTTTGATGCAACGCTAGTGGCAAAAGTGCCGTTTTTTGAATGAAAACCCTGAAAAAATGAAATATTTTTACATTTTTTGAACTTCACAATCACCCAGAAGGGCTACAGTTTATCTCCGTTACTTTCAATCACAGATTTGTACCAGTACCCGGAGTCCTTGATCGTACGTTTGCCGTCACGGTAATCGACATGCACTAGACCAAAACGCTCATTATACCCCTCTGCCCATTCAAAATTGTCCATGAACGACCAACAGAAGTATCCCTTCACAGGTACACCGTCCGCAGCAGCTCGGCGATATTCGCGAAGATAACGATGGAGGAAATCTATACGCTGGGCATCATGCACTTTGCCGTCAAGACTCACCCAATCCATACTGGACAGGCCATTTTCCGTAATAACGATAGGTAGGCCATATCTTTCATGGAAAAACTTCGGCCCCCAATATAGTGACTCTGGCGACACTGTCCATCTGATGAGGGTCTGAGGATATCCATCGTGGTTTGGAATGATCTCAGGCTTATGGTCTGAACCCATTTGAGTTGGTGTGCCATGATAAATGTTCAATCCTAAGTAATCGAGAGGCTGGCAAATGATCTCCATATCTCCTGATTTTATTTCCGGCAGCCATGGCTCGAACACCTGTAATCCATCCTCTGGATAACGCCCAAGCAACACAGGGTCCATATACCACGTATTCATCCAGAAGTTAGGCTCTGTGATGCTAAAGGTACGTTGTCTAGCCGCTTCGATGTTGTCCGGTGTTGGGTCGGAGGGATATGAAGTGATTCCAACCGGAGCGTAGCCAATTTGACAAGGACGCCTGGAAGTTTGGCGCAGCACTTGTACTGCTTTGCCGTGAGCCAGCAGCGAGTTATGTGTAGCTTGCAGGAACTCGGCATGGCCGAGCTTTAGCCCTGGAGCATGAGTTCCGGTGCTATGTCCGAGACCAAGGTAGCATTGTGGTTCATTCTGTGTGAACCAGTTGGTAACACGGTCTGACAGACGGTCAGAAATCACTTTGGTATATTCAGCGAACCAATCCGGGCTGTCTGGGTTAAGCCAGCCGCCACGCTTGAACAGCTCTTGAGGGTAGTCCCAGTGAAACAGAGTTACATATGGAGTAATTCCATTGTTCAGCAGTTCGTCAATCAAACGGTCATAGAAATCAAGACCCTTCTCATTTAAACGCCCCGTGCCTTCCGGCAGTACCCGTGGCCATGAAATGGATAAGCGATATGCACCAAGACCAATTTCTTTCATTAACTGAACATCTTCTTTATAGCGATAATAATGATTGCATGCGATGTCCCCCGTATGTCCGTCTTTGACAAACCCGGGAATTCGGGAGCACATATCCCAGACAGAGGGACCTTTTCCATCCTCACGGGCAGCCCCTTCAATTTGATAAGCCGCAGTAGCTGCGCCCCAGACAAAATCTTGATGAAAGCTCATGGTAATCTCCTTTGAAGATATTTGTTATTACAAATATTATTATATTACCTAACATTATAATTTAATATATGCTGGCTCAATCTAAAATGATAAATTGAATGAAGATAAATACAGTTAATTATTTCAATTTATAGTACGATGGTGGATATTAGTGCAAATTAAAATGTTGGATAATGGGCAATTTTTCCAGAACGGAAGGAGAGATATCGTACGTTATGCTAACGAGAACGACTTGGATGAGGTTGTGTGTTTTAACTCTTGTGATGGCGTTAGTAATCCAGCTTTCGGGGGGGATATCAACTGCTGAAGCGGCGGCAAAGAGTAAGTCATTATACGATTTTGATGTTGTAGTTATCGGAAGCGAGTTGCAAGGTGTATTGCTTGCCAAAGCCGCAAAAGAAAACGGTTTAAACGTAATCATTCTTGATCCACGCAGCAAAGCCGGAGGAGAACTTATTCAGGGACAAATGCTTGTGTTAGATCCAGTGAATGATAACAAGGGGCGTAGCCTGATTCAAGGTGAGATTAAGAGCTTGTTTAATGGATATAACGCGGGAACCATACGAAAATTATCGTCCTTTGAGAGTTATTATAAGAGACTGATTAAGGATATTCCGATCAAGAACAGCATTGTTATTGAATCGGTGGAGATCGACACTAAGGATGCCGATAAGTCAGTGAAATCTTTAACCTATCGGGCCAAGGATGGAAGCAAGTATACAATAACGTCGGAGTATTGGGTGGAAAATACGGATTTTAACGCATTAACCAGCAAGCTTGGAGGTACTCGAATTTCTGGAATGGAGGTCATATCTAAGGTCAATAAGCCAGACTACATGGCTGCCACTTATGTACTTAAGTTCAAAAATATTAGCTGGGGCAAGCTGCACCACAAAGTACTGGAGGATTATCCACTTACCAACGTAAGAAAAAAGTATGGTGCGAATACATACGTGGACTGGAATTTCGCTACCGGTTTTAGTAATTTGACATTTGATTATAAACCACAGAATTCCCAGCTTATGCTTAGAGGTCTGAATGCTACGTATCAAAAGGATGGAGAAGTCATTATCAACGCACTATTGATCTATGATGTTGATCCTTCCGATCCTAAATCGGTGGCTAACGCTGTGAAAAAGGGGAAGGAAGAGGCTCCCCATGTTTTAAAATACTTGCGAAAGCATATTCCTGGCTTCGAGAAGGCTGAGCTGAACGGATTTCCGGAATATCTATATATTCGTGATTACAATCGGTACGAGACAAAATATGTACTCGACTATCCAGATTTAATGTCTAACACTATGTTTTGGGATAATGTAACGATTGGCGGTTACCCTGTGGATTTGCAAGCTACGCGTAAGGTAAAAAAAGGAGTGGGGTATGGTAAGCCTGACAAATACGGGATTCCGCTTCGTTCTTTCCAGTTAAAATCTTATAATAACGTCGTAGTTGCGGGGAAAAATGTTGGTGCTACAATCAAAGCGTATGGAAGTGCACGAATAATGGCTACAACAGCTTTGGCAGGACAGACCATAGGGATCATTATGGGGCGGGAGCTGCAAAATAACAAACGGCTCAGCGAGCTAACCAAGGCAGACTTCCAGCGTATTCATAAGTATTTGGAGAAGGACTATAAAATTGTGTTAAATCGCTAATATGCATCATACAAATTGAATCGAAGACCATGCTGTTTTCTGTGATTCCTCTGAACAGTATGGTTTTTTATTGCGACAGAATTCCCATATTTTGATTGACCGATAAGAGTGTGTATGCTAATTTAATCATGAATTCGAAATGATAATGATAATCATTTTCGTAAACTTGCTTTTTAATGAGTTTCTTTCTTGGGGAGGACAGTATGCCAATAGATCAAGACGTGTCGCTAGATGGACCATTGACCGAAGCTGGGACAAGCACAAGAGCTAATCTGGACAAAGTTCGGGAATACATGGAGCATCACTATAACGAACAGTTGTCCATCGGACAATTGGCACAGCTGGCTAATATCACTCCTAAATATTTCGTGGACTTGTTCAAGAAGACGTACGGGCAAAGTGCTATGGATTTTGTGACAGATCTAAGGATCAACCGGGCCAAGCGATATTTGCAGGAGTCAGAAGAAAAGCTTCGAGATATTGCGTTAATGGTAGGGTACAAGGATGAGTTTTATTTTAGTCGTAAATTCAAAAAAGAGGTTGGCGTATCTCCGTCTGAGTATATAAAAAATTCCAGGCGGCGAGTAGCAGCTACTTCTCCGGCAATCATCGGATATTTGCTTACGCTTGGCATTGTGCCTGCGGCAGCACCACTCGATTCCAAGTGGACCGCATACTACTATAATGCTTATCGTACTGAAGTTAGGATTCCCTTGAAGCTTTCCGATCCCTACACCGATGTGAAATTTGAAGAGAATCTGGTCAAGCTGACTCAGGCTCGTCCGGATGCCATAATCGGGACGGATCAGTTAAGTCCACCCGAGCGAGAGAAGCTTATGGAAATTGCACCTTCTTGTTTTGTTTCTGGTGAGAACGGAGCTTGGAGGGATCAGTTAAGAGTGATAGCTCAGTTTCTCAGTAGAGAAGAGCAGGCGGAGAAGTGGATAAGACAATATGAGCAGCGCGCTAAAACCGCCAGATTACAGATTACTGAGGTACTTCATGGTGATAAAATCATGGTTCTGCGTATTTACGGCGATGGTATTTATTTTTATTGGAACCGCGGGTTTGAAGATGTGATGCATCATGATTTAATGATTGAACCGCAATATATGTCTGAGCATAGACGTAAAAAGATAACCATGGAGGAGCTGGCTAATCTGGACCCGGACAGAATACTAATCATGATTTGTCCAGAGGCCTCTTCAAGGGCATATTGGCTTGGATTGATGCACTCTCAGGCGTGGAATCAGTTAAGAGCAGTAATGAACCGATATGTGTATACGATACAGTCTGATCCATGGGTGGAGTATTCGTCAGTTGCTATTGCTCGTATGTTAGATGAGGCACTATTACTGTTTACAGGAAATTGTCCAAATGCATTTCAGGATAGTATCCATGGTTACTCTGGGTAAACATGATTATAATCCCTAATTGAGAATGATTATCAAGGGAGGATTTTATTCATGTTACGCAAGAGTTATTCGGGATTTAAATTTGTAAAAATGCAGGTCTCTGCAATAGTGTGCAGTGTGCTGATGATAGGTCTGCTTACAGCTTGTGGAGATTCTGAAAATAGTACAGCGGCAACTAACAATGTGTCTCCAGCTACCGTATCCTCCAATTCGTCAACCGCCGTATCGGCTGAATCTAAAGAAGCATCTCAGGAGGAAGCTTCCGGCGAGCGTACGGTAATAGATGAGCTTGGTCATGAGCTCGTAATTCCGGCCTCACCCCAAAACGTATATGCTCCTTATTTGGAGGATTCCTTACTCAAGCTTGGAGTAAAGCCGGTTGCGCAATGGGCAAATGGGAATCAAGTTCACGCTTATTTGCAGGATCAATTGAAGGATATCCCTTTGTCAGACCTTTCGAGTGGATTGCCTTCACCCGAAGTTGTTATGTCATATAAACCGGATCTCATTATTCTTCATACCGAGTCCTTTGCCAAAGATTATGAGAACTACTCCAAAATTGCACCTGCCTATGTCTTCAAAAATGCTTCTGGTAATGTAGAAAAATCGTTGTCTACTTTGGGTGATTTGTTAGACAAGACGGCCGAAGCAGAGAAAGCATTACAGGACTACAAGGAAAAAGTGAAGATTTCCAAAGAGAAGCTGGATCAAGCGGCAGCAGGCAAAAAAGTAGCGATTATCCGGTTTGCGGGTAAAGGTGTCAGTCTAATGGGCAAAAACTATTTATGCGGTTATGTCGTGCACCAAGACTTGGGTGTTGGCAATTCGAAGCTGGTAGATACAGAAAATAGTTTCAATATTTCGCAGGAAATTCTTCCGGACCTGGATGCGGATTATATTTTTATCATTAATCAATATGGACAGGGTACAGAACGTTTGAAGGAAATGACAGACAGTCCGATTTGGCAGAGCATTCCGGCAGTGAAGAACGGCAAAGTGAACGAGGTTGATGCCGGGTATTGGCTTGGCGGCGGGTTGATTGCATACGAGAAGATTATTGATGATACGGTTAAGTTCCTTACTGAGGAATAGCATGCAGGCTCATTTAGAGTATAGAAGGGAAATTGTTAGATGAATCTGGTAAGTTATGCAGTTGAAATTCCTGCGGCTGAGCAATGGGTGATGCTTTCCAGTGAGGAGCAGAGAAGATATCAAATTATGGTGAGTAAACCGACTTCTCCTCCTCCCCCAGAGGGATACCCGATTATCTACGTGCTGGATGCCAACTCAATGTTTGGAACGATCGTAGAAGCAATTCGATTACAAAGCCGTCGTCCGGATACGACCGGTGTTGTACCTGCGATTATTGTCGGTATTGGTTATGAAACGAAGGAACCCTTCTCGCCGCATCGTTATTATGATTTTACCCCCATGGCCAGCACAGAGTATCACAAGAGACCTGATGGAACGGATATACCTGAGCAGGGCGGGGCAGCGGCATTTCTCCAATTTATTGAAGAGGATCTGAAGCCGCAAATTGAGTTGAGATTTGATGTGGATTGTAGAAGACAGACTATTTTCGGGCATTCTCTTGGCGGACTTTTTGCATTGTACGTGCTGTTTAATAAGCCGAAGGCATTTCAGTGTTATGTTGCCGGAAGCCCTTCGATTCATTGGAATTGGCAATATCTTGAGGAGGCAGAGCAGCGGTTCGTGGCTAATTTGATACAGGAATCTCTGGACGTTAAAGTGCTGTTAGGAGCAGGGGAATTTGAAAAAACTCATATATCACGTAATAGTGATCGTGCTCGTCAATTGTCCCAGCGTCTATCCGCTTATGTCAATCGGGGTGTGGCTGCAGAATTTAAGGAATTTGAGGATGAGGGTCATGTATCGGTATTGCCCGTATTAATCAGTAGAGCTCTGCAGTTTGCCTTGAATGGGTCAAGATAAACGAACTTCAGATTAGGCAGGACAATCATGCCTTCAAATCGAATTGAAACTATTAGATGAACTTGTAAGTTGAACATCGAAATAGTTGTCAAGGAGGCTGTTATGGGGTATCAGACCTACATATTCGATTTGTATGGGACATTGATCGACATTCATACCGATGAAGAGGATCTCAAAGTAACCCCGATACGGAATGGCTTGATGAGACCGTGAGATGGTTCCGCATATTGTCTATGCGTCATCTGGCTTTGTATGATGGCGTCAGAGAGATGCTAGTGAAGCTGAAGGAGCAGGGGAAAGGCGTGTTTTTACTATCTAATGGTCAAAAGACTTATGTGGAAGCAGAGCTTCGAACGTTAGGTATTTATGAGCTGTTTGACGGGATTGCCATCTCCTCTGAGGCAGGGATAAGCAAACCAGACCCGTTGTTTTATAAATATTTAGAGGATAAGTATCATGCGGATTTGTCATCGGCTATAATGGTCGGCAATGACCCTAGAACCGATATGGAAGGAGCCCAACGAATGGGCATCGACGGCTGTTATATCCATTCCAACTCATCACCTGAAGGTTTTGCCGTGAACAGTCGGTATCAAATATGGGACGGAGATTTTTACAAAATTCCAATTTAGATACTAATCATAAAAAATCAAAAAAGAACCTCCAAAACCACTTGCATTGAGTGGGAATTGGAGGTTCTTTTCTTAGCTGTTATTGGGGATTTGTTGTCCAAATACCTGCAGTTTTGACGAAGACCCGTTCTGGAAGGCGAAGTGTTGCTATAGCTAGTTCAGCTACATCCTCCGGCTGCATCATACGATCCTCGTCTCCGATTTTCAGTCCGGCATTTAGAGCCAATTCTGTATTCACTGTACTTGGCGTTAATGCGACAACGCGGATATTGGATTTACGAACTTCCTGAAGAAGCGATTCCGTTAGACCAAGCAATGCAAACTTCGAAGCACAGTAAGCAGACCCGGTCGCAAAACCTCGTTCACCCGCTGTAGAAGCTACGTTGATAATGTTTCCGCTGTTTTGATTTAACATATAAGGAAGTACAGCGCGAGAGATATAGTACGTTCCCATAAGGTTGACTTGTATAATCCGTTCCCATTCGCTTGGGTCCATATCGAGAAGTGTAGCGAATTTAGCGATCCCGGCATTATTAATCAGGATGTCTATGCTGCCCAGCTCTTTTTGAAGGCTTTGAACAGCTGCTTCCGCTTCAATGCGATTCGAAACATCCGCTGATGCTATATGTACATTAACGGAATATTCGTTGTGCAGAGAGTGCTGCAATTCTTCCAGGTCAGCGGTGGATCGAGAGATCAGTCCTAAGTGAACACCCTCTTTAGCGAGAGCAGTGGCGATTGCTTTGCCGATCCCTTTGCTTGCTCCGGTAATGATTGCGGTCTTATTTTTGAATTCCATATTATTACCTCCTGAGATACGTAATTTGAACTATGTTACTTTATCAACTTACTCTACATCTATCATATTATAACTACCCTTAAGAACCAAATCATATGAGATTTGACTGCGTAAAATGACTGCAGTAATATTTAAATAGTGGTTATTTAAACATTTGTTTATTAAAATTTAGTATTTTTTAAGAGTCTGAAAATGCTCTGGTTCGGCTCGAAAATTAGAGGTGATGTTACTGAGGCTTTACTATAAAGTGCTTGACAACAATCTCTAAACAAAGTATCTTAATATTAAGATAAATTGAAATGAGATAATTTGATTTTTAATTGAAGGAAGGTGCAGAAATGGAGCATGGCAAGGAAGAATCGTTGGATCTGTTTGTCGCGTTATCGCGTGCTAGTCAATGGGTCAATGCTTATTCGGATCGCAATATTAAGTCACATGATTTGACAAGAACCGAATTTGGAGTGCTCGATCTTTTGTATCATAAAGGCCCTCAACCGATTCAGCAGATTTGCGGCAAAGTGCTTATGAGCAGCGGTAATATCACCTATGTGCTTGATAAGCTTGAGAAGAAGCTTTACGTTCGTCGCAGAGATTGTACCGAAGATCGCCGGTTAATCTATGCAGAGATTACGGATCACGGGAAGCAGTTTTTCGAGGAAATTTTTCCGATACATGCGGAGGTGATCGATGCGGCACTCGGTGGTCTGGATGAGGAAGAGAAGCGAGTAGCGGCTCGGCTTTTAAAGAAGATGGGGAAATATGCTCAAGCAGGCTTTAAATAGATAACAGAACTGCGGAATGAAAAAGAGCCGCTTTTCTTTCAGTCAAATATCTCAATTTTGAGATTCTTAATATAAAAATTTATAAAAAGGAGCAATTCATAATGACTATAGCATTAAGTTTGTTGATTATACGTTTGGTGGTTGGTTTATCGTTTGTAGGACATGGAGCTCAGAAGCTGTTTGGTTGGTTTGGCGGGTACGGTGTGAAAGGAACTGGTGGATGGTTCGAATCGATCGGTATGAAGCCGGGAGTTGCTATGGCGGTTATGGCCGGATTGTCAGAGTTAGTAGGCGGAGTTTTGTTTGCTTCAGGCTTGTTGACTCCTGTTGGAGCTGGGCTTATAGTGATTACGATGATCATAGCAATTGCTACTGTACATGGTAAAAATGGTTATTGGTCTACGGCAAACGGATATGAGTTTAACTTGTTGATTATCGCAGCAGCGGTAAGCATTGCTATATCCGGTGCGGGAGCATATTCTTTGGATGCTTTGTTATTTTAATGATGAAAAAATATTTTGTGTGAATAGGAGCTAATAATATGAGCGATTTTACTTCTTTAATCAAATCACGGAGATCGGCGAATAAATTTATGACAGGTGTAGAGATCACGGATCAGGATCTGGATCAAATTTTTCAGCTGGTGAAGTTTGCACCCTCAGCGTTCAACCTGCAGCATGCTCATTATATGGTGATTCGGGACCCGGAGCTCAAACAAAAAGTATATGAGGCTGCCAACAAGCAGTATAAAATCTTGACCTCTTCGGCTGTTATTGTTGTATTAGGACGTATGGATGCTTATAAAGATGTGGACAAAATAAATGAAGGCCTGCTCAATCTCGGCGTGATCAATAAGCAGGAATTTGATAGAGAAGTAGAGTCGGTGGTCTCTTTTTATGAAACAGGGGGAGATGTCTTCAAGCGTGATGAAGCGATCAGAAACGCAAGTCTGTCTGCTATGCAATTGATGCTCATTGCGAAAGATCAAGGCTGGGATACGTGCCCGATGATCGGCTTTGACCCGGAAGCACTTCGTGAAGCATTATCCATTCCGGAATCAGCTATCCCTGCCATGCTGATTTCGATTGGGAAAGAGGATACGTCAAGCCAGCGTCCACGCGGCTATCGCAAGCCTGTATCGGAGTTTGTAAGTTACCTGTAAGGAGGATATAGAATGAAGCATATTTTTAAGCAAGGGACTAACCTCGATGCACCTACATTGCTTTTATTGCATGGTACAGGAGGGAATGAAGATGACTTGCTGCCTTTGGCGGAAATAATATCTCCCACCTCATCCGTTTTAAGTGTAAGGGGAAATGTGCTGGAGAATGGGATGCCTCGTTTTTTTCGCAGACTGTCAGCAGGTGTGTTTGATGAAGAGGATTTGATCTTCCGAACCGGGGAATTAAATCGATTTCTGGATGAAGCGTCGCAGCAATATGGCTTCAACCGTGAAAATATCATCGCAGTAGGTTATTCCAATGGCGCGAACATTGCCGGAAGTCTGCTGTTCCATTATAAGGATGCCTTACGTGGAGCAATACTGCACCATCCTATGGTTCCACGGCGTGGAATAGAACTGCCTGATCTAAAGGACGTTCCTGTGTTTATCGCTGCAGGAAGCAATGACCGGATATGTCCGCCAAGTGAAACAGAGGATTTGGAGTCCCTGTTGACTGGAGCGGGTGCGTCGGTAAGCGTTCATTGGGAGCAGTTCGGTCATCAACTTACCTCTAGCGAGGTTGCGGAGGCGGCTGCTTGGTTCAAGCAATGTTTCGCGTGATAGTATGCAGGAATTCTAACCGAATTCCTGCAAAAATACCTACGGTGTTTAGCTCAAATTGATACACAGTTGTACCGACAATCTCTTCTTCATGCACGGTAACGAAACCGGAACGATGTGTAGAGATTACCTTCAAGAGGTTGCATGAAAACGCTTTTTTGATTACGCTCTTCATGAAGACAATCTTAGAGGAGGACATGAGGATGAATTATCGTCAATTAGGCAATTCTGAGCTAAAAATTAGTGAGGTCAGCTTTGGGACATGGGGCATCGGTGGTGACTGGGGAAACTCTGATGATGCAGAAGCGCTGCGTGGCCTGGATTATGCGATCGGACAAGGCGTCAATTTTTTTGATACCGCTGATGTGTACGGTTCAGGGCATGCAGAAGAGCTGCTGGCTAAGGCGACAAAAGGAAAAGAAGATGAAATTTATATAGCGACCAAGTTTTGTCGAGCCGGAGATATTCATGATCTGAACACGTACTCTGAACAATCTATACGCAATTATTGTGAAGATAGTCTAAAACGTCTGCAACGCGAACGAATTGATCTATACCAGATTCACTGTCCACCTTTTGCGGTATTACAGAATGGACAAGTATTTGAGGTTCTCAATAAGCTGCAGGCTGAAGGGAAAATTCGTCACTACGGTGTCAGTGTTGAGACTGTGGAAGAGGGACTATTCTGTCTTGAAGTACCAGGGGTTCGGGCGCTGCAAGTGATCTTTAACCTGTTCCGTCAAAAACCGGCTGAAGCCTTGTTCCCTCAAGCTAAGGAAGCAGGTGTGGGTATTCTTGTGCGATTGCCGCTGGCAAGCGGTCTGCTTACAGGTAAGTTCACGGCGGACACGAAGTTTAGCGCGAATGACCACCGGAATTTTAATGCGAACGGTGAGCAATTTAATGTAGGTGAGACCTTTGCAGGACTGCCTTTTGTGAAAGGGGTAGAGTTGGCTTCAGGGTTATCCTGGATAGCTGAAGGACGTGGTGATATGGCCCGCGCCTCGATGCGCTGGATTCTTGATCATCCGGAAGTAAGCTGTGTTATTCCAGGATTCAAGAATGCCCGTCAGGTTGAAGACAATCTGGGTACAATTGCTATTCCTTCGTTTAGTACTGAAGAGATGGATCGTTTAAGCACTTATTATAAGAGTGAAGTTGCTGAGCATATCCGCGGGGCATATTAAGATAACTAATTAAAATAAGTGGGGGACTCGACGGGAATTTTTTATCCCTATCGAGTCCCTTATTCTATGCTATCATCCAGAATAGCTTGATCCGTTCGCCACAGTTTGCTCAGGGGAATGGTGAGTCATGGCGCTAAGCCATTTTTGATATATTGCGTAAGGAGCCCCTTCCTCCAAAAGAGCTTTACAGGTATAAATTCCTTCTTCGATGGAATCTACTTTCTCAGCGATATGAAGGCGAACAGCGCCGTTTAGAATGACTTGATGAATAAATGCAATGTGCGCTTCACCTGTTAGCACCTGTTCTGCAGTTCTTAGCTGTTCAGCTGCGGTCCAATGGACCTCTGGAGGGGTGGCATCAAGGCCATACAGCTCAGGGTCAATAATTTGCAATTCAGCCTTATCTCCTTCAACGACATAGGTACGAGTAGGACGATTAATGTATACATCCTCCGAGCCTTCAGGGCCTTGCACAATAAGTGCTTTGCGATAACCTAGCTGCATAATAAGCTGTGACATTCGATCGAACACGGTATTATGGTAAACCCCGTATACAAGGTAGGGAGAGTAGCTGTAATCTATAAGCTTTTCTATCGTATTAAGTGTTGTTCTCAAGCCTAATTCCTCCCGGATTGGGCGAAGCTCTTTAAGTGGCGGACACCATTCTTCAGCAGATACAAACAGGACGTTTGTGAGTTCAGCGGCGTGAAGCGAGAGGCTGCGAGTAGGCGGTATTTTGCTTCTTTCACTTAATAGATCATAGACCGTTACGCCCCATTTTGGAGGGAGAGAGGCAGTACCATGTAAGGTTACGGGAAGTCCTGCGGAAGCTAGCACAAAGGATGTAGCGAAGGTGGCCATAAAAGAAGTAGCTCTACCATCATAAGGGCCAGCACAATCAATCCCTGCTTGAACCTGTGAGCGCTGGGCGTATTTGCGACAGATCGTTATGAAGGCGTAAAGCTCATCCACATTCTCCATCTTAATCCGTTCGGCGAGGAAAAAAGCGCCGATTTGTGCTGGTGTAGCTTTTTTGGTCAATATTTGTTCTGCGGCATAACATGCTTCTTCATAGGTGAGGTCACGAGCCCCTCTTTTTCCACGTCCCACTTCCTTCAAGATATCAATCATGTTCATTCAGCGGTCCTCCTTTTGCCGACTATGTTCTTAACTGTTGATGTGCTTTAACGATGGTTGTTGCGATATCTACAATCCGTTTTCGTTCGTTCATAGCCCGTTTACGAAGTACATCGTAAGCCTCCGCCTCGGAAATTCTATTGACATCACACAAAATTCCCTTGGCCAGATCTATCCATTTTCTTTCTTCCAGTCTGGATACTAATCCGGCACGTTCTGTTTGCCATTGCTGCCTCTCGATGAAATGCTTCGCGCCAAAATGAAGACTCCAGTGCAGCTCCTGTGCAGTCATCGTAGGTGTTAAAATACCATCAATCGGCACGTCTTCCTCGCAGGCCTGCAGAGAGGCTGATGCTGCCTCTGGGCTGCACCACCACAAGAGAGGAAGTGCTTTCCGCTTATGCAGCAGCTCACTCCAGATTTTGATGCCAGCAATCGGTAATTGGAGAATAGCAGCGTCAGCTTCTTTAACTGAGCCATAGATTTCAGCTTCGAGATCTGAGGAAAATACATGGTAGCCATTCGTCTTAAGTAAGTATTCCGGATCCGCGGTACCTGTTGAAATATTTGATCTCTTTGTACATGTCTCTTCAGCAAGTGGGGAGGCGAATTCGCGAACGACCAGTAAAAAACGCATCGGGAGATTAACCCTCCTATCATACGAACATTGGATATTGAATACAAATCAACTAGTTAAAAAACCTGACATCTAAATTTTAAATTTTAATTTTATAGATGTATTTTCGCGCCGTTTTTCTGAAAAATCAATATACTTTCGGAAATTTCAATGATTTTATGCAAAAAATATATTGATTTGTCTATAAATGACATAATTACGTTAGATTATATTACATTAAAATTAATAAAATAAAAATTATGTTATAAATATTGACATAATTAAAATCCTTATTTATAGTAAGTCTCATCACAACCAATTTAATAGCTCAAACCGAACACAATGGGGTGTTCACCAGAAGCGGCAATGGAGCCTGTCTTCGCCTGTATAAGGAACTACATGTATTTCAAGGTGCATGTGTGTATTCCGAGGTGAAGGTAGGCTTTTTCTGATTTTTATAAGGCAGTTCAAAGTTCAATTCCAGTCGGGAGGAGAGAAGATGAATATGAGAGAAAAGAAAAAACTAGTGATGGTCGGCAATGGAATGGCTGGTGTTCGAACAATTGAGCATGTGTTGAAGCTGGCTCCTGACACTTATGAGATCACGATATTCGGGGCTGAGCCGTATCCGAATTATAACCGGATTATGTTGTCTTCTGTGCTGGCAGGTGGAGCAGATATGCAGGAAATCGTCATCAACGATTGGGATTGGTACACAGAGAATCATATTCATTTGCATACTGGTGATGCGGTTACAGTTATCGATACAACAAATCGATATGTGATGTCTGAATCTGGTGTGCGTGCTCCGTATGATGCCTTGATTTTGGCTACTGGCTCGAATCCATTTATGCTTCCATTACCAGGTGCTAATAAAGAAGGTGTTATCGGATTTCGGGATATCAATGATTGCAATTTGATGATGGAAGCATCAAAAAAATATAGCAAGGCGGCTGTAATCGGTGGGGGTCTCCTGGGATTGGAAGCAGCAAGAGGATTGCTTCATCTCGGAATGGATGTATCAGTCATTCACATCAATTCTTATTTGATGGAACGCCAATTGGATGAGCCGGCAGCCAAGCTGCTCCAAAAGGAGCTTGAGGCCCAAGGCATGAAGTTCCTAATGCAGAAGCAGACTTCCGGCATTGTCGGGGGACGTCGTGCAGAAGGACTTCAATTTGCCGATGGGACTGAGCTCTCAGCAGACTTGATTGTTATGGCGGTGGGAATTAAGCCTAACATCGAGCTTGCCAAATCCTCGGGAATCGAAGTTGGACGCGGCATTATAGTAAATGATTACCTGGAGACGAGTATTCCAGAAATTTATGCAGTTGGTGAATGTGCCGAGCATCGGGGAATTGCCTACGGGCTGGTGGCTCCGTTATATGAGCAAGGCAATGTTCTGGCAAAACGCCTAGCAGGTCTGGATGCTCCTGGCTATGAAGGCTCGGTGACTTCTACTAAGCTGAAGGTGTCCGGCGTAGATGTATTTTCTGCGGGTTACTTCAATGAATCGCCGCAAACGCGGTCCCTGCGTATCCAGGATGATATCGAAGGAACTTACAAGAAGATTGTGCTGCAAGATGACAGGTTGGTTGGAGCTGTTTTGTTTGGAGATACATCGGATGGAGCGGAGCTCTTCTCCAAAATCAAGAGTGGTGAATGCGTAGCCGGGAAAGAGAAGGAGCTCCTTCTTGGTTATCCGGCTGGTCAACCAGCTGGGGGCAACTCACAGTCAGCGCGGCTAGAGGCTATGGCCAATGACGAAATCATATGCGGTTGTAACGGAGTAACGAAAGGAACTATCGTCGATGCGGTGCGTAATGGCTGCAGTTCTGTTGGAGAAATCAAATCCTGCACAAAAGCGTCCGGTTCATGCGGAGGCTGTAAGCCGTTAGTTGCAGGATTGCTGGAGCTGTATGGGGATGGTCCCAGCGGCGAGCCGGTCAAAGAGGGGATTTGCGGCTGCACCACCTTGAGTCGTGACGAGATTGTAGAGAGCATCAAGACGATGGGACTAAAGAGTGTTAAAGAAGTGATTCATGTGCTCGATTGGAATCAGCCTGAGGGCTGCTCGAAGTGCAGACCGTCGCTGAACTACTATTTAGGAATGATCTGGCCAACAGAATACAGAGACGAAAAAGAATCCCGATTCGCAAACGAGCGCTACCACGCGAACATTCAAAAGGACGGTACGTTTTCTGTCGTTCCGCGGATTTACGGTGGTGTAACCTCACCTGCTGATCTTAAACGTATAGCAGAGGTGGCAGAGAAATATGAGGTTCCTATGGTGAAATTCACGGGTGGTCAACGGATTGACCTGCTTGGAGTGAAGAAGGATGATTTGCCGAAAGTATGGGAAGAGCTTGATATGCCATCCGGTCATGCTTACGGAAAGACATTACGTACTGTGAAGACCTGCGTAGGATCTACATTTTGCAGATTTGGTACACAGGACTCTATCGGTATGGGAATTCGCCTTGAGAAGGCATTTGAACGGCTGAACACGCCGGGCAAGGTTAAGCTTGCTGTGTCCGGGTGTCCTCGAAATTGCGCGGAGGCGACGATCAAAGATCTTGGCGTTGTTGCAATTGATGGTGGCTGGGAGATTTACGTTGGCGGAAATGGTGGCGTAAAGGTCAGAGCGGCTGATCTGCTCTGCACGGTCAAGAGTGAGGATGAAGTCATGGAGTGGACTGCAGCGTACCTCCAATATTATCGGGAACAAGCGAGTTGGAACGAGCGTACCGCTCAGTGGCTGGAACGTGTCGGTCTGGACACAATTAAGGCTGCTTTGAGTGATGCTGAGGAGCGCCAGGCTTTGACTGAACGAATTAAAGAAACTTTAAGCCATACAACGGACCCGTGGAAGGAAATCATTGAGAATAAAGAATTACGCAAAAACTTTGAATCTCTGCAAGGAGTCCAAGTATAGGAGGGATTGCGATGATAACTAAAATAATGGTGGCTAATGTGCAGGATATAGATGAACAGGGCTCGAGAACGTTCTCGGTCGGAGATAAAGAGATTGCGATTTTTCGGCTCAGTGATGGCAGCATCCGAGCGATCGAGAATCATTGCCCTCATAAAGGAGGACGGTTATCCGAAGGTATGGTGTGCGGCTCGGCAGTACATTGCCCGCTGCATGATTGGAAGATTGATTTGAATTCAGGGAAGGTACAGGAACCGGATCATGGATCTGTTATCGTCTACGAGACAGAAGTGGAGCCAGCTAGCGGAGCAATTTACATTACACTCTAATCCCTCTTGAAACATTTCGTGCTCAAAATCTACTGGGAGATGACATCAATGGATTATGTAAAGGATTTCTAGGCGAAGCAGCTTTGATCCGGGAACAACTGCATAACATAGCAGAATGCCCTGCTTCACAAATAAGCTGAAGCAGGGCATGTGTCTATCCGTAATATAGATTTCATTTACGATTCATTCTGTCTGGCTAATTTCGATAAAAGCTCATATGAGCGTAACCGCGCGGAGTGATCATAGATTTGGGCGGCTACAATAAGCTCGTCTGCGTGGGTCACTTGAACAATTTCCTCAAGCTTTGCCCGAACGGTAGTAGGAGAACCGATCGCGGAAAAGCCGAGCTGTCTCTGAATAAGGGCCTTCTCTTCGGGGCTCCAGATTCTCTCTATATCATCCACGGGAGGACGAAGCGGTCCGGTTTGTCGGCGGATCAGATTAAGGAATTGCTGCTGTTGAGATGTTGCCAGCCTTTGTGCTTCTTCATCTGTATCTGCGACGATGACATTTACGGCGACCATGGCATAGGGTTCCTCCAACACTTCCGAAGGGCGGAAGTTGTTTCGGTACAGCTCAAGTGCAGGGAGCAAATAATCCGGTGCAAAATGACTGGCAAAAGCAAAGGGCAATCCGAGCGCAGCAGAGAGCTGTGCGCTGAACCCACTGGAGCCAAGCAGCCAGATCGGAACATTTAGACCCTCGCCAGGGATGGCTCGAATCCGTGGAGAGGAGCCCTCCACGGGATTGAAATAAGCACGAAGCTCACGCAGTCTTTCCGGGAAATCTTGTCCGTCACTGCCGGGGCCGCGCCGAAGAGCCTGAGATGTTAACGGGTCGGAGCCCGGTGCTCTGCCAAGCCCCAGATCGATACGTCCCGGGAACAGGGATTCAAGAGTGCCAAATTGCTCGGCAACGATCAATGGTGCATGATTTGGCAGCATAATGCCGCCCGAGCCAACGCGAATCGTCTTTGTTCCGGCAGCAACATATCCGATCACGATAGAGGTAGCAGAGCTGGCGATGCCCGGCATGTTATGGTGTTCGGCTAGCCAGTATCGGTGATATCCCCATTTCTCAGCGTGCTGAGCCAGATCGAGCGTATTTTGCAGAGATGAGGCGGCCGTATTTCCTTCTATGATTGGAGAAAGGTCTAGTATGGATAAGGGGATTTCAGAAATTCGTTTATTGTGCATAAAACCTGCACCTCCAGAATTATAAGTGTAGTGTTGCATTAGTATTATCATTATCATCATTATAATATCAGAAGTACACCGCTTCCTTTACTAGCAAAGTTCAATGATGGAAATACGCAATATTATAATCCTAAATGAGAGTGCATTGTTTTATAGCAATGCGCTCTCATTTAGCATGCGCCCGAAAATAAGCAGATTAGAAATGCCGGATTTTAGTTCTGCCTATTATAAAACCATGTCCGAAAATAGCCGGAAAATTTTAATGAATATGAGATAATGAAATAAAAATTAGACAAGGAGGCGGAAAATAATGATAGCAAACGATAACGGCCTGTACGCTGCATTTGTAGCAAAAGATGCACGTTTTGACGGACGCTTCTTTGTAGGTATATCGTCCACCAGAATTTATTGTCGCCCTGTATGTCGGGCGCGGCAACCAAAAGCTGAAAACTGCACGTTCTATTCTACCGCAGCGGAAGCCGAACTAGCGGGATACCGACCTTGCCTTTTGTGTAGACCGGAACTTGCACCCGGCACTTCCATAACTGACGCTACTACTGTGTTGGCTCATAAGGCCGCAAGAATGTTAGAGAAAAACTGCGGAACGGGACAGAGTTTAGACGAACTTGCCGGGCGGCTTGGTTGCACTGACCGGCATTTACGACGAGTATTCACAACAGAATACAACGTATCTCCTGTACAGTATCTTCAAACATGCCGTTTGCTTCTTGCTAAAAATTTAATTACAGATACGAATTTAAATATAATTGATGTTGCTATGGCGGCGGGCTTTGGAAGTTTAAGACGTTTTAATGACCTTTTCAAAAAGCATTATAATCTTACGCCAACAACATTAAGAAAACAAAGTGCAGCAGGAAAGCAAAAGAATGGCGATATTACTTTAGCTTTAGGCTATCGTCCACCCTATCGTTGGGAAGAAATGCTGAACTTCCTTGCCGGACGCGCAATAACAGGAATTGAAGTTGTAAAAAACGGTGAATACATGCGTACCGTTCATTTGGAAAATGCAGAAGGAAAGCATGTGAACGGTTGGGTACGGGTGGGTCATAAGCCCAAAAAGAACGTATTGAGCGTTACCGTGAGCGAAACTTTGTTGCCTGTACTTCCGCAAGTATTGGCACGGATACGACACTTATTTGACTTATATTGTGATCCGGACGCGGTGTATGAAACACTCCGGGTAATGAACGACATTCGACCCGGACTTTGCGTTTTGGGAACCCGTGTGCCGGGATGCTTCAACGCCTTCGAAATGGCAGTACGGGCGGTGCTTGGACAGCAAATTACCGTCAAGGCGGCAAGTACATTGGCTGCAAGGATTGTTGATGCCTACGGTACGCCGGTTCAAACAGGAATTGAGGGCTTAACCCATGTTTTCCCCTCCCCCGAAGCTATATTAGCTCTGGATGGCCCGATTGAAAATCATTTTGGCCCATTAGGTGTTATCGCAGCTCGTTCAAGAACGATTTATGAACTGGCACGGACAATCGTGCAAGGAGAAATTGATTTTGACCTTTGCGCCCAGCCAGAGGAAGAAATGAAAAAGCTGATGACTATTCACGGTATTGGAAGCTGGACAGCACAGTATATCGCCATGCGTGCTATGGAATGGCCTGACGCTTTTCTTGAAACGGACGCGGGCGTGAAAAAAGCATTACAGCCCAATACATCAAAAAAATTGTTGGAAATGGCTGAAAGCTGGCGACCGTGGCGTAGCTACGCCACCGTCAGCCTTTGGAATTCGCTATAAGGAGGTACAATATGTACTATTCAACAACATACCTGTCACCCGTAGGTACAATTACGCTTGCATGTGATGGCGATAATCTTGTTGGTGTATGGAACGAGGGGCAAAAATATCACGGTGCCGCCATATCCGAGCAAATGACCAAAAAGGACGATATGCCGGTATTTGACGCGGCCCAAAAATGGCTGGACAGATATTTCGCAGGTGAGAAGCCCGCCATTTCCGAATTGCCGCTGGCTCCGATCGGCGGTGAATTCCGGCAAAATGTATGGGCTATTTTATGTGAAATACCATACGGCGAGGTTATCACCTATGGCGACATTGCTAAAAAAATGGCGGCAAAGATGAACAAAGAAAATATGTCAAGTCAAGCGGTCGGCGGAGCAGTTGGGCATAATCCCATATCTATCATTATCCCCTGTCACCGGGTTGTAGGCTCAAACGGTAGTTTGACAGGGTACGCCGGAGGCGTTCATACAAAAGTAAAATTGCTTGAACTGGAGGGTGCTGACATGTCCCGGTTGTTTGTACCCAAAATTGCAAAGCAAAGTCCGAGTAGGCAGACGCCGAAGTTATTTGAAAAGTATAAAAAAAGAAAGGATGATTTAATATGATTTCACAGATACAAAAAGAAAAAGCACACATTTTTTCAAGTATGCACAAGGAAAACAAAATGTTTGTTCTTCCTAACGCTTGGGACGTTGGCAGCGCGTATGTGTTTGAAAAACAAGGCTTTAAGGCCGTGGCGACTTCGAGCGCAGGGATAGCTTATGATTTGGGTTATGCTGATGGAGAGGATATATCTTTTGACGACCTTTTGTATGTCGTAGGAAAGATTGCAAGTCGCGTTGAAATCCCGCTTTCCGTAGATTTTGAACGGGGGTATGCTGAAACAGGAGAAGAAGTCAAAGCGAACGCACAAAAATTGCTCTTTGCCGGAGCCGTTGGGTTAAACATTGAAGATGGGCTACCTGATGGAACGCTAAGCCCATTGGACGAACAAATCGAAAAAATCAGAGCTCTTTCAGAACTCAAACATGAATTGGATATTGATTTTGTTATCAATGCCCGGACTTGTGTATATTGGCTTAATGTAGCGGGTGATGAGGAAAAATTGAAAATAGCCTATGAACGCGGCAATGCCTTTATTGAAGCGGGTGCAGATTGTGTATTCATACCCGGTGCGATAGACGAAGCAACCGTTTCAAAACTTGTTGAGGGCATTAATGCGCCAATCAACGTTATTTTGAATGGTGTATTTAACGATTTTGAAAGGCTTGAAAAGCTTGGAGTGCGTAGATTGAGCGTAGGTTCTGGCCCTGTCAGATATGTGTATAGCAAGACAATAGATTTAGCAAATAACCTGTATAATGGCAGTGTCGCTGAATTATTGAATAACGATTTTACTTATGGAAAAGCAAATCACTACTTTGACAAAAAGTGATTGTGTGTTAGAAGCTGCTGCCGGCACTTGTTTGAAGAAATCCCTTTTGATAACCAATATTTTGACATACTTTATGAGAATGGATTAAT